>JAAUXT010151856.1_pt1 | contig 13158 bp, 10 predicted proteins | sample 7278171 | NCBI WGS metagenome assembly JAAUXT01 (sample SAMN14350112, study PRJNA611818) | marine sediment metagenome | isolation source: surface marine sediment (1.8m) | place: French Polynesia: Moorea | collected 2018-08
ATTTTTTGGAAGGTTTGTTGCTGTTTTATTGTTCTTGTTTTTGTTTCTGGTGTGTTGCAACATGGACAAACGTGAGGAGCAGAGGTCCGTGATCAAGTTTATGCAGAAGTCCAGTGCCACACCCACCCAGTTTTATGCTTGTTATCCTTGTTGAAACCACACCTTTCGTGGCTTTTTATTTCATTCAAATGTTGCTCTTCAAGTATTAAAAGGATTTTCCAAAAATGGTTCATTTTTGTCCTCGCAATCGCAAAAAAAACTTAGTTTCAAAGGTTCCCTCGTACGTTTCAACGTCCAGCAACCTGACGTGTGTTCTCTGCAAGGAATCATCACGTTTTTGTCGTGACGACAAATTCTGAATGAACCAGCAGCGCAATCGCCGGATTGGAATCAGATTGCCATTTGGAAGAAAGAAAGTCTCTCACCTGCGCTCAGGTCTCCAGCTGCCTGCAGGAACTGGTCAATGTCCAAATGCTTGGAATCCTTGTTTCCCATCAGTGTCGGGTTTGCTCGGCAGAAGAACACAATGAGTCTGAGTTGGTGCGCACCGCGGAGTTGGTTTCAGACGCGTTGCCCTAGCTGCATGCGCTGAACACAGCTTCGCCGCAGCTGCGTATACACCTTGCGTTCGCTGAAGCTTGTTTGCTCGGCGACTTGCGCACCTCGTAACTGCTTTTCCACCTTGTAAAATTGAGAAAGAAAGGTGCATCCTGTTTTGTGTTCAAGCATTCCATTTGGTGTATTTTCTTCTTGGAAGAATAGTGTTGTTCTTCGAATGCCGTAAATATATGAATGAAGCGAGCAGAAAACTTGGTTTTTTGTCCGTTTGGGATTTCTAAAGCTGCCTTGCATCGTGATCGGTGCTCTGTTGCGTTCTTCAAACAAATTATTTTTCCAAGTTATCTTGTTACCCACAAAGCCTTGAGGTCGCAACAAACCCACAATGGTCACTCAGGTAAACCAGTTTTCGTAGTCCGTGTTTAGATTTCGCTCAACGCAAGGTTGAAAGAAGTCCTCACACACATTATTGTTCAGAGAATTAGCTGCTACAATGTGGACTCAGCCTGAAAACCTTGAACCACCTGCATGTCAGTTTGTTTCTGGGTAAGCCAACAAACAGCAGCTGGAACGCAGTTTTCACTCTGTCTGTGAAGTAAAGTGTTGGGAGAAGATGTCCAGATCTTAAGGAGGCCAAAAATTTGACACTGACGTCAATGGGCACCTTTATTTTGGGGCAAACCCAACTTTCTTGCATGGGAAGGTGAGACTGAGGAGTTGATGCCCAGTTTCCCTTGAGCTTTCGTTCCGCCAAAAACGCCAAAAGTTGAGTTGTTCGAACAACCCACGCGAGAAAACAGATTCATTTCCATTGTGTGGTGGGTGCGTAGAAATTGAAATTCTCACTTCAGCAAAATGTCATTGGGATAGAATTTACCAAATCATAAATGGCGTGATGTCGCTGCAGGTGTTCTTGTCTGCCTGAGATTTTAATTAGATGAGCGGTTGGGTTTTGTCTTTCCAGCTCTGGTGGTTCCTCCATACTTCATGACAACACCGTTTTGACTTTCTAAGTCCAGAGCAGAGGTAAATAAGGTGGGAATAAAATGTTTTTGAGACATGTTTTTCTCTTGGACTCAGGAGATGTTCCTGATCATTTTTACCCCCACCCCAAAATGGTGAGGTGGGGTGATGGTCAAAAGATGTTGGAAAATTCAATCATCTAGAAATGACCAGGAACATCTCCTGAGTCCAAAAAAATATGTGTGTGAACAAAGATTTTGTTCCCACCTTGTTAACCTGCTCTGGAATCAGAAACAGGTGTGCCTTACAGGACATTTGTCACAGAAACCATGCTACATCCACAAGAATTTGGCACCAAAAAAGAGTTGGTGCCAAAAGTGCCTCAGCCAATCAGCCCAAACTGTGCTATTTAGTGCATAGGAGTCAATATACTGTGCTGCTTAGTCCAAAGAATTTGGCACCAAAATGGCCAAAATTGTGTGCACCATGCTGTTTAGTGCACAAGAGCCCATACCATGCTGCTTGGTCCTAATAAACTATCAGTACCTCCCTCATAATTCACAAGCACCAAAAATCCTTTCAGCACTTCTGAGGCACTTTTGGCACCAAAAGTTTCTCAGCCAATCAGAATGCATAGAGAGAGAGAGAGAGAGAGAGAGAGATGTTACCTCTTTGGCATCCATAATTGAAATGCTATACTTATGCTTGTTCATGGGCCATTTGTGTGTGCACCCTGGCCTGAGCACAAATGATGCTCATGGGGGGTCCCATGAAGCCATCACACTGTTGCAGACACACACACACTGACAATATAAGTCACACTTCTGCCACTGAAAAATGAAGGGGTCAGTTTTTGTTGCTTTTTGACTTAAATTGGCATAATGAAATTAGTAGAAACACTTCCTGCACACAAAACACTTTGGAGCATGTGAAGACAAAAACCTCCCGTCAAATTATAACAAGAACAAAGTGCTCCCCTCAGGTTGAGGTCACACCAGACCCACAGGGCAAGGTCCCACAACCATAAGCACTCCAGGCCTGCAGCCCCTTCGGATCTGACTTGACCTGCAGATTTGTTTCTGCGCTTTCAAGTATCATCTCCACGCACCGATGTGGAAGAGTCTGTTGTTGCATCCCACCTGTTTACCGGTTGGTCGAACTGTGTGCACAGTGCATACTTGCACCTCCAAAACAGCAGGGTGCGAAAATGGCACGATTGATCGCAGTAAGTTTTTGGCCACACATGTTGGTTTTGTTGGGCTTGGCCATTGATGAATGTCCTCAGGTCAATTTGTATCGCGTCGTTGTTTTGCTCATTCAAGCGTTGTCTTGAAGGCCAAAGTATGACATCGCAATATCATATGCCAATTGCGTGGCATTGGTGCACTCGAAAACTTGGTGTGTACTCAAAAGCCCTATTGTTTTCCCGTTGCCTGGGTAAACAATGGCTGCAAACACTTGGGTGTTCCCAGGATCTGCCGGAAACTGAACCTGCTGGCCGGTGTGCAGAAAAACTTCCTTGTCAAACTTGCATTGCACGAGAGAACTTTTCGTCTCAAGGTTTTCAAGAAAGTTCACAACCAGGTTCGACTGCTGACTCCAAACCAGTGAACTTCGGGAAGACGCAAATAAAAATGTCCTTCAGACTTTCTGCAGGTCGGCTGCAGTTTGAGAAAAAGACTCGTGCAAGTGTCAGAGTGTAAGTGCTGCAGATTAGATTGTACTTTGCGCGCAATAAAGAGCCGTTTGGTGCACCACAGATAAGACCAAGTGCTCGAAGCGCTCGCGTCGGGACCGGAAAGCGAACAGATGTTCGACCGACGTACGAGCTTTGGTCCTTACATGCTCACGGCTGTGATTTGAGGAAGGAATTTGACACTTTTCTCCGCAAGCTTCTGGCTCCCCCACGTACGCACGAAGATGCGTGTGTTCCTCGCTGTTGGCTTGGCGTGCACGGTTCGCGGGCCATGCACCTGAGTTCATCATTGTTGGTTTGTTGAAGTTGTCAGCAGTGCAGAAGTATACCCAACAACGCAGACACGAATTGTTTGACTCGCAACGACAAATGGAGTTTCGTCTAAAAACGAGGAGTTTAGTGTTTCACTCAGCGACTTTTGCTTGTGTTGTGGCAGACGTGGGAGCTGTGCACATCTCTTCCTTCATCGATCATCCTTAATTGTGTTGTCAACTTAATTGTCTTTGCACACAGAGTGTCGGGATTCTACCCACACACCAACATTCACCGATGTAGCTGTGACGACACGCGGGAAGGTAATGCTTGTGAAGCGCGGGCGGACCATCGTTCCTGTCGTCAAGGAACGGACCAAACACGCAATGAGACACTTCATGTGCGACCGTGGGCATTTCGCAAACACTGTCGATGAAATCGCGGCGACGAACGTACTCGTGATGCGTCAAGCATGGGCGTTTCCGTCGAAGTTGAACAAAACGAAAACCACAAGAACAGAGAGAAAGGAATCACAGAAAGAAGTTCGTGTCATTTCAATTTACGCTGGATCGATCTTTCAGTCTACCAAACCAGGGAAAACAGTTGTTGGGCTTGACGCCCATGCGTGACGTCACTTCTGCGTCCTTGTGAGGTTCTTGGCTCCAGGCACTTGAAATGATGTGGCATTGCACCACACCCAGATCGAACCCACTCGCCTCAAACATCGTGCGGCTTCCTGAATGTTCCACACACGAACAACGGCTTTGCAAGGAGTTGCGCGGACGAAATGTTGAACGTTTCTCCTGATGGTACGGAGAGACGCCCACGGAGCTCAGCGCTTGCAATATTTCAGTTGCAATCAGCACGCAGCCTGTTTCCGACACTTCTCAGACCTTTTGTAAAAATTACTTGTGAAAGCCTGTTTTCCCGCCATGGAAAGTTTTGTTGGAAGGTTCGTGAATGGGTGTGCAGTCCGCACGGACAATTGAATCAACAGAAGCACGGATTTATCCTGCGTGAGCCGAAGCACGCAGACCCACCCTTTGCACCAGTTTCACGTTGACGTCCATGTTTCACACTGTTCTCAGGCGCGGCAGCTCGCAAGCCACATCTCAAGTTTTGAGCAATCGCTCTTCACTCACCATGGCAGATGCAAGGGATATTCTCGTATTCTTGGTGCAAACAGGTTGCTGGTTACAACATCAAGGTCTGAGCAAGGTGAATGAGCAATCCTCTGGTGTGGATCTTGATCAATTCTGACCCCAGCAGAGCACTCATTCCTTTGCAGGAACATTTTATGCAGAAAACACAAGGAACAAAACGATGAAAGAACATACCTGGACGATTAGTTGCTGGTTTCTTTTGCCACGGGATCACCTCAATTGTGATTCGTCTCCGAATTTGTATAACTTCCTTCTGGGCGTTTACAGCTTATATTTGAAGGCAACTCCGTGTGGGGAGATCCCTACAGGTTGCCCACGTCACCGTTTGTCAAATATCACCATGGCAAGCAGCTTCACCCACAGAATGGGAGATGGTGTCGTGGATGGATGAGTCAGTGGGAGGATGTAATGTCATTCCAAACCCAGATAGCTGTATGTTAGACTGACCTTTTCACTGAATTAAATGTTGATCTACTCGGCTGCCGTCAACTTGAAGACAACTGCCTGGGCTGCCTCATAATATCTATGCATCCATGCAGGGAACGTGCGTCTTGAAAGAAACCACCTCTTTTCCAGATTTTTAGTTGTTGTTGTTGTTGTTGTTGTTGTTGTTGTTGTTGTTGTTGTTGTTGTTGTTGTTGTTGTTGTTTTGGTTTAGGGGGGGGGGCTGTGGATCTAAATTGGGGACCCTTGCAACATGTGTCTCGTGCTCAAGAAAACCCCAGTCGTTGTCCCAAGGTTGTTCTTGAGCTGTAGGCATGGCTCTTGAACTCAAAGGGGTATTTTGGCGCAGTGGTCAGACGTCAGGTTTTTGTGCAAAGATTAACCCCTTCAGCTGATCCAGGCTCATGATGGCTGCAGGTAAGCAGACTCAATCTGGCCTGCATTTGACCTTTCTGGGGCCCTGGATCCACGAAAGGTGTCAGAGGGCAGTTCAGGCCCACAACGGGTGGAAACCCAACACCATGCATCCTCCACTTGAACTGATTCGGAAATCACTCCGACACAAACACAATATTTTGTTTCTCCTGAGCCACTTTTTGTGACAAATTGGATCTACCAGCCATCGAAAGGACCGGATCCACTTGATGTTTTGTAGCACAATATGCGTCAGCCTTTGACAAGCACGCCATGAGTGGCATATTCAGGAAAACGGGAACGAAATAACTTGTCTGGAGACTGAAGCCCAATTTTGCGCTCTGTCACCAGCTGTGCTGTTGAGGTAGATTCTTGACACCTCTGCGCGTCGTCGCTCAAGGCTCGCGATCAAACGGCTGGTTGCCCCACAAAGTCGTCCAGCAGGCTCCTCGCCCTCACAGGAAAGGACATTGATCTCTGGCTCGACCATGCGTGGAGCCCTCTCTCCAGGTGAGTCCCCTCCCCAGGTCAATGGCGCACGACCAAATGCTGTCTCGTTCTTTGGTTGGTTCCACGCCCCTCCCCCCGAGTCTCCAGGTTCCTGAAGTTCCCTTTCCAATGTTGGTTTGGACCCAAAGTCCTGACTTTGTGCCAACCCACTGCATGTGAATTTCTGTCCCTTGGTTCCTCAGCTTACACACCCACGGTTTTTGAATCAACGACAGAATATGGCAGTGTTATCCAGAAATACGTACACAGCTATTGGAATCAAGTTTCAACGTCACGCAAAGTTGCCTCACAAATGTCAAGAAGCCAATTTTCATTTGTTGTTTGTTCAAAATATCTTTTTGTGACGTCGTTTTGGCTGAAATTGAACTTATTTATCACAGGAGTTCAAAACGAGTTACAGCAATGTGAAGCCAATCTCTGTTGCAGATACTATTCTGGACGGAATGAATTCCCGTTGAGGGGTGATTTCCATGCAGAACAATGTGTAAGGATGGGTAGAAATATTTGTTAACATAGCACGAGTGCCCTGGTTGAACAGTTTTCGAGTAATCAACGAGAAACGCCCCTCAAACACAGCACTGGTGCTACATATGGATCGCACAGGGGGACAACACCCTGTGTATTCTGAAGACTCAGGAAGCCTGTGGATGCTGTTCGCGGAGGAAGCCGACCAGCACGGACAAAACAGTGACCACATGAATGTCGACACCCTTTTGTGTTTGCATCAAGTTTGTTGCAACACCCACTGTCCACAGTACATGCAGCGGATTCAGGGCTAGGAACAACACTCTGACCCCAAGGAACACATCTTTGAGTCAGATGCTGCCCCGACCAGAACACTGACCCCTCGGACCAAATCCTGTATCCGCTCCTGCTCCCCCAACCAAAACCATGCAGCACTATCAATGTCAGTGAACTCATGCTTTGCGTGATGCTGTGTGAGGTGGAAAAGTTGGGTCCCGGTCAGGACCGAATACAAGTTAGAGGTTGTTCTGTTACAAGGAAGAGGCGTGATTCATCCTTACCTGTGATGCCTCAGGCAAATGTCTCCTTCAGATGTTGTGCTTCCTGTCAAGTTGGGTCAATAGAAGTCCAGAACCTTGTTTGCACGAGAAAGTGCATGTGATGAGACAGTTTTGGCTCACGTTTCTGACACAAGTCTAGATTTCACGTTGGTGTCCACCAGGTGAGTCATGAATTCGTGTCTTTTTGCAAAGACGTCGTCAGCCAGTGAAATGCCAACTTCTCATTCCACCGGAAGATGTGAGTATTCAGAGTTTTCTGCGTGTCTTTTGCCTTCCGCAGTTTTGCAGCACGCTCTGCAGCCAGAATGAGCCAAAAATACACGCAGGTTTAGACGGGAAGCTGCGTGGTGCGTTCAGTGGTTCAGATCTCGCAGCCGCGAGAACACTCAAAATTATTTACCTCTCCTTTTCGCATGGAAATGATCACTGGCTTCGGGGTGAAATCCATGGGAAGTGTCGGATTCGACAAGTTCTGCAGTACAAAAAGACGCCCAAGCCACACCACAAGTCGCTGAACATGCAGATATGGACAATCTGTGGTCGAAAATTCAGCCTTCAAAATCAAATTCAGAGCCTGATGAAATGCGGTGCGTGTTTTTTTTTTAAATTCGGGTTTGATCGTGTCGTCGTACGAGTACGAGTACATGCACAGGGTAGAGGAGGTTCATTTCGCCCCTGAATCTGGAGGGACTTCTTGACTGTTGAACTCACGCTGGCGCGACGCACTGTTTGCGCTCCAAGACACCCAAACTTGTGAAGACTTCCCCACGCGCTGGAGGCCCACGTGCGCGGCGTGACAAACATGGACAACTTTTTCCTGTTTCCGCGTGTTGATTGTCCGTGCGTTCTTTTGCTGTGGTCACGTTTTGCAAAAACGTTCTGTTTCGACCGGTTTGTCCCAGTGAGTGTCCGTGCACAGAGTGAGTTTAGTCGTGGTCGTTTCAGCACGTAGCAATTCAGTCGATCCACTTTCGAAATCAGTTCAAAAGTCATTTCAAGTTTCGCAAATGTTTGATGAAACCGAAGCGGGGAACACTGACCGCTCAAAATTGTCGAGCCGGCCGCGGACTGCAACGCAGAGTGTGTCCGGCCTCCGAGACTGATTCTCCGTGCATGGGTGTTTGGGAGAAAATGCTGTCATCACCCCGTCCATTCAATTTGGAATCCACCTGAACAAACTCCGCCTTTTCAAGTGAAACATTTGTGATTTTCTAAAACTGAATGTCAAATGTGTTGAATCGTGTGTTGAAAATAACAAGCACGCGAGAAATTGAGTTGGAGGAAACTTCAGGAGCCAATTTGGATCTGTGAGTTGCGTGTATTGAGCTCGATCACGGAGCGCATTGTGTCGGGAATGAAAGCAGCAGATGTCAGGCTGCGCACCGCCCCATAAATGGTGCTGAGCACGAATCACTGAACCATTCAACAATACACAATTCACAACCTACTTTGACTGGAATCGCATCTTCGTGTGCGTGTCCAAGAGAACCCGAATCAATTGTGAATCGTGCTCACCAACTGAAGGAGTGTGGGCACATGCAGGCTGCATGCGACTCGGACAACCATGCCGCAGTAATGCACACTTGCAATCTGCAGTGCTCCAGGTAAGGATTGTGAGTGGAACCTGCGTGTTCCGGCGACTTTCTCAGCCGGTTTTCCCCGTTTCTGGTGAAATTTGTTGCCCTTACATGTGAGCTCCAGACGCGCTTTGCGTTGGTTTTGCAAATTTGCATGTGCACGAGGGACAAGCCTGGATATTGTCACGCATTAGTTCTCCAGATGAGGCTTCCTTGAGCGGCCTGTGTGGGCAAAGGCAAAATTGACATATTTTTACCCCTTGACAGAAAAGGGTGGGCAACACAACTACGTATTCAGTACCAATTAGGTCTGATAGATCTCAAAGGGAGTGTCTGCGAAAAGGAAAGAACCTTGTTCACTGCATGCAGTCGGTATGGCAAAGGGTTTCCAAAAAATCCTGCTGCAGCAACGGTTACCGCCACTGTTGACTGACCTTTTGGCAGATCTGGTAACATGCGGGATGCTCTGATGCACGGACAACGATGCAGACGATCAACATGGCAACAGTCAGAACGACCCTCGTGTGCTCGAGCTTCCTGCTGACATTCATAATTCTGGCCTGGATGATGTCTGAGCAGGAGAAGGTGACGGAAACTCAAAAAAATCTGAATCATCTCACACAGAATTTCACACAGAAAACCTGTATTCACGATTTTTGTTTTGATTATTCTTCCCATTTTTAGGTAAAAATTTGCACCGAGATGCACTCTGTGAAGAGAGTTGTCTATCAGACGGAGAACAAGTCGTGGGACCACAACTGGGATATGTGAGCATTTTCACATTTACAGCCCCACACGGAACGCCTTTTGTCAGCTGGAAAAAAGTGATTTGTTTTTCTCTTCTCTCGCAATGTCAACCTTGAAATCAGGTGGCAGTTTCTGTTCTGCAGGAAGGCGTCGGGGAACAGCGTGGACAGCATCGCGACGAGAACGATGGTTCTTGTCCGTCACGGGCAGTACGACCTGATGACGGGGAGACTGACCGCAATGGGTACGCCTGCGATCCGAAAGGAAAAAACAAGAAAGGACTGTGTGACAACAAAAATCGTGCCTCATGTGATTTCACACTCATGTCGCTCGTTTCCTTTGTATCGTCTCACGCAGGCGAGCGGCAGGCCAATTTGACCGGATATCGCCTCCGGCAGATGTACCCGGAGTACGACGTCATCATTCACTCTTCGTTGGAACGAGCGGTGCAAACGGCAGGGCACCTTCACCGCCACCTCCCGATGCTGTCGATGGTTCAGGACGACTTCATTCGAGAAGGTGGTCCCATCCCACCCAACCCTCCCATCTCCTATTGGAATCTCCCAGATCGAGTGAGGTTCAAGATACTTCGGTCGTCTTGGTCCCAATGGAATGTTGAATTCAAGTTGCGTGTGGAACGCGTGCGGTTTTGGATTGCAGTTTATCTCACTTTCATTGCAAAAAGCGCATGTTCTCTCAACTTGCAAGATGTACTTCGAGGACGGTCCCAGGATAGAAGCTGCATTTCGAAAGCATTTCTACAGGGAGGACAATCCTCAAGCGAAGAAAACAAGGCAAATACTTGTCGGGCACGGAAATATTTTCCGGTATTTTATTCTCAGGTGTGTATCGTTGCAACTATGTTTGCACTTATAACATGCAGAAAAAGTCTGCACGTTGTACAGAAGCGTACGGGCAAAAAGAGCGAAAATAGCTAAATGCAGGTCGCGCGAGTGAGCATTGTTCCTCAAGAGGCTCTTCATCGTCGAGAAAAAACACTTGCACGCACCTGTATGTATTCTATTGACAATTTTTCAGGGTTTTGCAGTTTCCACGCGACGGGTGGATGCGATTCTTCATCGCTCACGCCAGTATTACTGTGATTCACATCAACGCGGACGGCTCCGTGGCCGTGGACAAGCTCGGAGATTGTGGACATCTGCCTGTGGATATGGTCACCTATTGAGATCAAATTTGTCAGAGATCTATCGAAATGGAGACTGCCGGCTCAGAACTCCCGGGTCCGGGTACGCGTTCAGGCTGGAAGGTGCTGCAGATGAGTTTGGAATGTCGGCGCAATGTGTTGCCGATCATCGCCTTGTGCACGAATACGCCTGTGCAGACGCTCAGTGATGTGCACGAGAAGACGAGAGGGTTCCCGTTTTCAGGGCACTTCCTGTATTTCTCAAAAGACTTCTTTTGCGCAGCTTGCAATGACGCCGTTCAAAGATGTGTACGCAAGTCAAAAAAACAACAATTAATCTGCCACAGTGCACTGCGAATTTGTGAAAGTTCTGGCAGAATTGTTCTCGAACATGCAAATGAAACCTTCAACTTCAGTCAAAAGTGCAAACCATTTGAATGCGTACAAAGCAAAAGATCCAAGTGCATGTTCTCCGCGCTGAAGTACTTTCTGACTTTGTTGTGAGTAAACAGGACTCGTTTCCACGGTTACTGTGTAAATCCATGTTCACCAAAGATGCGAATAGTTTGGCTTGCATTGATTTTGAACTCGTGATTTACAGACACACACACACTCGATGCTCGCAATGACCAACATGATGTGCTGCATGGTCACAGGCACCATGCATGCACGCAAGTTTGTTTCCGGTTGAAGGGTTGATTGACCCAAGGTTGAGCAAAGCGTCGAGACGCAACGAAATCTGTTCCAGGGCTGCACAAATCTCTCCAATGCAATCTGCGCAAGTTGTATCCTCTCCCTGTCCAACTTACGTTTTGTTCTGATTCAGAACAAACAGTCGAGGGAAAGTGTTCAATATCCAAGCCTCAGACCTTCAGTTTGTCGTATGCAGAAGATCAGAGTGAAAGGGACCGCGCCGCGGCAATGGAAAGTGGAAGCGGGTCGGGGCAACAACCGCAACAAGAACTTACTTGAGTGGCAACTTGCTAGGCAACCAGAAAATGTTGTTCCGTAAATATTTACCTTGTTAGTTTTGGGCTCTTTTGCATGCAGAATGGATATCTGGAGAAAGCTCCAGTGTGATTAACTTGCATTGAATGACAGAATCAATTGAAGGAACGTTCGATTCTGCTGCATGGCTTTGGACAGGACCAAAACTTGATTAATTGTGGTTGTGGTGAACGAAAAGACGGCCCGAGGGCTTCCATTCGTGAATTCGTGATCCCTGTAAAACAAAACAAAATTTCCAGACGGAACTTTGCTTTTGGCTACTCCCCTGTCGTGAAAATGGACTGAACATAAAAAGAGGAATTGGGACTTCTTTGGCGTTTATTTTTGGCGGACAGGTTTGCAAAAAAATAACTTTGGAGCAATTCTCACACAACGAACCAAAAGGTGGCATTTGTTCTGCAAGAGCAAACGCATCAAAGCAACGAGCTCAATGGTGCTTCTAGAGAGACTAAAAATACAGACAACAAACAAAGACCATTAAACTTCCCTTGTTGGGTTTCGTGACGTGTTTGCTTACTCGCGCTGGCATTGTTTCAACAAGATTCCTTGATCGTCCATCGGACAGGCCTCAAGTCTTGACGCACGTACGTATACGTGTGTTTGTGCAGCATGGTCAGTGAGGTTCTAGACTTGCAGAACGTGCATGCTGAACAAGCAGACACAGCCTGCACTGAAAACTGCGTAACATGTATAAATTCGGTGAGTTACCATTGATATCACAGATAAATATTTGCGTGTACATTCCAACACACAACTTTGGCTATTGTTCTGCAGGCTCCGCTTGGTCTTCGTCAGGGTTGGTTTGTTTTCTTGTTTTATGTCCTCTGAATGATGCTTGTATTTTCACCGCGGCCTTGTTCAACTCTGGATCAGTCAAGTCAATGTCTTCCAGGTTCTCTTCTTCCTGAACAGTCCCACCGTTTTTCTTTTCACCTGAAGAAAATAAAAGACGCACAGAACGTACCGTACCGTCTCGTGTATTAGACGCACTCGTGTATAAGACGCACCCCAAGTTTTGAGGGAACAAACTGCATGTTCTCAACATACTCATGTATAAGATGCACGTAATTGTTTGGGTTTCATAAACTATATTCAAAATTTATCAACTTGACTCAAAGAACTCAAATTCAAAATTATCATCACTATCTCCAAAACAATTCTTCTTGCTCTTGCTCAGTCAGTAAGGCCCAAAGAGTGTGAATGCTGCATTTTAGCTTGTATAATTGCCTGAAGCTAAAACTTCAAAGTTTACTTTGAACTTATCAAAGAAAGAAGCATCTTTTTCATAAAATTATTCATAGTTGCATAGCCAGCCATCCAGGTGCTGCTGACAGCTCAAAAACCAGTAGCATTCATGTGTGCATTTGTCCACACTTTGGAATGTAACCACCCTCCACCCACCCAGCCAGACCACCCACCCACCTGACCAGACCCCCCACCTACCCAGCGAGATACTCCACCCACCCAGCCAGACACCCCCACCCACCCAGCCAGACCACCCACCCACCTGACCAGACCCCCCACCTACCCAGCCAGATACTCCACCCACCCAGCCAGACCCACCCACCCCACACCCCAAAGGGGGGGCACCAACACCACCAAACAGCACACAAAAAACAAAAACCGAGTACAAACACACAGAACAAAAGAAAACAAC
>JAAUXT010005089.1_pt1 | contig 13157 bp, 12 predicted proteins | sample 7278171 | NCBI WGS metagenome assembly JAAUXT01 (sample SAMN14350112, study PRJNA611818) | marine sediment metagenome | isolation source: surface marine sediment (1.8m) | place: French Polynesia: Moorea | collected 2018-08
AATTATCACAAAAGTATATCACAAAAGGAATTTGCAAAGGATTTCATCTCAAGAAGGACAGGAAAAGGTGAGAAAAGTGTGCAGTATTGTGCAGTATTTTTGTGAAAATGCCGCAGTATTCTTGCATTATTCCACCGAATGGCCGCTACGACCCCTGTGGAAAATTTTGGCTACCTTCAGAGGGTGGCCAAATTTTTCCATTACGTAGCAACCCCCCTGAGTTTTACTATGTCATGGAAAAGTTGAAGTTAGGATTGGCTCAGCCTAAAAATACAGAGAGCATTATTGATTGCAGTTGAACAGGCAAACACCAAAAGATAAGCAACAGTAGTGAGATCTTGTGATTTGAGTGAGGATTTTTAAATTGTGGAATGTATGCAGAAATATTACATTTTAGCGATAATCAAAATATAGTTTAAATATATTACATTTTAGCCATAATCAGAGAATAATCACTGAAACAAGACTTGATTTCAAACTAGAATATATGATAGAAAGCCCCACAAAAAGTGCTTTTTTTCTTCAAAAAGCACTTTTTTTTTCTTCAAAAAGTGCTTTTTTTGCTTTTTTTTTTTTTGGAAAATTGCTGTACGAGGACTGGTATTACCCTCGTATTCTGAGCCGAGGCACAAGTCGCCAACGGAAATGGTTGCTTGTAATTGGGTGCTTGCGGTGATCTTATTTGGACCGGGTATCTGTCCGAGAGCTGGACAGGTTCCCCCACATCCACCCCACCCCGACTGACGTCAAGTGTTTGTGGACCTCGCAACTTTACGCGTCTCGCTTCCCCAGACTTTGACTTGGACAAGCACGAATGCATTTGGCACAAACTACAGCTCAAGCGGCTGACGGTTTTCTTGAAAGTCCGGTGGAGATTGTGGCACAAAGGCCTCAGTTGTGCTTGTGGTGGTCGAAATGTGATGGTCTGATTGATGATCGCGCAGCCGGCCATCTAGGTGCCGCTGACGGCTTAAAAACCCTTAGGATTCATGTGTGCGTCTGTCCACACTTTGGAATGTAACCTCCCACCCCCACCCCCACCCCCACCCCTCACCCGGAAAAGGCTGACAGAAGTGACGCGACCATCATTCGGGTCCGTTTAGCGGACTTACTTGTTGATTGCAGATTCTGGAGGAGAGCGGTGCCCGCGGCATTGCGTGCACCAGGCTGCCGCATGAATTCAAGGCAAGCCCTCCATCTCGTTTCGTCGTCGTGTGTTCTGAAAACCTTCGCAAGGCTTCCAAGCCAAGGTTGGAAGATTTAGTATTCCACAACTCGAAACTACATTTCAGAAACTCACAGGATCAAACTTGCCCGTTCAAGAGTTAGGGTATCAGAGTGTTGTGAAGTTGCTGGAAGACCTGCCGGATGTCGCCCGGATCGAACGCACTTCCGCAGGCGACTGGACCATTTTCGACCAAAGGCTGCCTGCCAATGAGCAAGAAGGTGATTCCGTCGAGCCTTTTGTGAATGCGGGGAGTGGCATGCAGCTGATGCTCCACTTGAAAGTCTAGTTTGTGTTGAAACTGAACTGAGGTTGTTTTTCTTTTTCAGGCAACGCCGTCGCCTGGCAGAACGATTCAAGCGCCCGTCAAGGCCGGTCAATCCATCTGGAGAACACTGTCGCGAGGATGCTGAAGCAGATAAATAAAATATTGGTGTCGGACTTTGCTGGTGTTTATGAGGTGAGTTCCAGCCAACAACGAACTGATCGCAAAGTCGACCGAGTCACGTTGTGTGGGTCAGTCTTTTGACCCACGTGCAGTCTTGTCTGTGCTTCGAAATCAGAAATAATGTCTCATTGAAATTGTGAATACGCAAGGTGAAATTGTGCATGCTGGATTTTGGGGAGATTTTTCCCTTTTATTGACATTTGTTGCCAAAAGAAATAAAGCGGGGAACATGCCCAAGTCAATAGCATGCTCGTTTCTGAGTGGGAGGGGGTGCTGTTGATACGCGTCACGTGACATCGGTGGTGACTTCCGAATACTGGACAGACGCCGGTTGTCAAATACAATTGCAATTGAACGTGAGCACGAATGCGAATGCTCAGTCGTGCGCAGCGTCGTAAAACAAAGCAAAGAAGGAAAAACAAAAAACCCACGAATGTTGCAGAGTTGCACCGGGAGCAGATTCCGTGCTGAAGAACACGGGTTTTCTTCGCTGTACGAATTATTGTTGGAGCTGAATCAAAACAACATAGTCACCATGAAGAACGAAGGAGGTTAGTGAGTTTTATGTGCACATTGAGTGAGTAGACTTCACTGGGAAAGTTGGTTGGCGGTCTTCCTGCAGACAGACTGGTTTTCATCCGCCTTTCTCTATTTTTGTCAGCCGCAAGCGCTGATATATTTTCACCCGCGAAACCGATTTTGTCCTGAACCGCATGTGTGACCGACAGACCGACCGACCGACCGAGGGGGGGGGGTCAGGGGGGATTTTTGGCATGCGGCTGATTTTCCTCGTACTTGTACACGTAAGTCTGGTTCTCTTGGATAATTTTCCGACAATTTGATTGTTGTTTATTCCAGGGGATATCTATTTGTACGCTGCTGAGAAGCTTCCAGTTCCCGTTCTGCCAGAACCACCGCGTGCGGTAAGAAATTTTGTCGTGTCCGGCAAAGCATGTTGTATCACTTTTGGAAATTAGGACACCTGCATAGCAACGACAGCATTGAGATTCCTCTCGTATCTTGTGATTGTCTATTTCACGCTGGACCTGACCTTGACCTGTTGTGAATTGAACCTCGTTTTGGCGACAGCCGGAAGTGGAGGTTCCGGAGGACGCGGTGGGACCCGGAGTCGTCTTCAAGTCGTCGCTCAAGGACTTCAGTGTTTCCGAAAACTGGTCGGAAGTGTTCGTGAGCAACATCCAGAACCCCGGATGTCTCTGGATTCAAGACCAGCAGTACAGTGCACCGCTGGACGAGTGCATGAATTGGCTCGAGTAAGTCTGTCTTTCGACTTGCAGACCTTGGCGCTGATGTGTTCCGTTGAGAAGTTCGTTTGAAAGTTCTGAGTCTTGTCTGTTGCTGAAATGTTTGCGCGGCGTAAAGATGTTTGCTGTGAAATACTCATTTCGTTGTTTGGACATTTCAGAAGGTACTACAAGGACTCTCCGGAAGGCAACTCGTACCAGATGCCGCCGGAACTGATAAAGCCCGGTCAGATTGGTGCCGCCATTTTTCCAGAAGACAACGATTGGCACCGAGTCGAAATCTTGAGCACTGCGCTCGAGAACAAGGACTTCGTTGACGTGAGTTTGGTCGACCAGTGTCGTACGTTAAAAAAGTTGATCATTTCCTCCAGCTCAAGTCTCCAAAAGTCCCAAAAATTGTTGTATTTCAGGTTTCTTTCGTGGACTACGGGGGACAATGTTCGGTTCACATGAAAACCTTGAGACTTTTGAAGTAAGTGGCGGAACAAATCCGTTGCCGTAAACTGTTTTTCTGCTTCGCTTGATGGCTCTTCTTTGTTTGGCCCTGTGCGTACAGGTTTGTGGGTGTCATCCAATGTCAAGATTTGGATATCAGTGTGTTGACGCGAAAATGAACACGTCACTCAGGAGGGGGGGGGGGGGCTCGCGTGAAATTTGTTGGACACTGCCCCAATGAGCGAAATGTGGACCACGCCTCCCAGTTGTTCGGACAAATGCTGCGGTCACCCTGTCAACGATGTCGGATCCCTCGCCATTGCCATTGTCCCTGCCCTACCCTGGCCCGCCCCGAATCATCCCGCCCCGCCCCTGGATCAGCCCTCTTTCCCTACAGGTATCCTGCTGGTCCAGCCCAGCCCAGCCCAGCCCAGTCATGCCACGTCCCACCCTGCCACGTGGGTGTCAGAGCGAGGCATGTGATTTATACGCCAGTATTTGTTGTCCTTGTAAAGAGAAACAATACGACCTTTCTGCTCAGGAAGGTCAGGAAATATTAATGTTTTTGGTTCGTGACAGGCGAGGTTTCATGAAGCTTCCGGCCGTGGCGGTGAAAGCCCGACTCGCGAACATCGTACCCGCGAAGAACAAAACGCACTGGGATCCGGCCTCCCGAGACCGACTGTTAGCGATGGTCAGCGACAAACCGCTGAGTGCCATCACGACTCACATTGGAACGGTATGTCTTGCAAAGAAACAAGTCAGAATGGCGTTCATGCCCCCCCCCCCTCGTCTTGATAATGCGTTGTGCAACGTCGGTTTGTTATTTCGTTGGTTCAGGACGGTGTTGTGTCTGTGGTGTTGTGTGACACGGGCGGAAAGGAAGACGTGCATATCAACGACCGGCTGGTGTCCGACGGCTTTGCAGACATCAAGATGGACCGGTTTGGAGACGAAGTGCAGCAGGAGGTAAGTTTTCGCTCTGTGTCGAGACATTGAAACTTTGACTCTTCTGACGCTCGAGATCGCTGTGACACTTGTTGGACTCGCTTCGCAGGGGAACACAGAAGATGGGCTTCGCAGTAATCCGACGACATTGCCTTCCGATTCTGGGTAAAGTTGTTCCGTCATTGAACTTGTGTTGGGGCACAATCGATTCTTGCTTTCTACACCGGTGGAACGAAATGAGACACCATTTCATTTTGACACGGGTGTCCCCATTTCAGTTTATGAATGAAATGGCCAAGCACCCTTGCCTTGTGCATTCGGAGATTGTTCACCCCAGTCTGGCCAATCAAGTGAACTAAAATGGCCAGACACCCGTGTCTCCTCATTTGGGGTGTTTGGTCATTTCGTTACACCGGCACCTGTCATAACTGGATGTTCGAAAGGTGTTGATTGTGTTGTCCTGTTCCACAGAATCGAGGCGGGGCAACTCGAGGAGTTCCCAGAGGAAGAAGACCAAGAATACATCGAAGGCGTTCGATATCTGCGCATGTGAGGACACTGAAATCAAGGGGAAAGAAATGCCAAAGTTTTGTGGTGGTTGGGGTTGTGCCTTCACTTGTGGAACGCGCTGTGCATTTCTGGTTGCAGTGTGGAGCTGACACGAGAGTGCAGCTTGCACATCATCAATTACGACGGAGAACCTTACGTCGCTGGCCCGGAGCTCGCTCACGCTCTGTTCGGCAAGGACATTCTTCGGGCCCGGGTGGGTGTTTCAGTGAAGGAGGCGATGCGAACTTGATTGGCCCGCTGTGTGCTGCTGCTGTCCAATGAGGAGCTTTGTTTTTGCAGATGCGCGCTAAGAAGATGCAGGCGAACAAAACCGTCGTTTCCCAGAAAGACTCGCCCGAGTTGTTTGCGGAGTTCTCTGAGTAAGCAGAGTTTTCACTTGTGCTTCACAAAAGCTCTCAAATTGATCACTTGTCCTTCAAGAATCTCTCACGCTGCTCTCGCTGTTGTGTCGTGAGAAAAATACTTTGATTGTAAAATGTGGCACAACAACTTCATTTTCGACATTTGCAGACTCGGTGTGAAAGGAACGTTGGAGGAGGACGGAAAGCCCAGAGAGTTCATCACGCTGTACACGTTAGCGTCGTAAGTATCGCATCCTGTGTGAGAGAACAATTCCGTTGGAAAGGAGTCGGTGCACGTAGTGCAAAGCGCATGCGCAGACCCCCCCCCCCCCAAAAAAAAAAAAATACAACAACAAAACAGCAGAATTGCGGGTGGTACGAATTGCTACAAAGCTGGTTGTTGTTTCAGAGTGGTAAAGATTCTGGACACCTTCTTTCCCTCGTTGGTGGAGCTGAAAGAAGCGGTTGAACGTCAGTTACGCGAGTTCAATGCTGATGATCCTTACTGGAGGGTGAGTGATGGGCCTGGCGCCTTTGAACCACTTCCATTGATTCAACCTTTTTTACAGTCGATACGCAGTGCTTTGTGTTCTCTCTCGAGCCAGTGCGCGTTTAGGCGTCGAGACGTGAAGTATGATGGTGTTCTCATCATGGGCATTGTTTACAGGGTGAAGACGAAGAGCTGTCGGACCGCAACTCCGGAGGCCCTGACGTCGAGGTGCCGCTGGAGCAACTCGAGAACGCGCTGCAGATATTGCAGATCACGAGGTCAGTGTCACTGCTGCCGCCGTCGTAGCTTGACGCCGACGTTATTTTGCTGTGCCGTGAAAAGAACAGTTCAGGCGAGGAAGACGCGAAAACCAACCTTTTGTTGTTACTTCTTAGGGCGAAGACGGTCAAGGTCATAACGAAGAGCACTGATTCAGACGAAATCAGAAGATACACCGACGAGCTCGAGAACCAGGAGTTCAGGATCTCGGATCTGACCAGAAGGATCAATCAGAAGAAGGGCACGACAGTAGGTGGGCTCTGCTCGCTTTTCGCTTTTAGCTTCGGACGAGCGGAAGGGAGCAACTCCTTTCACCAGTTCTTTTCAGATTTGCGGTTGGATCCCGTTTGTTGTGACCACAGGTAAAAACTGAAAATGCGAACTTGTTGACTACCTCCACCTGTTCGCGAGAGCGAGTGTTAGTTTCAGGCCAAGGTTTTTCAGTTGACACAGCTCGTGGAACTTGCTCAACCAGCATGTATCCAAGGATTTCAGTTTTTCAAAAATTTTACTTGTGCTTACGTTCAAGCCTTGTTTTCAACTGTTACGTCTGGTTAAGCTTTTGATCTGCGTGCCACAGAAAGTTGCCAACTTGTTGGTGCGCTTTGTGGAGAATTGGTGAGAACACGCGAGCACAACATTGCACCGACGTACGGCAAGAAATAGAACAGTGAACATATTAGTGCACGGAGGCCAGAGCACTGAGCGGTTCCCGTGAAAACTTCACCACGCCTTTTCGAGACCTTGGGTCGATAGAGAACGCAGATTTTGTAGTAGTGTTGTGGAATGTACGTACGGCCGTTATTCTTTGCCCCAGCAGAGGAAAGTATGTACCGGGTGCTCAAGAAACGCAACACGGAAGGTCACAAAATGCATCCTGTTGTCCGCTTGCAGAGCCAGCCAACTCGGACCTGGACGAAGACGAGTTCATCAAGAGGACAATAACCCGGATGTGTCCTGCGAAGACGAGCGAAAAAGAAGGGGGAACTAAACCCGTGGCAACGGTGACCGCGACGAAGAACATTCAGACGCCGGGCAAAGCTGCATCGTGCACATCCACGTCAGACGATGCCAGTGTGATGATGCAAGACAGTCTGACAGATTTCATTTCCTCACTGAATATCAGGGATGCTCCTGAGGGAAGCAACGCATCCAGCCAAACAACCAGAGTCAGCGGAGCAGCTCGTTCACAAAACCAAGCGGTGGGTTCCTCCACAACACCCACCGCTGCAGCCGCGTCTTTGGCGGACTCTGTTGTAACTTCCATGCTGCAGCAGCAGCAACAACAACAGCTGCTGATGATGAATCAACAACTCATGTATCAACAACAGCTCATGCTCAACCAGCAGAACCTGGGTCTCCGCTACATGTCGCCAGTTGTTGTGCCCAGTTTTCCAGCAGCGTTTTCAAGCGCGATGTTTGTGCCGCCGGCTGTGCCTCCAATGGTGCCAACCAGTCCAACTGGGGCCGCGTTGTCGTTTGGGATGACGTCAGACACGGCCACCTCGGCCCGTCCGCCTTCGAGTCAAACTTCCACTGCACCGTCCGCGCCTCCGCCGCCAAGTCAAACTTCATCGTCCAGTATTCGTCCCCCTCCCGGGATAAACCATCTTCCGGAGAAGTGAGAACACCAAAGAACTGGTGCTGATCGTTTCCTGTGCTGTGCTACTGTTACTTCGTTTCTTGTGTTGTGTTTTGTTCGCCCGAGTTCGTTCGTTCGTGACAAGTTCGATATTTTTCTCCGCTCGTTCTTCTGAAGTTCGTCCTGCGCTCACACGAATATGAACGGCAAAGTGACACTGTGAAAAAAATTCGTTTCACTCGTGGCGTTGGATTTTCAGAAAGATTGACCATGTGGGCAGGGTTCTCACACTGTACAAAAAGGTTCAGGACTGTGCTATCATACAAAGAGTTTTCGAGACCTTTGGTTGAGAAATGAGTGGTGTGATTGAACAGGAACCCATTTCCACCACGATTCGAGCACATTGATCTACGACAGGTTTCGTTGGCAAGCGAGCTCCAGCGAAGAACTCGGGCTACTCATGTTCAGTTTCTTTCCATTTTGACAAATTTCATTTTGGGAGTCTTCAGTCTGAAATCGTGGCGTTTTCGTTGGGAATTGACGTGGTGCTGTTCTGTTCACACCCAAGAATAGATCTATTCAGGATTCTTGATTCTCCGCTGTTTGTCCCGACAAGCTGCCATTGATGCTGTTCGATTTACATTATCCAATCCAAGAATCCTCAGACTCGAGACCCGAGAATCCAAGAGCCCCAAGCTTTCTCGGATTCTTGGTCATTCTCTCAGATCCTCTCGGATGAAAAAGCTGTTCGATTTACACTCTGGGATGTCGAGAATTGTCAAATTCTCGGATTCTCGGGTGTAAATCGAACAGCATCATTCTCGACATCCGAGCGTGGCGAATGGAACAACCTCAATTTCAACGCGACATGCGGGTGGGCGAAGGGGTCGAGTAAAAATTACAACTACGTTTGTTTGACAATAAATGTGTTGAAGAGAATAGTTCGTGTTTGTTCGTCAGCTGGTCGGAACAGGTGCGCAGTCTTCGAAAAAGATGTGGGTAAATTCCTTGCCTGTTCGACGGTGAGGGGAACTCGGATTGATACTTTACACGTGTTGGCACACCACACACACGTACACACACAGCAATTATGTTCTTGGTGTGGCCAGCCTGCTGCCAGTCTTCCAAATAAGCTTCATGTCTACAAAATCCGGTCCGTGCAAGCCAAACACACGCGCGAAAAACGGCGGTGGTTTTGTTTTGTAGAGCGCGCCAGTGGAGGGAGTGTTTGAGGGAGAGTTCTCATTGGCGGGCGAATTTTAGGTCACTGCAACTTCTTATCTCGCTTGTTATTGTTGAGGACTGGTTCAATCAAGAGAAGACCAACACCAGTGAATGCTACATTTCAGTCCTTTGTTTGAGTGTTCCGCATCCAGAGATAGTTGCAGCAAATCCAAAGGGTAAGACTTGAAACTTTACCAACTTGGTGCTTGAAGGGGGAACGGCACGTGCTTTCGCAGCTTCAACAGAAAGCTCACAACACATGTTGCAACCGTTGCTTGTTGATTTCGTAGATCCACAAGGTGTCTTTCGCTTGACGGGCCTGTGTTGTGTTAAAGGTGTAGGCTGAGACAATCCAGAGAGAACACTCGCATTTGTGGCTGCACAACCTCATCCGTGGGCAGATTCCAAGTCCTTGACCCCCCTGCATCTCAAACTTGTGTCAACCCTCTTGACATGTTTTGTTTTCTTCCTCCCTTGACAGGATCTGCACACAAGAAATGTGGGCAGGACAAGAAGGAAGTTTTCCGAATGCAGTGTTTCTGGATGCCAAACGCCAAACATCAGCAAGATCTGTGATCACACGCACACTCTAAATATTTATTTGTGTCTGTCCATCGTCTTGAAACAGTGATCTTGGTTGGATCGACTTGCAGCAGTTTCTGTCGTCGAGATGTGGCGAGCAGTGCAGCGCGTGGGACGGAGTGTGCTGCAGCAGCATGGCCGAGCCTGCAGCTCCCAGACCTCCGCCACCCCGGGCGTGCCCTACAAGTACGTGTGTGTGTGTGTGTGTGCGTGTGTGTGTGTGTGTGTGCGTGTGTGTGTGTGCGCGCGCCCGGCTGACCTTCTTGTCTGTGTACGCACGATCTCGTCCACGGGACCCTGAAAGAGATGGCACAAGTGTTTACTTTGGGGTTGGCACCAGAAAACTGCTGACAAAAGTGAAGGGCTGTTGGGTCGAGTGGTTATCAGCAGAAGTGGGTCTCAACTTTGGCACAACGTTGTGTTTTGCAGAGTTTACAAAGCTGAGGAGACGGACAGCGCTTTGCCCGCGTCTGCCGACGTTGTGATCATCGGCGGCGGAGTGATCGGCTGCAGCACCTTGTATCATCTCACTGAGATGGGCATCAAGAACGCCGTTCTCATCGAGAAAGACGCGCTCACCGCTGGCACCACGTGGCATACCGCAGGTTCGGGTCAACCTTTCATTCTCTGTTGCGTTCACTCTGCACTGAGGCAGACCTTGGTTTGTTTCCCATTCTCAGTCTGAGTTCAGTTCTGATTCTTCAGGTGCGATCTTAGCCGAAGCAGGGTGTGACCCTGGGTTTTCAGACACGACCTTCAGGTGTGGCCCTGGCGGTTTTGGTGCAACCAAAGGGGGCAAACCCTGGTGCCAGGGTTGCACAGAAAGGTCACACCCAAACTGCATCTATATCTGGTTGAGGTCCCACCCGAACAGACATGCTGGGGTCGCACCCGAACACACGTAGTGGTATCAAAGAATTCTGAGACTGCATGATTTCTGTCGTGAGCCATGTCGGAGTGTCAGAAGGGTAGGGAGTCAAAACTACCTATCAACACTTTCCACTTGACGGTCGTCCATGCCAAAATGCTCTATGGGTGCATCTGACCCCGTGTCAAAACTCACCCATTTGTGTCAGAATGCATCATTGCACTTTATAGCAATGGTGCACTTCCTGCCCTGGACGGTTACATTGTGACACTGGAAATCGCTGCTTATGCACAACACTGGCATTGTGACACTGAACAGTGCCATTCTGACACTGATGTTCGTTCCAAGCCCAACACTGGCATTCTGACCCTGGACAGTGCATTTACAAAGCGTAGATGCGCTGAAACTCGAACACTGGCATTCTGACCCTGAACAGTGCATTTACAAAGCGTAGATGTGCTGAAACTCAAACCGTTCAGTTTGTGTAGTGTCCCTCTGCCTTTTCAATCCATAATTCCCAGAGGCCCGGGAAAAAAAAAGAAACCCAGGCTGAAACCTTCAGATGCGCTCATAACACAAAACAGACACATTTGTGTTGAAAAGTGGATGGAATCATGGTTTATTGTGATGATGAAGGATGCACATATCAAACAGGGTTTCTTCAGAACAATGAACAAAACAATGAACATGAACATGCATTTTAAGGTGTGCGTCCTGCTTCAAGTCAGTTGCGTTTTAAGGTGCACGTCCTGCTTCTACTACGGTGTGTTTTAAGGTCTGCGTCCTACATTTTGGTGACGCTAACGTGGACCTGGTCAGCATTCACTGTTGTGCCACTCCAGAAATCCATGCTGCGGGGTGCACTGGGCACACCGAATCGGGCCAACGAGGGGTCCTGTGAGCTGCTCTGCTCACCCTGGATATGGCGCGCCAGCTGAATGTCCTTCGGCTGCAGGGTCACATGCCGGCTGTGCAGGGTTCTGAGGTTGGCATCCTCTAATAGCCCCACCAAGTACACCTCAGCCGCTGTGTGCAGTGCCATCATCGCGTCCCTGGTGATGCGGTAGCCTGCCGTGAGGCACTCGCTAGCTTTGTTTTGGAGGATCTCTCAAACAAGCCTGCAAAATAGATAGTGGACATTTGTGTACAAGACTGTCGAGAATGTGTGAATTGAGAATGGTTGAGACGGTCAAGAAAAAGACCACTATACATGAATGCATGTGTGCCCCAACAGTGGTCGAGACTGTCGAGAATACATAGACAGTGGTCCAGACTGTCAAGAATCCATGACAAGTGGTTGAGACTGTCGAGAATACATAGACAGTGGTCCAGACTGTTGAGAATCCATGACAAGTGGTCGAGACTGTCAAGAATCCATGAACAGTGGTCGAGAATCCATGAACAGTGGTTGACACTGTCGAGAATACATATCAGTACTCACCTCAGGAATGGTTTCTTTGGAATGAGGAGATCCGTGCATTGTTGGAAGGCACGAATCTCCTTCAGTGCAAAGGTTGATGGCCTCAGCCGCCCCTGCGGGACTTGGTATGACTTTTTGCCAGTCCAGAGTGTCTGCATATGCACTTTGTCCCTCTCTAAAATTTAAAGAATTCCTTGCATTAGCTCAATTTGTACATGTATGCTTCACAAGAGAACAGCACAACTAACCAATGACAGTGCAGAAATGTTTTGGTGTAACCGTGTGGATGTGTATGTATCTTTTGTGTGTGTTTCACGATTCAAAAATAAACTCACCCTCATTGTCTGGCACTATTTTGTTATCCTTGACTCTTTTCTCTAGGATCATCCTCTTCTGCCAAACTGGAGTCATGGCAGATTTCTTCAGCTGCTCAGACCTCACACTTGGCTGTCCAGGTGCTCGAGGCTTCACCCCAACTGCTCCCGGCTGCTTTCTCTTCGTGTCAGCTTAATTTTTAGAGTTGTTTTAGTCTTGGCCATGTTTTCACATAATCACTGTTGACAGCTTCGAGTCTGGATGCAAAGTGTTTGAAAGTTTGCAAGTTTGAAAGATATCACGTGACTCATAACAGATACCTACAGGGTCCACACGAAGCTGTACACGGTTTGGCGGGAAACTGTGCACCAATCACAGACCAGCTTGCATCTAGCTTCAGTGTGCGCCACTGTGCTCCAGATTATGCTCCAGTTCTCAGTTTGAATTTGTATCCTGTTGCAAACTGTTGCAAAAATCGATCAGCATGCCCAAAGCAAGTGCGAAAACTGAGCATCTGCGTCAGCACGCAGCTCTGCACACGGATCTGCCTCCTGGGCACAGGCCAGTGCGGAAGCCGGCTTAGGAGGTCTGACAGTCACCGAAGCTGCTTTGGCAGCGATGTTCGACCAGTTGAAAGAAGTTCCGGACCCCATCTTTGCAGTAAGTATGCATAGATAGACAGCTTCATCAATATGCCGAGAATTTGTCGAGAATGTCAAGACTGTTGAGAAAGTGTCGAATGTTGAGAAAAAAGTGGAAAATACAATGCACTTTGTTTGCAGCGCACGGATCTGCACGCAGACACCACATGGCACGAGGTGGACGAGGAGGGCAGGTTTGTGGTGTTGTCCGATGAGGAAGAAGAGCTGCAGGTGGTGCAGGAGGAGAAAAGACCACAGGGCGGCAATGCCAAAGATGTGCAGCAGGAGGAGCAGGGAAACCAGTACCTGGCCATGAGGACATGCTCACAGGTAAGGTGCACTGTACAAACATTGAGTTAAGGACTTCAAAGGTACTTAATAGCTTAATGGCCCAGGTCATCTCAGGTCACCACGGGACAAACCGATGTGACCCCTTTCGGGGCCAGGGGGGATCCGGGTCTCAGCCATGCAAGTACCCAGGATAGTGGCGTCGGGTGAGGCCAAGCTGGTTCTGATAGAACCAG
>JAAUXT010064481.1_pt1 | contig 13151 bp, 13 predicted proteins | sample 7278171 | NCBI WGS metagenome assembly JAAUXT01 (sample SAMN14350112, study PRJNA611818) | marine sediment metagenome | isolation source: surface marine sediment (1.8m) | place: French Polynesia: Moorea | collected 2018-08
CCCCCCCTGAGCTGCGTCCCCCCCCCCGATAAACTTTTGGGCTCCACGCAGGGTTGTCACACTGCGTTTTGGTCCGGCTTAAAAAGAAATTAATGGACACTGGCCGTGCGGGATGCAGCGCATGCGTGGTGCATTCAATGCGACGCAGCGTCCAGTGACGCAATCCGTGACGCACCCAAAGGAACACAGCGTCTGTTGTGGATGTACAGCGCGTAACGCATCCAGCGTGACGCAACGCTTGACACATTCATGTGAACAACGCCCAAAAGGAACGTGACAAGACAAAAGCAGGGCGACAGCAGATGGTAACCAGAAAACTGTTTCCAACCCATCGCTGGGGCGGATCCAGGGGGGCCCTGATCCCAAATAATTTGTTCACGGTTGAAGTTGAGCCCCCGGGGCACCACCCTCGATCCGACCCTGGATCCACCCCCACCACGGTGCCCATTTCTGGGATTATAATCAGCCCGACATTTTTGCGGTCGGCACTTTTTTCTGTGTTTCATTTTGGTGCGCACACAATGGCCGTCAGGTGTTTGGTGTGGGGAGGAGTATCTGTGGCACTGCGTTCTACACTGTGGGAATGCGCTTCATTTCTGACGCCTTTTTGACGCTGATTTGGTGCATTGTGAGATGCCACGACCGCGTCGCGCTCCTGCACAAGAGCCTGCGTTGCGTCGCTGTGCACGTCACCGTACTTGTCGCTGACGCACGCCTTGAACGTCGCATGTAAGACGCGCGACGTTGCGTCGTCCAGCGCGCTACGTCACCGGACGCTTTGACCTTGACGTTGGACGCTTGACGCGACGCCCCTGTCTGAGAGTGTAGTCAGCTGGATTCCTTTCCCCTCGCGTTGGGGCCTCAGAAGGGAATTAGGAGCCGGGTCCAACACGGTTCGCGCACAGGAGGAGCTCCGGGCATCGGAGCAGAGGCCGCCGGGTGCACGCTGCGTGCGTCCCGAGACAGGCCTGAGCGCACTGCATGCGTCACGCGCTGCGTCGCTACCAGTTTCACAGTGGATGCGTCACGCGTTACGTCCCTGCTCTGTTTTTGCACTGCACACACATGTCTGTCGTACACTGCACCAAGACTCACCCAGCACGCAACCCACGATGCAGTACACAGCATACATGATGCAGAGCCAATGACTCGTGCAAGGACACACAGTATGGATCCTTGTGCAAGCCAGTACAGGCACTGTGATGCTGCAATGCCTATGGACGAGATGTTAGGAACACAGCTCGTGACGCATCCAGTGTGAAACAGGTGCCCGACAGCGCACAATACGTGTGGTTCAGTGACGCAACGCCTGACGCGTCCAGTGGGACGCAGCGATCAGTGGCGAATCGCGTCACGCAGCCCTTGTGAACCTGGCCTGAGGACACACGAGCACCTCACACAGAAGAATACTGCTTGTAACGGCATTCGTGGGGAAGTTATTCAGTCCTGTGTGACGCGTTGGAATTACATGGACAGTTCGTTGTTTGGGAGAGCAACACACCAGAGCCTTGTTCAGAGGTGGATTGAGGAGGACATCTACATTCTGGCAGCCTGATGGCAGAGGTAGGTGATACGAGCGACTGGGGGGCGGATCCAGGGGCCGGGTAACTTGGGGCGAATCAAGGATCTGGTTGGAGACCTGCCTCCCCAATAAAAAAAAAACAACAACCGCACGCATGAAAAGAAAAACTTCAGGAACATGAACCAGAGGTGCAAACTGTCTGGACTCCCTGGACCCTCCCTCTCCTGTGGACATGTGGTTGGGGGGGTCGTTCTTCTGTTGACCTGATCGCAAACGTGGTACAGTAATGAGACAACGGACGAGTCGCCATGACAACTGCGACGCCGCGCAACAGGTGTTGTTGTCAGGGAAACGAATGAGTAACGAGTAGCAGCGGTGGGTGCTCGATCACCAGGGAAACAACCCGTGCTCACTCCATCACAGGTACATGTACTCGGGACAAGCCGAGGCGGATCCAGGGCTACGTTGCTCACATCTGGGTTTGACTTGTCTGTGCAAAGATCCACACAACTCGAGTTGGGAGCCCACGTAGCTACGTGACATCATGAGTTGGGAGCCTCACGTAGATTGGCAACGCCGTGAACATGGGAGTCTCACGTAGACACGCGATGCCTTGAGCCTCACATGGATGCTCGACGCCTCGTGTTGGGAGCCTCACGTATCAACGTGACATTACGAGTTGGGAGCCTCACGTAGCTGCGTGACATTACGAGTTGGGAGCCTCACGTAGCTACGTGATGCCGTGAGTTGGGAGCGTCAGGACGTAATCACTGATGCCTTGAGTTGAGAACGTCACGGACTCGTACATGTGGAAGAAACAACACTGTGAGTTGGGAGCCCCAGGTAACTGCGTCATGTCACTGTTTGAGAGCCTCACGTACTTACGTGACACGTGATGCGTTGACGCGACAGAGAATTTCTGGGACTTTCCCAGATCTCCTCATGCCTGACCAACTTTGCAGGTCAGGAAAAGTCCCGATGGCGAAAATCAGATAAAAGTTGCGGTACAAATCAAAGTGTCTCGACAGTTCGATACCGCACACATCGAGTCAGAACAGTTTCAAGCGAGGCTCACAGTGGACGCGATGCGACGCACGACACGTACAGGGTGAAGCACGACGCTTCCAGTGTGAAGCTGGTCTGATCCTCAAATGACGTTCTCAAAGACAACGCAAACGCGCCTCCAAAACGCGTTGTCGTGCGTCGCGTCACGTGACGGAGCGCAGTACGCAGCGCCTGGGGGAAGCAACGCGTGACGCTGCCAATGTGAACCGGCCTCCAGGTTGGTGAAGTGCAGACCAAGTGCCACACTCGATGGTTCAATACCTGAGTCAGAGCCGCAGCACACACACGGCTGAGGGACGTTTCCCACACGGTGCGTCACCGTGTTGAGGCCTGAGCAACGGAGGCCGCGTTGCGTTGGATGCGGAAACACAGCGGTGCAATTTCAACGCACGCAGTGTGAATCAGGCAGGTGCGAGATACCTGCAGTGCACTACGTGTGGACCCAAAGCATTGGCTTTCAAGAGGAGAGAACTTTTGTGTGACGCAGTGCGTGACGCCTGCAGTGGGAACCCGGCCTGACTCAAACCTACGCACGGCATCATGAGCTTCGACGGGGAAAACAGCAAAAAGTGGCCAGCTTGACAAGTTTGACAGCTGTTGTGTCGCCTCGTCTGCCACATGGTCGGTCGGCGGTTTGACACCTTCAGGTTGAGACCCGTTCCGTCTTCGATCGAGTCCGGTGCCAAATTTTCCCGCTCTCACGATGAGTGACATGTGTTTCTGCAGTGGCCGTGGCGGATCCATGGGGCGAGGGTCCAGGGGATCGGGGTGGTTCCAGGGTGTAGGGGGCAGGTCCAGGTGGCAGGGGAGATCCAGGGATAAGGGAGACTTCAGAGGAGCAGGGACCCACAGTCAGGGGAAGGGACAGATTCCAGGTTGACTGGAGCGAATCCATAGGACATGAGTCCGGTCTCTCCAAAGCGCACACAGTTTTCCTTCAGCATATGAAGTTGTCCAGATTGGAGCCGCCCCCCGAAGTTTGACCTTTTAACTCTGGATCCGCTGGAGACATCTGGTGCCAAATTTCCTGCCTTGACAATGAGCGACATTTGCGCGGCCTGGGAACCTTTCCTGGTGTCGCCACTTTTTTCCCGTTTGGCAGGTTTCCCAGCCTATTGGGTTTTGCGATGAGTGTTGCTGGTTACGCTGTTGCGGTCAAGACGGAATTGAGGCAGCATGAATCACACAAGTGTGTGTGCATGAGGTGCGTGTGCGTATGTGCGTGGGTCAAGTTGTTCTTGTGTGTGTCGCGCGCTTTGTGTGCGTGCGTATGTGCGTGTGCATGTGCACGTATGTGCGTGCTTGTATGAACGAGCGTGGCCGTGTGAGGGCGTGAGACATGTTGCTGGATCGGTCCCTGGGCAGGTGAGGAAGTGGGAGAGCAAGAAAGAAGGAGAGGAGTGGACAGGAGGAAGGGAGGGAAGGGAGGAGTGCATGGCGGATGACAGGAGACTGTCAAAGGCAGGGAATCTCAGTCAAGGGCGCTTTGTCCAGACATCATGTGACCAGCTTCAACACTTGACCAGCTTCTCGTGACCGCCATCCGCGCTCTTTGTCTCTACGAGTAGCTGCGTGCACGCTGCTGGCATCACGCGTTGCGTCTTTTCACAGACCACTGGGAGCTGCGTCGCACACGATGCGAAAAGATGCGTGTTGTGTCCCTGTGCGAATCAGCGTTTTCCGCGTTTGCGAGATGCGTCGTGTGGTGTGCCGTGCGTCGCGTCACTGTGAGCATTGGATCCGCCTCCGGCCCCAAATTTCTACTCTTATTCCCCACCCAACACACCACCTAGCCACTTCCTCTACCTTACCCACCCCACTCAATCCCTGCCGCACCCATCGGCCCAACCCCCTCACATCTCCGCCCACCCCACCCACATCCCAACCCAAAATACCACCCTGTCCTGCCCCACACCACCCTGTCCGATCCACCCCCATGGGATCCGCCCCGCCCACAGCCACTGTTTGCGCATCAGATCGATCCCTCGCGCATCACTGCGTCTGCGCAGCGCCCGCGACGCCGCGTCTCACGGTGCGCTCCAGAGGACGCCGCTGACGACGGGGACTTCCCGGCGTCACCGGCAAAGAGCGCCGTTCTACAGCGGGGGCGGTTCCAGGGGACGAACAGACACCAGGGAAGGTGGATCCAGGGGTCTGCGGCCTGTCCTCAACTTATCGCTCCCATAGACAGCTGCGTGAGCAGCAAAACATCAGGAATGAATGATTCAGGGGACCTCCGTCAAAACAGATCCTCCCCAGATTATGCCCTTCAGGCACTTGGTGTTTTCCCTCTTCCTTCGCGAAATGTAACCGGGCCCTTGCCCTGGGGTTTGCCTCAGATCCTGTAACAACCCCGGGCCAGATCTCGGCTCCACCTCCTGAATCAAATCCTGGATCCGCCCCTGGACTAACCTCCATTGATCTGATCCTCACTGACTGACATTCCGAGGCTCCTTACGCGAAATCGCCATTTGACCCAATTTGTCGACGACACGGACAAATTGGAATGCGCTTGCGCGGGCGACATGGAACCGACCGGAAGCTGCACGGAACCAAACGGAAACGACCGAGCGGCGCCGGAAATAGAGTCGGGTCCCATTTCCGGTTGCGCGCACGCGTTTTAGTGAACAGTGGAAAAATACGGTGGTCGTTGCGCATGTCTGAAAATTGAAAGGACCAAAGCCAAACAGAAGGGTCTGGGCAAACCAAGAGGAGAGCTAGGTTGCTTTCTGACGGTTCAGGTCTCCTGAACCTTCGCGCTCTTTGACCCCAGGCTGCCCCCCCCCCCCCGTTGTGTCGGGGTGCACTGGGAGGCTTGGGGTCCAGGGTCCACGGTCACTGGGGGCCACTCAGGAAGGGCCCCCCAAAGTAAAGGACCCCTGCGGGTCTGTCAGGGTCTCTGAATGATCACCGCCGGGTGATTCTCCTGGGTGTAGGAGGCGAAGGGGCCATCGGGTGTCGTGGGGGTCTCCCCTGGAGTCCTTCGATCTCTGGCAATCCATGGCGTCAGATTCCGCTTGCCCCACCGCGAAAACTTTCGAATTACAAGAAACCAAATGTGGAACGCTTGCAACTTTCTTCCTTCACGCGAGGCGCAAATGACCTCGCCGACGCAACAACCAATCAGCGCCGTGCTTTCGCAAGGTCACGCACGCGTGACTCGAATCGGAACGCGCGTGGATTTCGAACGGCCCGAATTCTCACGACTTCCAGGAGAGGTCTCGACCTTCGATTGGCAGGTCAGGAAATGTGCAAACAGCCCTTTCCTGCGTCGCGACGGCGCGCTGCCCCGGAGACGCGGCGTTGCCTTGGAGACACGTGTTTACCAACCGGAAATGGGGGCAATTCGTTTGGAATGGAGGCAGAAGTCGGAATGGAGAGTCACGGAATGTGAAGAGAACGTGTCTGCGGTGCCGTGAGCGACGCTGGAGAGAGGCGGAGACCCCAACCTCAACCAGGGACTGACCCAGGGGAGCGCAGGCATTTGGGCCCCACTGCAGGGTGCATTCTATGAGGCCCGGGGCCGATTTAGGGGCCCCATTGGCTATCAGCTGCTGCGCATACACCAAGCTCCCAGGTGGTTGGGTCGAGCTTCTCCATTCTGGATCCGCCCCTGACACAAAAGGCAAAGGCCGCCCCCACACGGCGGGGACGGTGTTGTAGTCTTTGCCTCAACACTGCAAGGACGATGCTGTAGCCTCAGTGTCCTATCCACACTGCGAGGACGGCGCTGTGCACTCCTTCAGCCCCCACCACCAGGACGGCGCTACAGCCCAGGATCCCATGACGTTGGGAGTTCATAGCGTTCTGATTGTATGCCCTGATCTGTTGAGACAAGAGTTTTTTGGCGTTCTGATGGCCCGCATCTACCAGAGGGTTCCCCATCTTATCAGTGTCTCGGGTGCTGCGTCCTTCTCATGGCTGCGGGATCACATCACCCGCAGAATTCAGCGTCGCTTGCAAAAAGTCGAAGTGGGCGCAACCTCAAAGCTCGTTTCAACCCATTAGAAAACGACAGGATACAATTTGTACGATTCCTTGTTAAATTAGGCGGTGCCCTGAGGGGGGCACCTCGGGTGTTGTTCTCTCTGAGGTCAGAGGCGGATCCAGCGGAGATTTCAATGAGATCATCGGGTCCGTCGAAAAAGCCGTTGCCCTGGAAACGTTTGCGGCACGTCGACCGAAAATTTAGTTTTCTTTCCCGACCACGCCCAAGTCACAGAATTTGCACCTCAGAATTTGTATGTCAGTTGGATTTTTGCACGTTACCCCGAAGGTAGAGGGGAGCGGGGGTGCAGGGGGCCCGGTTCCTCTGCATCTATGGCGAGTTCACCTGTTCAAAGCTATTATCGCCTCGACCACTGTTGGCTCTGAATCTGACTTGTGCGCTGACGTTTACGCGCCGACTGTTTGTGAGCACACCAACAGGTGAGCCAGGTGAGAGAGCCAAATAGTATGCCATGTGGGCTCTCCGCGGGAACAAGATCGGGGGCACCGCCTTTTGGGTGGGTCATCCGGTGGATCCAGGAGCAGGTTAGGAGGGGTGTTGCTCGGGTGAGAGAGCCACATTGTCTTGTGAGCTGCCTGGGGAGGCCCAAGGGCTGCGGATCGAGGGACTCGCGGGAGGCACAGTGACCCCCTGAATCTGTTGCAGGGCCCAGCAAAGGGCGCAGCCCGTGGGTCCGCTGGGGCTGGAACCCCTGGATCTGTTCAGGCGGCCAGGCCACTGGAGTTCTGGGCCTCTGGAATCGGCTGGAGCGGCTGACCCCCCTCTCGGACCAAGCCTGAGATCCACCAGACGGGCCAGGGCCCCTGGATCTGCTGGAGAGACGGCAAAAGATCAAACTGGGTGAGCGCTGTTTTGTGCTCATTGTCCGCATTCTGACACATTGCGCGGAACACACGTCAGTCAACCCGTTATTCGCGGCTCAATGCTTGTTGTTTCTCTCTGTTTTTCTGTGTGTGGCTGTCACAACGATGAAAAGAGATGCAGAGCGCGGAAAGCGGACTGACCGGCTTTTGGGCGGGACTTGAGGCGTGTGTCCCCAGCTCCGACTTTGTCCGTTTCCCCCAGTCTCAACCCTCAAAGCCAATGCCCCCACCCCCTGCCTCGCACCCCATCCACCCTGCAGCCCACTCACTCTCACCCCTTTGACAACAACCTCGAACTCTCAACCACCCATTTCTACCATTCGGGACCCTCACACCCACCACACCCACTCTGGTTGGCGACACGAATTTTGATCCCAAGCCTATGTCATTGTCAACGTCAACTTCTGCATCGAGACACAAAAGCGGTATTGTCCCGGTTGTCACCCAACAACAATTCTCTCCCACACTGACCTGATACAGATCAAGCGCGACACGTGTTCCCAGCTTTAATTGTGTCGCACTGACAGTGTTTCATATCACCAATACAGGGGAAAATGTGTCAGGGGCGGATCCAGGGGCGGATCCAGGGGCGGATCCAGTGGTGGATCCAGGGGCAGCCCCACTGACCCTGAATAACATCGTGTTTCGCGTCTTGGCGTTGACGTGAGCGCGACAAATCTGCGCCGACGTTCAGGCCTGCGTCCACGCATCGATATGCCAATCCTCCCTTTGAGCGCGTTGCTGCGAGACTTGTCTGAGTGACGACACGACACCGTACGGACTGACGTTGTGCAACGACGCAGTGTGACATCGGGAGATCCAGAATCAGGGGTTTGGGGAAGCCTGATCCTCAATGGGCGAAGTTCAAACTTGTTTGCGACTGTGGAAAGCACAAAATTTTGGGACCAAGTAAATATTTTGGTTGAGGGGGGGGGCGTAGGGTGATCTCTGAGTCGAAATCCCTGGATCCGCCCTGATGGCCGAGATTTTTCACCTATTTGTCGTCGCCTGCACTTGAGCGACTGTTCGAGTTGTCATCCACTTGTCACAGGTGTGAGAGATGCAGAGAGGGATGGAGATGGTTATCTGAAGTTGCACAAAACGTAACAACAGGTCACTCAGTACAGGCAGGGTGCACGCTGCGCGCGTCACGCGCTGCGTCAAAAAGTGCAAACAAGCAGTGATGCAGCGCCCATTGACGAAAACGCAGCCTTGTGACGCAGAAAACTGCGCCACTGCGTCATGTGTTGTGCCCCTGCACAAGTCAAGACCTGTGAGCACTGCGTTCGTTGATTTGCGCCCGGACGCAGTGCGTGACGCATCCGGTGTGAATTCGTCTGATCGTGGACTACCTTGCACTGCATCGTGCTTTGCAATGGACGCTGGGTACCTGCTTCCCACAACGCTCATTGACTTGTCTCAGGACGGCACTCGTATGCACGGCGCACGCAGTGTGACTTGGACCCACATGGATGGAGAGTTTGATGAACGCAGTGTAAACGTGAGTCCCGTTCACCAGCGCGGTCCCTTCGTGAGAAAGCGTCGCCAGGAACAATGTAGCAATACGCAAACAAATTAGTGGAAACACAGAGGTGGCGTTGCCAAGGTAAACTGAGAGGGACGACGGTTGCCAAGAGAAATATCCATTTTTCCAATGTGTTGTCAAGGGAGAGAAAAGCGTTGCTATGGCAGGTTGTCTCCACGCCAACTGACGGCGTAGTTACAGGGAGATTAACATCAAAAGGTCAAATTATTTTTGAATCACTTTCACTCACGGCAACCTCACATTCTGTGAAACGTTTGTTTGGCCTGGGGCTGGTGTGACGTGAAGTTTGCAGCGCCGTCTCGCAGTGTGCGACTGAGGCTGCAGCGCCGTCCTCGTAGAGTGTGGCTGAGGTTGCAGCGACTCTTTCCAGGGTGTTGACTGAGACTGCAGCGCCAACAAACGCACGCACAGTGGAACTGAGGAATCGACCCCTGCCGCACGCATACCCTCACACGCACGCACAGTTGAACATCGGTTGTGTGAAGTTGGTGCCAAAACTATTTGACGTGCCAAAAGGATTTGACGCCTCGAGGTGACATCATAAAATTGTGATTTGTTGATGTCAACATTCTGTGATGATGGCAGGAATGTGATGGGGATCCGACGCTGCGTCCAGGGTGAGGCGGATCCAGGGGCTCTAGTGGCACGAAAACGTGTGGACCCAGGGGCCCCAAGGGGTGCGGACAGGCACGGGTAACGCCGTTGGGTCCAGGGTCTACGAGTGGTGCAGGCAGGGATAACTGCTGGGGTACGTACACCAGAGGCAAAGACAGGGGTGGATGCAGAGACCCCAAAGTGTGTGCATAGAGCGGAAACAGTGGATCTTGGGGAGCTGCCTTTGCCTGCAAAACCACCACAAGGTGAAATTTGTGGTGCCGCACAAGCGACATTTTCTTTTTCAAACAAATATTTGGATTGGATATATAATTTTTCAAAGGGGGGAAAAACGAAGTCAGGTCCACTCCAAATTCTCCACTCAAATTCTCAGGAAACAGATGAGGTACTTCTGGCACCAAAATCCCGACGAACGGCAACAATGCAAGGTCAAGGACCTTGCGTTTACAGACACATCCAGTGTGAACCAAGTTCCTGACATGAACGTAACTTTTGAAACGCTTCGACTTTGTTGCCATTTGGGACCCCAAGAAAACATTCGCTGCGATTCTTTTCAAATCGTACCCACCGACTTTGGTGACATTTGTTGCCACTTGTCACCTGCGGCTCCGTCTCTTTCTCTCCCGGAAACGTCGATTTCCAGTCGCCATGGCAACGCTAATTTCTTGGCACCGAAGTCGCGGTGTCGATTGATTTTGAGTGGATAAAACGAGTCAAAAGGTCGCGACGCCGGACAAGGCGCACGCGACAAATGCATGATGAAGACACAATGCGTGATGGGGCGGATCCTGGGCGGGTGCGTCCAAGCGTAGCTCCCCGAGGCATTTTTACCACCACCCGCCGCACCTCAATTTTGCGGCGTTGGAGAAAATTGTCAATTTCACATGTGAAATTTCTTCAAAGATGAAATTGAGTCGCCCTCTCCAGATCCTGTATTGGCGGAGACCTGGCTCTGTTGGAAGCTGATTTGGGACAGAGGCAGGGGAATGCACCTGGGGGGGGGGGGCAAAGAATTGTGTGTGTGTGTGTGTGTGTTGTGAAATGCGTCCTTGGTGCCACGTCGCCACTTGCACTGCGCTGTTGGGACACAAAGCACCCACCCGCCTGTCAACTCTGCGCGAAGACGCAACGCATGACGCATTCAGTCGGAACCAGTGCGACAGCAGCTTGTAGATCTATTGACGGTTTGAAATGATCAAAGTCGCACCGGTGCTTGTGAGTGAGTTAGTCTCTTTGGAAATTCGCGCGCAACAAGAGAATAATAATGTTGGTTTCAAAATTTGTCCAGAGTTAATTCAGCTCGGTGGAGATTTCAACTGCGAACATACCAAGAGGTAACTCTGTGTGCGAGAGAGAGAGACAGACGGACAGAGAGAGACAGAAAGAAAGGAGAGAGAGAGCAAGTAGAAAGAGAGACAGTAGACAGAGAAAGCAGAGACAGTGCAAGTAGAAAGAGAGAGAGAGAGAGTAGAGAGAGAGAGAGAGAGAGAGAGAGCAGACTGATGATTCCCAGGGATATTCTCTCTGCGTGTTTGCGTGCGTGTGTGCGTCTTTTTGTGCTTGCGTGTTTGTGCGTGCGTGTGAATTGCGCGCGTGTGTGTGTACGTATGTGTGCGTGTTTCCTACTCTCCCTCCCTCTGGCACTGCCCGGCGGATGAATGTGCCCAAAGCCCCCCCCCCCCCTTCCCGCTGAGTGTGGCACCCCCTCCACAAGTTTGAGACCGGTGTTGTACTGAGTACGCGGTCACGAGTGCGGGCAGTGTGCGGTCAAACGGAGGAAGTGTGTGATTATCGCTCGGGTGTGAGGCGCTGTGTTGATGTGGGTGGTGAGGGTGGGGCCGGTTCACAGCGGGAGCCTCGCTCAGGGAACTCCGCGACGCAGCGTCTGTTCACCTGCACAGGACCACAACACGTGACCCTCCTGATGTGAACAACGCCCCGCCGGTGCGGTGTGGTGCACCACAGGGGCAATATTGAAATGTCTGCGGTCGGATAAGTGAGGTTGTGATGAGTGGGGGGATTTTTTCCGTGTTTTTCTCAGCAAAAAAAAAGGCAAAAAGAGAAATACTTTCTCAGACAAAGGGAGGTGATCCAGGAGAGGTGGATGATCCAGAATGGTTTCTGGGCCCCTGTCTGACCTTCCCCTTCTCCAAGGTCCAACTGACGCACCCAGTGCGAGACAAGCCGAGTGATGCCTCCTTTCGCACGAGTCGTCTCACTGTTGGTGACCCACGTTGCACGCATACATGACGCACGCACACACACACACACACACACACACACACACACACAGTGGAAGGACTTGCACGAACACATCAGAGAGACAGAGAGAGACAGAGAGAGAGATCAATTCTTGCGAATCCCTCACCCATGTCGCACGCATACATCACTTCCCACACGCACAGTGTTGCTATGACAGGGAAATTACCAGCACATGTTGTTCAATCGTGTCACACTTCCCTTCAATTTGTTGCAAGTACACCTCAACAAGCTCTTGTGTCTCGCATACTTTTCGTACACTCTCAAAAATTATAAAGTACGCCAAGGTGTTCCAACTTCAAAAATGACTTCAAACATTTTCGTCACAAATATGAGAAAATATGTTTGCATTTTTGGAGGAAATGATAGATTTGAATCCCTTTTCTGTCACGGACGCTTGCAAACTCGTCGACTCTGGTTCACACCAGTAGAGGCTTCGAGCGCCACGTAACTACGCGAAATTCAAGCGACGCAACACGTGACGCGTCCACTGCGTCCAAACCTGCTTCAAACAGCGACGTCAGAATCTCCCCAATAACGTCAAACACTTCGTCAAAAGTGTCTTCTCAAACGACGTCAAACGTGACGTCGAAAGACGCGCGTTGTTCAGAGCGTATCAAAACGCGTCTGTGAGCCGAGTCGGGTGAACAAGAAAATTCCTCGCCAGCCATTCAGATTTTCCGCCACGATGCCCTCACTTGAGCAGCGGTGCAGGGGAGCTCCGCACAACCTGACTCAATCCGAACAGAGCCAAGGGTTATTGGGCTCAAAATCTACTTGTATCTTTGAAAATTATGCCAACACGTGGTGCTCATGGCACTGAGTGAATGAGTGCGACCCAGTTGCACGGCTACGACGGCACGTCTTCCACATGTGTGTTTCTGCTGTTGCGCGGCACATGCAGAAGAACTGGATCTTACTCGACGTGTTTTGCCAGAAAAGGGCAGGTCGGAACAAGAGGTACACACCTGCAGTCACCTGATAAGGACAGGTACAAGACATGCGCGCATGTTGCGAGGTGTGGAACTCACGAGGACTGGAGTTTCCATGGATACACGTGTTGGTGAAGAGAGGACGGTGACGGTGAGTGTGTGTGTGTGTTGGGTGTGCGTGTGTGGCTGGGGAGGATACACATGGTTTCCAAGGGTCAGGTCAGGTGTGCATGAATATGTGTATGGTGAATAATGTGTGAGTGTTTGCGCGTGTGGTGTGTGTGTGTGTGTGTGACAGAGAGAGAGAGAGAGAGAGAGAGAGAGAGAGAGAGAGAGAGAG
>JAAUXT010007002.1_pt1 | contig 13150 bp, 16 predicted proteins | sample 7278171 | NCBI WGS metagenome assembly JAAUXT01 (sample SAMN14350112, study PRJNA611818) | marine sediment metagenome | isolation source: surface marine sediment (1.8m) | place: French Polynesia: Moorea | collected 2018-08
CCCCCCCCACCCTCTCTCTCTCTCTCTCTCTCTCTCTCTCTCTCTCTCTCTCTCTCTCTCTCTCTCTCTCTCTCTCTCTTTCTCTCTCTGTCTCTGACTGTTCTAGATGAAGTTCAGGTGTGCTCTTGTGTCTGGCAACTCATTTTCAGCATGACTCCTGACATCTAACCTGAGGTTTACAGCAGGTGGATCCACTGATGCTGTCAATCATAATGGGTCCTTCTCCCAGCAGGGTGATACAGGCATTGGTCACATTGCTGAGGTAGATGTATTGGTGAAGTTGTATCTCTGTGTCTTCCTCAGAAAGAGTCAGGTGTTTTCCAGGTACATGAACCCAAGTGTTGCTGTGGACCTCACTGAGGAGTGTCTGCAATCAATACAAGTTGACTCTCAGCTGGCAACCAAAGCAAAGTCTCCTTTTTATGTGTGAAATTTTGCCCAACAAAAACCCTTTCTTGGGTGAGAAACAAAATGTGATATCTGCTCTCAGGCACAACATGAAAATTGTATGTAGCACACAAGAAGACAAACACACAGGATGATTCATTAAAAGAGACAAGACATCTGTGTTCTTTTGTCTGACAGGGACTGGTCCTTCAAAATATAAGTCAATTGCCTCTTCCACATGTTATTCTCTTGCAAAAAGGAACTACCGAAAACTTGGCAGGTTGTTGTCCATAGAGTTGATCCTGCCCATATGCCAAATCCTGCAAAAAAGGGTCACAAATTGTGTCTGTCATTTAGGAAGAATTTTACATGAAAATTGAGCAAATAATCACATTGCAGGCACATGAAAGGTGTCCCCACTGCTGGAGATAATGACTTGACATCATCTCAACCTTTGTGCTGCTCTAACCCTTCCAGTGCACAAGTGCATGATAGGTGGATAATCATCCAAATTTTTTATTTTCCAAACCAGGTTTATGGAGCCTAAAGTTCCTTTCTTTTGGTATTCTAAAATGGTACTTAAGTTTTACTCACATGATTCCCAGTCAGACCCTGGCTGGTTGTAGCAAAGGTGATGTGCATGCTGAGGTTGCCTGATGTTGGTGGTTTTACCATCCGGAATGAGAGGTCCTGGATACTGCACTCCAAGTCATAGCACATCTGACCAAACCCATCAGGGAAGTAGACTGGTTTGTATGGCACTGGAATACAAAACATAAAAACCTTGTTTTCTGCATTGGTTTGACAACAAAAGAGACTTCAATTACATGTTGTCTCTCAGGTTGGGGTTTGATGGGCAGGGTGAGAATGTGCCTTGGCAACCACTTCAGAAAGTGCTCACATTACAGAACAAATGTCAATTGAAACAAAGTGTGAGCAACCCACAAAAGAAACCCAAATGTAAATATGACCTTGAAGGCCAATGAGTCTAATTTAACTCACAGAAAGGTGAAGGTGCATTTCCAGAGAAGATGTGGATTTTGATGTCTTGAATGTTTGTTGACTCAATTGCACAAGCTAAAAAAGACAATGATGATAAACCCTTGTGTGTGTTGTCCAACATTTGATTGACCAGAGAGGTCTTGTGACCACTGTGGACCACTGTGTGTCAATGTGGCAGTCTGTGTCACAAATCAGATCATTTGCTGAAAGCAACAGAAATGTACACAGTCCACCATTTTCACACATCAACATGAGCTGGACATGTGTAAACCTACGTGGCATGAAGTTACCCAAAATCTCCATGGTCAAGTTGAATGCTTTGGAAGCTGTGCTTGTCAGTTCAAGATTGAGGACATTGGCAGGTCGGAGGAATCCCAGGCTCTTCTGGTTCTCTAGGTTAATCAACAGGCTCACATTCACCTGCAAGGTGGAGCAGTCAGTTACAGCTGAGGTGAATTCATGGAAATCATCTCTGGGGCTGGTACCACTACAATGGCAGGAAAACTGGTGACAAATCAGGTGCTGCATAATCACAAGGCATGAGCAATCAGGTACCTGTTTTTTGCTTTGATCCTCAAAGTTCAGCAGATATATGTTGAAATTCATCTTTGCCTCTGGACAAGTGTTGCCCCCCTCTTGTGTCTCACATGAAAATTGTAACTGGTGAAGTTGGAACTTGTCTGGAGAGGCATCAATACTGAAAGTTGTGGGTTCTTCAGGAACAATCTCCCTCGGTATGCACCTGTGTGCAAGGTTCAGCAATGAAAACAAGCAAATAACTTCTCAAGTTTCTGGCCACAAATATTCACACAAGATAAACAACAGAGAACACCATCATTGAATTTGGTGATTGTACTTTTCTCTGAATCACAAGTTGTTTTATACATTTCTCCAGTTTAGGTAGAGAAATAGAAATGCTTCCTGCATGTTGTTACCTGACAGATGCTTGCTCCGCTGAATAGGTGCTCCAGTATTCACAAGAACCATCCTTGGTCAAGCAGTATCTGTTCATTGCTGAAGAATATGATAACAATGAATGGGGGTCACAGGTCCATCCAAAAAGTTTCCCTCTTTGGGATGGAACAAACTGAAGATCAACTGCAAGGTTCCTGCAAACAACTGTGGCAGAGCAACATTCATCTGGCAGCAGCTGTTGTGAAACTATACTTTCTTGCACGAAGAAAGAATGATTAACTTCTAACTTTACCTTCTATCAAGCTTTGACTCAAAAATTTATCCTCAAAGAATGTTATTTGATTTTGGTGTGATTAAATTTGTCTCAGGCTGTCAAAGAAATCTCACTACTTTCTTTAACTTTGGAAAGACGTATCATGTTATATTGTTTGTGAAAGAATCCAAGTGCAGAAAATATCAGAAACAAAGGTATGAGGGGTCTCTACAAACTTTCCATCTCGAGGCCGGATTTTTTCGGTTCCTTTTGGAAACTCTCTGATCTTTTGGGAAGGCAAAGACCATTCAATGCATTTCCTATTCATCAGTACTGTATGCATTTCATGAATCTTGTTCCCTTCCTGCAGAGAAAGAAACTTTGTGTGTTTTTGCCAGCAGCAACAAGCGAGGGAAGGAAACTTTGTAGAGACCCCTCATAGTTGTTTTGGGCCAGTGGAATGCAACTTTCAGAATATTTATAGAACCATATTTGAATAACCCTTGTACACAACCCAAATTATGACAGAGACTGAAACATTCAAGTGCAGAGGCACTACACTTTCACCTACTTGTGAGGCGTGGTCCAACCACAAGATGGAAGTGGACCATTATCAGAGCCACTGCCAGACTCCACATTGTGGTGTTGGCCATCCTCTGAAATCAAAGCAGGTCAACTTCATAAAATCTTGATCTACCTCACCCGAAGGACAAAAAGAAAACAAATCAGGTTGCCCAAGACCCATCTTTACTTGGTGGAATGAGGGATTTGTGTATTTCCTAAAAGAAGAACCCTTCAGCAGAACCCCAAAAACACATGTAGGCTGCCATTTGTGGCCTGTTTTTTGGGGCAGCGAGTGCATGGAATTTATGAGTTTGGCTGACAGGATGGTGGAGTAAAAAGTGCTGACAGAAAAAGAGAGATGTTTTGGATACCTTTATACCAATAGTACTTGTGACAATTGACAAACATCTGTCTGTTAAAAAGGCCACACCCAATGTTCTGAAAGGACCAACAAACACTTGGTTTGTGCCACTGTGAACCTTTTTGAAAGCCTGGGTACATTGCGTTCAACCACGGATCGCCTGGCACTCAACAAGGTTCAACATGACAGTGGTGGTTGGTCACTCCAGGTGTGACCTGAAAACTCTTGGTGTCTGGTTGTTTCACTCGTCACCCTGAAACAGCCAAACGCCTGCATTTCACCATCATATTGAAAAGTGACTGGGAGTAGATTCGTTGGTCTCCTGAGGAAAAAAACATATCACTTTCTTGCGTCAGCATTTTGCCCCCGCTGTTGTGCTGTGAAAAGTGACAAGGCATCAGAACCAACTTTGACACTTCCTCCACTTTGAGTGAAAAACCCTACCTGTTCTTTGTTGACGTGAAGTGGTGGTTCTTTGCAAGTATATGTTTCTCACATGAATAACGAAGGCTGATATGGTGTTAATGATAAGCAGGCCCCCAGCAGTTTGGGTGGGCCCATGGCTCTGACATACCTAACCGAATGAGGTGCCAACAGTAAAGTCCCACCAATGCGTCGGTCACCTGACACTGCTCTGCATTCTCTGTGTAGTTAGCACAGACCATAATTTCTTTTTGCTGAGTAACTTGGCTGACTCGAGTTCAGCATGGCTTGAAAACTTCAACATTTGCCATATTGGACCTCACACACTGGGATAAATTCTCTCTCATCCTGACTAGCCCCAATGCAACATTTCAAATTTTTTTAAATGTATCTGCCCATCTCACTGCGTGGCTTGCCAGGTCAAAATCCATCAAGCTGTGTGTTCTTGGTGTTGGTGTCAGTTTCAACACCTCACAGCATCATGCACAAAAGAAGAAAATGAAACAAGGTCTGATCAACATGACCAGAACTGTTAACAATGCGTAGTTTTCCTGGAGCTGCGGGGCATTTGGTGGAGTGTTCAGAATATTCAGATATTCAGGCGAGATCAAAATGTCAAAGCCAGTGTAGTATTGATTTGTCTTGAGGACATTTTGTGGAACTCAGTAAGGATTACTTTTTTTGCACCCAGGTGAGCAGCATAATATTCAGATGCCCAGGACAAATACTAACAAGTCATATTTGTACACTTTCTCTGGACCTGGGGGACATTTGGTGGAGCACAAGGAATATTCATCAGAAAGAAAATGACATTTTTCATTCACAGTTTATCTGGATCTAGAGGAAATTTGGTGGAGTGCACAGAATATTGAGTGGATACAAAGTATATTATACACAGATTCTCTGGACCCAGAAGATATTTGAAGGAGCACATAGAAGCACATAGAATTTTCATTGGGCCCTAGACAGAACAGTCCATTTTGAAAAATACATAATATTGTGTGGGCAGTATGTCTTCCCCTATAGTTTTGGTGGAGTGCATAAAACATAGAATGAACAGCCTGCTTTTCATGTTCCTTTTTCCTCAAAAGTTCCCTTGGCCTGGATCAAATTACATGTAGTGCTCAGAATGTTCCTCAGCAAACAAAGTCACTGGAGTGTGACAGATTTTATCTTCGTGTCCAATCCTGTTTTCATCACCACACGCTGAGAAAAAATAATCACAAGTCCAACATAACTTTGGACCGTCTGCCTTTTACCCAACCACTCCATCCAGTAAAGGTGCACAGATAGACAGACAGAAAAACAGAGACAGACAGACATAGATACATGTGGAAGTGAAACACAACAGAAAGAACGTGACCTCCTGCAGATGAAATATAATCTGGCCATCGCCCATCTTTGGTACATTTGGGGCAATTTTGACCCAGATTGAAATGTTCCACTTCTAAATCTATTTATTCTACTGCTACATATATTTTCTCTCCACATTGGATATTTGTATTCAAATATTTCAAAACTTCATTGCAAATGAACATGGATAATGAATTTTAAGTATGTCTGCAACAGTTGTGCGAAATGGCAAAAATGCAGTGACCTAATCAGAGATCTAATTTTTCTTCACAACATGCCATGAACTCAATCAGTTTTCAATGTACTTTAGAGTTCACTGTTCCAATTTCTTTTCATTTACATGCAGTTCATATTGTGGTGGTCCTGGTTGTTCTCTTGGCCTGATTCATTGCTCTGTTATCACCATTTTGTGCCAATGGTACATCACATCTGTCCAGGTGCGAAGGTGCTGAAATCGAAAACAGGACCTGTATGACTCTTTGAGAACCTTCTGCTGTCCCTCTCACCACCATCCTCAGGGTGAGTTCAAAGGCAAGTGCTGGGGGTTTCAAGGCGCCAGACACAAATGTCACACAGTCATAAACATGGCAAGGAGCATGTTTTTTTGTGTGTGTTCAGACATCATGCCTGGCTTAGGTTATGGCATGGGAGACAGTATCAAAAGGAATTGCTTTGTTCTGGTCAAGAAAGCTTTTCACATATCCAGAGTTCCCCCCCCCCACATCTCACCTGAGTCTCACAGCAGGTGGAGCCACTGATGCTGTCAATCATGATGGGTCCTTCTCCCAGCAGGGCGATGCAGGCATTGGTCACATTTTGGTCCATGACTTGGTAGAGCTGTATCCCTGTGTCTTCCTCAGAAAGGGTCAGATGCTGGGCAGGGATGTGAACCCTTGTGTTACTGTGGACCTCAGTGAGCAGTGTCTACAAGAAGTCATTGTTTATGCAGCAGAAAATCTGGCACAAGGAGTCCCAAAAATACAACCAAAGTTGCAAAATTGTTGCTTCTGTGAAGATGTCTGCACAGACATGAAACAAGAAAATGTTATGAACCAGGCAAAATTGGGAAAACAAATGAAAGTAAATGGCAAACATGTCATCACTCTTTGTCAACAAAGTGGCTTGACTTTCTTGCTGCCTTTCACTGACACACATACTGAATACACCTGGCTCTGCACTCGCTGATGCCCGTTCAGTGAACCCTGCAAAAAAATGCTTAGAGTTTTGAAGTTGAAACAATTTGATGCTTCCTCTTTCTCTGTGCCAAAACACTGGATGAGGACAGAAAGGCTGGCAATCATGGGAAACTCCAGAAAGGATTGGTATGCAATGTGTTGCTTCTACCCACCAGATTCTCCACCTGGTTTCTTGCAGCAAAGGTGAGGTACATGCTGATGTTGCCTGATGTTGGTGGCTTCACCATCCTGAATGAGAGGTCCTGGATACTGCACTCCAGGTCATAGCAAACCTGACCAAATCCATCAGGGAAGTAGACAGGTCTGTATGGTACTGGAATACAAAACAGAAAGCATTTATTTTTTGTCTGATTTGGTTTGCAAATCCTTGCTGGCTTCTAACCTGAATTCTGAGTTGTCTCTGATGCAATGTGAGTTCTGAATGTTGAGAGTGTGGGATTTTGCCTTGACAATCACTTCACAAGCTTCTCCCATTCAGACCAAACAATCTTGACAAAGTGTGAGCAACCTCAAGCAAGAACCGGACAGTTTGTTACTCACAGAAATGGACAGGTTTATGTCCAGAGAAGATGTGGATTGGCCCTTTTTTCGTGATTTTTGGTTCAATTCCACACACTGAAAAAAAGAGTGACAGGTACAGTGCCCAACTAACCAGAGAGATGTAACTGTTTTGTCACTTGTCAATTGTGAGACTTTGGTTGCCTGTGAGAACCTGGTGGATTGATGAAAACTACCTACTGCAAACTGTAAACTTTGCATCATTTTACACATCAATGGCAGCAGCTGGGCTTCTTCTGAACTCACATAGAACAAAGTGTCCCACAATCCCCAAGGTCATGTTGAAACATTCAGTGACTGTGGTTGTCATCTTGAGGTTCAACATGCTGGCAGGTGGGAGGTGTCCAAGGTGTTTTGTGCCCTCTGAGCTGGCTGACAGGGTCACATCCACCTGCGAATGTTTCAAGGCAACAGTTGGACCCAGCTGAGGCAAACTGGCACAACTCTGTCCCCATTTAGCAAATGGTGGACCATGACAATGGTGGGGTAGGGGATCAAAAACCAGGTGCTGCAGGAATACAAGAACAGTTCTGTACCTGTTTCTTGCTTTGGTTCTCAAAGTTCAGCAAATCTATATTGAAGTTCAGCTTTCCCTCTTCTGGACATGTGTTGCCTCCATCTTCTGTCTCACAAACAAACTTGATCTGGTCAAGTTGGAACTTATCTGGACAGGCGTCTACTCTGAACAGGATTGGTGTGTCAGAGGAAACTTCCTTGCATGGGCACCTGTGCACGAAATGATATCAACAACAGGGTCAAGCTATTTGAGGCAGAATTTCACAGAGAATTGTCTTGTTGTTTGCAGTGTTCCTTGTCAGTGAGCAGACAACACTCTTCTCAGTGTACACCATTTTTAGGTTTTGGTGAAGAAATGACAATTGTAGTACACAGTACCTGAATAGTGCATCACCATGCATATATACATGACAGTAGACATCTTCCATAGCTGCAAAAGGGACAACAACAACATCTGATCACAAACTTTTGTGCCCCTCTGCTAAAGAACCCACAAACATTTCAATTGAGCAACCCGGAGTCAAACTGCTCCATAACATGACACACAGAGCCTGCAGTTTCAGAGTAAATAAACAAAGACAACATCTGTACCTACTCTGAGCATGAGGTGCAGTCACACTGTGGAAGCAGGTGATGATCAGAGCCAGTGGCAAACTCGCCATTCTGCTGGAGAACACCGGGTGAGGTATCTATCAGATTGGACAGGCCAACCTGGTTGTGTCAAGCTTTATTACAGGTGGGGTGCTTTGGATGCTTGATGAAGGATCTGATGCTGGCTATACTGATCAAGACAAAGGAATGACACTGTGACATGGTTCTTTTGCATTCAGTGCAAACACATTTTGGGTTCTTCCACAGCGCTCCATTTTGCAGAAAACCTACCTTTTCATGTCAACCTGAAGTGCTGTACTGAATCAATGCCGCTTTATCTCGACCTTTGGAACACATTCATTCATGACCAAAACACATGTGATTCAGAACCAGGCCTCCAGCAGTTTGGCCGCTCTGCTTCTCCGACATACCACGGCACGCCTGATGCCAAAAGCGCCGTCAGGTCGTCCTGGTACTGACGGAGACGAGACACGTGAGATTGGATTTTCAACAGTTGTGGATCAGGCGAAAGGTCACTTGTTTTTGAGGAAAGTGATTTCCACGATGAAAACGAGCCACTTTGCACATAAGAACGATGCCGCATTGACCAATCAAATCACAATGGAAACACAAAAGGAAAACAAAAGCACTCTGATTCAATTTTTCTTCTGGGAAATGAACATTTGCTGGAAGCTTTGATGCAGGCATACTTTGTATTTGATCCCACAAATCTGGACATGTACTCAAATGTTACATTTGATATAACTTTCCGCCTGATTTGTCTTGTTTATGACAAAGGAATATAAAGAGTTAAAGGACACCAAAGAGCATTGTATCAGTTGTTGCAAGGGTTTATTTCGACAATATTCCACAGATAGTTGCTTCTGTTTGTTGGAGACTAGTTTCTCCTTGTGATGAGGTGTTGATCCTTTTCTCTGTCACAACAGACAACACAATTGTACTTGTGTCAGGTGGTCAGGTCATACCGGAGTCTCAACCTTCCACATCATCATTGGTGATGGAACCAAAATTTATGACGGCTCTATCAGTGCAGCTGGTGACCCAGCCGTTGTTCTTCATCTGGAAAATACAGTGTTATTTCTCTTTGTCTTCGCTGGCCAGCTCACGCACCAGAGAAAAGCAACAAGTGCATTGGTTCATCAGAGACAGAAACTTGGATAGTCGCTGCCTGCTCAAGCCCCAGAAGGCCTCATCTGCTCCCTCCCTCAATCCATCAACCCATCCCATCTCACCTGAATAAAAGGGCAGACACTTGCTTTGACCCCATGAATCGTCCAGGCTTCAGCTGCCTGCAGGGTGATGCAGGCCTGGGTGATGTTCATATCCAGGACTTTGATGAGGGGTGTCCCTGTGTGTTGGTCAGTCAGGGTGAGGAAGCTGCTCCCAGGGAAGTGGACCCCACAGTTGAGCAGCTCTCCGGGGATCGTAGACTGTGTGGGAAAGTGGAAATGCAGAGAAAAAAAGAACATTTGCAGCAAGTGGAAGAACGTGTAAAAGCACACGGCTGCAGAACTCAGCCTTTTGACAAAGTGTGCATTGCCAAACTCGTCAGAAAGCACCAATCAAATTAGTTGTGTCACTTGTTGAGGACCCATTGTTGTTGACATTTGAACTTTATTAGCCACAATTCACTTGTTGTAGTGGTCAAATCTCTTCACTGTGTCACTCTGGGCTGAACAACAGATGTGCAAACCTTTCAAGCTGATAATGAACAAAGACTTACCATGAAGTCAAACACTTGGGTCTTGGGTGGAAGCTGCGTGTCCTGCACATCTTCAGTGAGAAACTGAAGAGAAATATGCCCCAGATCTGTCCCCTTTGATTTGTTACATTCACTTGACAGTACCAATCAACCTCACAAAATGGGATTTGATTTTGGGATGGTTCAAATGCACTGGACCAGGTGCTTGTGCTTTGCTTGACATGACATCACAAAGAAAAATGCCAGATTTGTGCCAACAAAGTCACTGTGAATTGGACCAGCCTCAAACTCTTGCCAGCCAGTCTGTGTCTCCTGTGGATGCAACAGAATTCCCCTGCTCAGGTTGGCCATCTGTTCGGAAACTGGAAATCATTTTGCCTGGGAAAGTGTCATCTGGCCACACAAATTTATCTTTACATTGCAAAAAAACCCCAACACATTCTCAAGTGTTTTGCAGGTGACTTTGAACTGTGCATCTTGAATTTGAAAGCCTGCAACTATCACATTTGAAGTTATTGCATGTGGGGTCAGGTTTGTGTCACAAATGATTGGTTCAATAGCTTGTTGGTGAAGATGTGGGCCCAGTGCAACTGATTGCCAAAACAATTGAAAATGGCCATGTTGCTGGTGTGAGAGGGTAAGATAGGTCTTTTTACATTTGGTGATGGAGAGTCTTTTTGTGCAAGTTGAAAGCAAGAGGAATGAGCAACATGGATACCTGACATGCAGAAAAATAACTGAAAAGGGCAATTGGATTTTATTGAGCAGAAAATGTATCTGCAGGAAGCCAAAATGCATGTGTGTGTGTCTTTGTGTGTGTGTGTGTGTGTTTGTTTGTCCATGTGTGCGTGTGTACTTGTGTGTGGATGTCTGGGTGTGCTAGAAGGCATGTCTGCGCAACTATGAGAGATGTCGGACACTGTTAGCTGGTCCACAGAATCTTACCAGGCCCTCCGGACCCGTTAGGATCACATAGAGAGGACGAAAATTTACAACAATGCTGGCGTGCATGTTGACGTCGCCCCCTGGAGGTGGGTGGAGGAACTGGTATGACACGTCCTGGATGGCACCAGGAAGGTCAAAATCCATCCTTCATGTGTTCTGGTTTGTGTGAGTCTGCAACAAGAAGAATCATGAACTTATGAATTTTTTTGGGGCCATGTGAGTTTGGTGGTTCTGGTAACATTTGTGGAAATTTGGAATGATTTTGGAGAAATGAAGTTTTGTGTGGCTCATAAAAACAATGTCTCTTTTGGGAACATCTTTTCTTTTCATGAACCTCCCTCCCCAACAATCCTGGCTCAGTAACTGACACAATAGACACTGCTCCATCTAAGTCATCATTTCCCCTCAGCATTGAAATGAACAAATCTCAGGAAACGATTTTGTTGGAGTGGGAATGTTGACTCACAGTAGGGTGAGAGTGGGCCTCCAGTACCCACAGATATTCCACTGTCAGGAACCTTCAGAGGTACCACTGCACAGGCTGAAAAGAGCAAACAGGGGAGTATCAGTCTAAATCCGTATTTGCTGTTGTCTTCTGTGGAAACGTTGAATTTTCGCAGCAGGGACTTGGACATCACTGTGTAATACAAATGTCAATGGTGCACTGTCAACGTACGAGGGATGTAATGTCCCAACACATCAAGAGTCAAGATGAAGTTTTCAAAGACTGGCTCAGGTTCAACTTTGATCCAGAAGTGGACATAGCTGAGAGGTGGTAGGTGCCCCAGGCATCGGTCCAAGTCTGCCAGACTCAGGTTTACCTGAAAAGGGATGTTTGAGTCCCAGTTTGTGTGCAAAACTGTTTCAGTTTTCAAAGTGCATGACTTCATTATTCAGCACTTGAATTCACAGGAAGCTTTGCTTTCTTGCAGTCACATATTTTGAAGTTGGCCTGAACCTCAAAATGCTCCCTCTGATGATCATTGGGAGATTGAGGTCACATTGAACTTGGAAGATCCTTGGTCTCCTGGTGTTGTCACCCAAATTAAATTTACCATTCCGAGACAACCTGATTGTTTGGTTCAGAAATCCGTTCTGAATTCTGTGGATTCAAATGGATTTCTCATCAGGAACAATGGGGTTTCACTCACTTCATATTCAATGCTACCTTCAAACCCACTCACCCAGTTCCTGGTGTGAGCTTCCAGGCTCACAGTGTCCATCTTCAGTTGAAGTTCAGGGCAGGTCTCATCCACTCTGTCACAGGCCACGGTGAGCATATCAATGTGAAACTGGTCAGGGCAGGCTCGGAAAGTGCCCACATACAGCATCATTGTGGAGGAATGCACCTTCAGTGGTGGGCAGCTGTGTGAGAAAGAAGATACGTTGCCTCACATCATTGTGTTCCATCCCATCAGGAATGCTACAAAAATGTTGTTCCAAAGACACAAAGAAGAAATGTTTTGGTTGGATGTGAAAAATTCTCCCTGGTTTACTGTGGAGTTAATGTTGGTTCAGTGAAGGATCTCTTCACCTGATCTTGACTTGAGGGTCACTTGATCTCCAGGTGTCGCTCACTGTACATTCTGAAAACAGGTCACACCAATTGTGGAGTCAACAGAGATTCAGACCATTCCTTGCAGATAATAATTGTGCGATCAAAACTTTAATTTTGAACCTTATTTCACACTGAAATAATTGGAAAATACAATTGGTGTGGAGACAAATGTGTTTTCTGTCATTCCTGTTCACCAGGGCAAAGTGTAAAAAAATAATAATGCCTGAGGATATGAAGCTGTCACCAGAAAGTAGCAAATTGCTAAGTGTCCCACTGTCCATTCATTTGTCTTGATAATGTGACAGGCACAGCCTGGAACCCTGGAGAATACACACATGAGAAACTCACCAAATCTTGCATTGACAAGTGTACTCGCAGCCAAAATGCACTCCAAGGCCAGTGAGACTGCAAAGTTTGCCATGTTGCCAGTGGTTCTTGCTGTGAAATCCGTACAGAGTCGAGCAAAAAAAGTTTCGGCAGTCTGGATCACACAGCTGGCAATTGAGTGTTTGTTGACCATAGAATTTTCACCCTCAGCACAAAATATTTTTCAGACGAATGTTTATTCAGCATCAAATTAAATTTTATATATATCCCAGTATCACAAATCAGAAACATGGTCATGATTGTCTGCGTGTTTTAAGCACTTACAAAAAATATTCACTGATTTTTCAGACCTTTCAAGATTTTTGGTGCTGCTAACTCGTCACTAAATGGCGTTGTTGACGGGGATTTTCTGCGCAGCCCTTTCCAGAGCAACTTTCTGTGGTTGTTCAGCCGCGGAGTTTCTTGAGGTCATTGTCCC
>JAAUXT010005430.1_pt1 | contig 13148 bp, 17 predicted proteins | sample 7278171 | NCBI WGS metagenome assembly JAAUXT01 (sample SAMN14350112, study PRJNA611818) | marine sediment metagenome | isolation source: surface marine sediment (1.8m) | place: French Polynesia: Moorea | collected 2018-08
AATTCTTCCTTGTTCATCAATTCTTCCTGGTCCTCCTTGTCCTCCACCAGTCATACAGTCTTTGTGTGTGTGTGTGTGTGGGGTCTGGCCATGGGGGGGTCTGGCCACGGGGTCTGGCCGCAGGGGAGGTCTGGCTGGGGGAGGGGGGGTCCCACAGGGGGGAGGGGGGTCCCACAGGGGGGAGGGGGCAGGGGACATTTTGGTACAGCTGCCATATACTGCACTACCACATGGTGCTTCGCCCTAAAGGGACTTCGCACAACAATGCGTGTTTGTGCGACAATATATCTGACAGAGGGAAGTGGCGTGTTTTCAGTAATTCATCAAACAATCAGCGAGTTCAAACACGACGTTTGAAATTCAAAACCTCAACCTCAACCTTGACTTTCTTTTGCAAACCTCAATTTTTCTACATTTTGGAACTGCTTCTGCCTTTGCAAAACATTGTTGAACAAAATTGACCAAGAACCAGGGTTTCTCAATCAGAATTTTTCTGTGTCAGGGGGATCTGAAGTTGACGCTTCGTTGAAGTTTCCTCTCCAAACGTTCTTGTTGAAACTCCCTGCTGATTTCAAACTGCAGTAAACTCACCCACTACACCACAAACTTGAGTCAGAATCAACTTCGGGTACCTCCAGGAAGGACCTGGTCCTGAGGTGTACTTTCGTGCTGATGTTTTTATTTGTTTTGAACAGAAACAGCTCAGGCTGCCCCACGACAATCGTCTATAGTGAGAGATTTGAGCAACGAAGGAGGCACATGTCTTGGCAAGTGCTTCCTTTTACGAACAGATAAAAAATGTGTAGCCAGCAACTCAGCCGTGGGTTTGTTGCCAAGGGCCGCGGCTCAAGGTTCACGCTTCACTGAGTGGGAGGGTGAGTCAGGTTTGGATCCAAGATGGGGTGGGGCGTCCCTGCGAGGTACGGGTTCATAACCTTGGGTTCTTCAAGGACAATAAAGCCATTGACACATTGATGCTGTCGACGTCAAAACTTTGATATCGACAGCAGAAATTGGACGTGAATGTCAAAATTTGACATGATACCCAAATGGTGGGTGTCAAAAAATGGTCCAGACTGGTCATTCTTTGACGTCATCAAGAAAAGTTGCCGTTGACGTCAGAAAAGTTGACGTCGTCATCAACGTGAAAACCGCTGAATTAAGACAACGGCTGCAAACAGACTGCAGGACAGATTCATTGAGGACAGATTCACATTGTATGGTATGACAGACGCTTGCCCAGACCCTCTCCAGGCTGCGAGTTACACACATGATCCAGTCAATATAATTGGCGTGCTGGATCCACCCCCTGACGTTTCTGAACAGGGCAATTTTGAACCCAATCATCATCAGTTTATATCAAATGCAACAACAACAAATACAGTTTGCAAGCCACAAGCTGCTGGCCCACCAACACAACCTTAATTTACCAAGCTTTGTCCTGCATGACTCCAGGTCATTGACCCATACAGAAAAGCTGCAAAACTTATGAAAATGACAAAACATAAATTTGATTGACATCCATGGTTTGCACAGCCAATCCCAAACAAGTAAATCATACTAACTTCATCCCACACAAGCACAAAAAGTTCACTGCAGCAAAAAAGCAAGAAGCATGTGTGAAAAATTTGGGGGAACACCTCACCAGTTCTTAAATGACAAAGGCAAGCAGAAGAATCTAGTGGGTGGCACAAGCAACAAGAGTGAGAGCCAGGGCTTCCAAACCTCCAGACTGTGTTTGTTTGTTTGTTCTTCTAAAAGTTTATTTCCTTGGTCACCTTCAAACGTGCAGCAGGGTTTGAGAATATTTGGTTGTCAGACACTTGACCAAAGGTGCAGCATGTTGAGTGTCAGTGTCTGTTCGCGTACATTCCATGCAGCTTGTCATGTTTATTCCCTTGTGTGATCTGAGGCTTTGCAAAAATCACCTGAGGTGGTCGAGAGTAAATGACACAGGAGAACATCGTTTTGACAAATTTATACAGTTTGTTGTCTGTTAATTCAGTCTTGCCCAATTGAGAATGTTTCTTGAGTTCACTCAATCTTCAATTTCTTGATATACTGGTTCACTTTGCCTTGGAGGGGGATACTCATAGGGCTCAGCATATTCATAATCAGCATCATTGGACCCATGGGACCTGGCATGAGGGGGTTCAACTTGAGACACATTTGCTGCACGGCCCTGGTTGTTTGGATCCATATATCTGTATGGAAGTCCAGCTGGTTCCACATACCCATCAGAATCTTCAGCATTCTGATCTTTACTGTCACCTGTTGCATTGTGGGTCATGTTGAGAGCCTCATAACCATCATTCTCCTGTCCTACTGGTGCAGGTCTGGTGACATTTGCTGTTGACTTTTGTTGTTTCCTGAAAATACATCACTTCAGTGTTTGAAGATAAAATTCAACTGCTGTTTTGCAGTGTTCTTGTTCTTTGTTTTTCTGCAAGAAATGTTTTGCAAATAACCTGCAAATGATGATTGACAAGTGGTTGGGAACAGTTTTAAAACCTGACCTTTTCCTGCACTGACAGATGAGCACAGCCACTGCAACACAGATGACGACACACGCAGGAACTCCAACTCCAATGGCAATCCAGACAGTAGTCAGATCTATCGGGATGGAAAATGGTCAGCAATTTTGTGAAAACAAACACTTTCGCCTGATTCTGAACACACACACACACACACACACACAGTGTGACAAAGGATTCAGCCTTGCAGTGGAAAAAGTTACAAAGAACACAATGTGTGTTCACATAACCCACAAGGGCCACGTTTCGCATTTATCAATTTGTGCATTGTTTTCCTAATTTTGGCAAACTGGCAAGCTACAAGCTAATACAAGAGGAAAGGAGCTTCCCTCCTTCGCTGGTGTCTTTTGGTGGCTTTTCTGTTGGCTCTGAAGACACCCGGGCTGGAGAAGTGGATGGTAGTGAAGGTTGGTCAGTTGTGGTCTGTGATTCTAAAGTACAAAAGCAAAACAGAAGTGGCCTGTAAATTCAGAGCAATCACTTGATCCTGTGAAAGAAAAATTCAAACATCAGATCCAACCAGAATTTCTTCTGTTCTGAAATTCAAAATTATGAAAAACAAATTTGCCAATGGCTGGTGTCTTCATAGTTTAGCATGCCAGTAGTGTCACTCACTTTGTTCACACAGTGCCAACCACCAAATTTTGCATTAAGTCCTCCCCAATCAACCACATCCTGTGACCCACCACAGAAGTAGACAAAGTCACGAAACATTTCTGCCCAACAGAACAAGCTAATGTCCCTTCTGTGAACATGGCTCACCTGGGTTTTCACATTCAAGCAATTTCCAATCTGCACCACTAGCACACCTGGGATAAGAGTTGCTCCACCACTGAACAGTTCCATTTTGCTCCTCATGCTTCAGCCAGCAGAGGGAGCTGCAGTCCCACTGGTTGGTGTCCTCTGTATATGAAGGACTCAAGAGAAGCTGAAGAGGACGACCTAAATTGCGAAAGACTTCAGGACTCAAAGTTGTCAGTCTGTTTTGTTGCAAATTGATATGACCAATTGAAACCAGTGAATCAAAAGTCCCTTCCTGCACGTGTGTGATTTGATTCTCAGGCACATGGAGCTGCCAGACATTCTTCAGTCCTGTGAACATTCCTGGCTTAAGAACTGAAATTTTGTTGTTTTTCAAATCAAGATACCAGAGAGACTCCAAGCCACTGAAGGCCTGGTCTTCAATGACAGAAATTTTATTGTATTCCAGTCTGAGATCTTCCCATTGATTCAGGTCACTAAAGAGCCCAGTTGGAAGAGCAGTGATGGCATTGTTCCAGAGATAAACCTCCAGAGCCTCAGCAGGGATGTCTTGTGGCACATGAGTGAGGCAACAGCCAGCTCTGTAGAATTTCCTGGTGGTTGAGCTGTACTCATTCCTGCACCTTGGCTGGTTCAGGCAGGAAGCATCAGTGCAGGGAAGTAGATACATCAAAACAGCAGCAAAAATAAACAGTGTTGCTGACTGCCTGATGCCCATCATTTTTAAACATGTACAATCAAACTGTTAATCAGTCACAATTCTTTCAGATAAATTAGTTCCACTGATATGCAAATTCATCAACAATGCCACACATTCACAGAAGCACAGGTCTTTGTCCGTCTCTCCTAATTTCCCGCGTTATAACTTTGATCAAATTTCATTTGTACTCCTCAGAAGAATATAAGACTCCTTTATGTTCCTTCCAACTTCAAAATGAATAGGAGATATCGCAGTGCGCTCCTGTCCTAAAATAGTACGTTTTGCCAATGCGTCATACTCTAAAAATAGAACAACTGAATTTCTGTTCCCCAAAATGGCGCACTGGACTGCGCATCCATATACGGTAGTGTCCGTGGGAGTCAGTCCTCTCCCTTCTTTGTTGCCGTTTGCAACTTTGGCAAGCAGGTTCTGCAAATTCACGCAAGTAAAGTTTTGTCACTAAGAATCGTGGCTCCCACGAACAGCGTTGAAATCTTGTGAAAATTGCGCTGTTGCCCGCGGAGTCGTGACTCAAGGTCCGCGCTTCACTGAGCAACCGGGGTGAGTCAAGTGTTAGATCGCGCGGGCAGGGTGGGCAACCTTGTGGTCGTACTGTCATGCTGATAGTGGATGTTCAGGCAAAAACGTGTTGGTTTCTTCCGTGACAAGGATTGGCCAATGATGTGGGACGCTCAAGACCCGGTCAAAGAAACTTGTGCAAAAATCCAACCCACCCAAATTCAACTGTTTTTTTTCCAACGTAATATATTTTCTCCTCTTTTCTTGCCCACATCATTCTTATCTTCACACAAAGAACAACATCAAAGTGACAGTTCCAGTGTATTGGATTTGCCTTATAGCTTGAACAATTTGAATGATACAGTTTTTTCAACACTTTCATCAACCACATCACCCAGCCTGTACCTGGAAATGGCTTCAGAACTGTCAACTAGAGTGGGATGAAATCCTGCCAAATGCGGTGGCTGCATACAATTTCATGCCCAACCAGAATTCCTTGGACAGCCCTTTCTTTCTTCTTCGAGGCCGTGACCCCATCACTCCCCTCCACAAATTGCTCGGTGTCAAGCAACGTCACTTGGGTACTGATGCGTGTCACATCTCCTTGGAAGCCTTGCAATGTGCATGGGCCCTTGCCGCTTTGAACATTTGCATGGCTCGTGCCAGTCGCCCCAAACCATCTCTCATGCCCATGGGAAATCTGCATGTGGGTGACCCTGTCATGATTCGCAATCATGTCCGCACTGGTTTTGCACCTTGTTTCAACCCGCAATACCGCATTGTTCGTTTCAATTCTGATCACCAAGTTCTCCTTGTGGACCAATATGGCAAGTGCCACACAGCGAATTTACATGACATCCATTACCAACACCCAATTGATCACGTCAGCCGTGCCATCCCTGAAGCTTCAGCATTTGGTTGTGCTGCCAAATTCATTTACCATCCAGATCATGTCCCCAACTTACACTGGACTTTGTGCCGCCCAACTCGATGTGCCACCAACTAAAACCTTGACGAATCAAACTCCTTTTCCATGGGAGGAGAGGATAGTTGCATGGGAGTGTATGCTGTGTGCTGCATGCTTATCTAACCCCCCTTACTTTCTTCTTTGATCATCTTGATCGGTTAAGCTTGATTCTGTAAGTTTTAGGTTCGTGACTTAGTGTTTTTCCTGTTCTTTCATAGGATACTACCATGGAAACTTCGACACTCTTCTTTGTAGTCCTCGTCGTTTCCATGTCCCTAGCTGTATTCATACAGATCCCTTCTGAACCCACGACCATAGCCACGGCGACAGAATGGGCTGATACACCACTGCAGTTGGAGAGTGCGGTACCATTCACTCGACCCCCTGTCGACAACACCATGAAAGACGGTGAGATCGACCCCATTATTTTCGAGCCCCTGGAACAAGTTCGTCTCTCTCTCTCTCAAATTTTCAAATAACGACTGTTTTTGATTTGGCCCCATTCTACACTGACCTCTTGTGCCTTATGGATTATGGCTGTGCATTCGGGTTAGACCTGTTCAACACTCTGTCTGACTGCCATGACACCAGCCCTTGGCATGGTAACCAAGAACTACGCAGGCATAATATCGACCAACTGCTTTCCCTAATCAAAACAACCCTGAAAGAGACCACCTTGGAAGTCACATGTTTGGTTCAAACATTCGACCTCCTCCAGGCCCATCCGAATGCTCTCCAAGAAACTTCTGGAGAGAGAGCTGACCCGAATTGGCAAGTTCTCACTCTTCGAAATTGTACGTTGGGTCTTGAGTATTCCATCCGTCAGGGAAGGTCACCAAAACAAGCCCGTGAGCTTTTGTGTGATTGTGCCTGCCGTTTGCCTATGTTGGCTGCCCCACAGGTGCGCACAGATTGTAATCGTCCTGACATAGATCATGACCTTTCCAAATTTTGACCAGATGGCTGCTTCTCCTCACCCAATAAATTACTATGAGCGTTTGGTTCAGAAGAAGAACTATCCCATCGTGCAGGAGTTGGCAATTCAGCTCCTCCTCCGTTTGTGTAAGGCCCGCCCTCAGGATGTGCCACTTCCTTTTCGTCCGTGTGCCAATCATTACACGACCCCTCCGGAATGGCCTATTCCATCCTCTCAGCGACGTGTGAATGGCCAGACATTGCCCGATCGCAATGTCCATTGGGACGGGAGACAGTGGGTTGCCATGTATCAGCATGCCCGACCCTCAAGTAGTGGCTGCAAGAGAAGGGAGGCTGTGCCACACCCTCACCCCACGGATTCCCCTCCTACGGAACCTCCTCGTGGCTTTGGAATTGGCTTTCTGACATTGACCCATTGCATCACCAGTTATGGCCATTGGTACGTGCGGTCAGGCAAAATAAAGCCTACTCATTGTCCCTCTCGAGCCATTCTTTTGGACCCCTTCCGTGCCTGTCCCGAAAGCCACAGACTAAGACACATGGTGGAAGATGCCTGTATGAATGCGACTGTGTGGACATTGTGTTTCCCTTGTGCCATGGAACTATGGCGCGATAGGTGCTTGGTGCGAAACTTTTGTGCCCCGTTCTATCGCCAACAGACTTTGCCAAGCTTGCGAGTGATGCGTGAACAGTGTGATCAATATATGGGTCACCTGGTCCCTCTGGTGTGAAGAAAGCGGAGCACTTTGATGCTCCATTGGCCCAGGGGCAAAGGTCTGGTCTTGCGAGGACCCCCTCGTTCGTACTACGTCGGGACACGAGTGCAAACCTTCTTTTCCTACCAAGACCGTGTGAGAACCATTACTCCCACTCACTGTCCTGCACGACCACCTCCCTTGCATGATCCCTTTGTGATGATGAATGAAGAATGGCTGTCTCGACAAACCCTTGAGCAGAAGTGTTATCAGGCTGCTGTGGACACCCTCTGCTGACCCAGAGCAATGCATTTATGGTGAAAGAGATGCCTGATCACGAATTTGTGCCCAGCTCAGTATGACGCCCTCACCTTTGGAGACATGCAGTTGACCCCTGGAAACTGTACTGTCAACGTGACCAAGGAAGAGATGCATACAGTGCTGAGGCATTTTCGCGATCGAACTCGTATCCCGCATGCTTCCCGACAAAGACAAAGTGTCGTACTCCCTCACACACCCACTAACTGCATTGTCACTGACACCCCCGCTTCACGTCTGCATGCTGACTTGGCCATGGAAATGGCTGATCCAATGATGATGGCTGCCGCAGTTCGGAAATACCAGGAGGATTGTATGGTCCTCGTGGCTCAGCAAGTGTGCAATGGTTGGAATGTCTGTGGGTTAGACACCTGTCCCGAGTATTTTCGCCATTTGATGTCTGACAAATTCCCGGTTCCTCCGTCCGTCTGCACCAACCTCAAAAGTCCCCGCAAGAAACGTTTTCTTGGCATGCTCTTGGGCCTATTCAATCTGGCTCATGCAAAGAGATATACGGACCCCACTTTGAAAATGTTGAAGAAGAACGTGAACACTTTGTGGGAGAATCAAGATCAAATTCATGGTGATTTGGCAAAATTGTACCGTATGGTCAACCTGTCCAAGACTGAACTGGGCGAACACCGGCATCTTCTGCACAAATTGGACGAGAATGCCATAACCATGCGTATCCGAATGGATCGCGTGTTTGATGCTTTGGGAGAATTGCAAAGACAAGCCATTGGACAGTACCTTTTGACCTCGGCCCAAATCAAACTGGGAACTCTCCAAGTCGGAATCCATCAGTATGAGTGCGCAGTCACCACCTTGTATGACTACCTTTCGGCCATCAGTACTCAGACCGTTACTCCTGCTGTGTTGACCCCAGACCAACTGCGCACTGTGTTGCGTCGGGTGAAGGAACACATCCTCAATCAGCCGAAGCTCGCCCTTCCAGGAGATCCTGAAGCTGATGTGTGGTCCTACTATGGGTACATCCGAGCAATCCCTGCTATTGTGGGACAGACCCTCTTGGTCTCCCTCCAGATCCCCCTTGCCGATGTCTCAACTACGCTGCGTTTCTATCATGTCCACTCCTTCCCTTTGTTGGACCCCCATACCCAGCAGCAGTTCTCTTATGAGCTCGAGAATCCATATCTGGCGATTGATGCAAAAACGGATTACTATACCCTTCCTGCTGAAGCGGAAGTCTCTGTGTGTCGCAATGCATGGCAAATGGTGCTGACTGGCCCAACCCATGTACACCGTGGACACGTCTCGCCACTGTGTTTTGGCCCTCTTTCTCAAACAAAATGCTTTGATTACCAAATTTTGTACCATCATCCGTCACCGATCGACTGGTGTGTACGCCGCTCAGTTGCAGCCTCGGATCTGGGTGGTGAGTTTGGCCAAAAGTATGCTCCTGCACGTCGAATGTGTGACCACAGGGCGAGACCGGTGTGTCCTCGAGCCCCCTTATTCCCTGGTCAGTCTTCCCCAGACCTGCTACACTCACATTGGAGACTCCCTTTTCCTTCCAGCATCCACGGAATTGTCCCTTACGGTCAACAAAACTCTTGTTTCGACCTATCCACATCTAGTTTTCCATGCTCAATATCACCCCATGAGTTCATTCCGCCTTTTCAAGGGTTTGAACAAAATGGTGGATCCTGAGGAAGTGAAAGCCCTCACTACCAAATTGTTGGAGTACGACAAACTGCCCATGCCCCAAATGACCGAAAAACTGTGTCAATTGGATTATAACTACCCCAAACCCTTTGGCATTGCAGAGTTTTTCAAAAGTAAATATTTCATCATTGGCATCGTTGTGGCTGTTGTGCTCCTCCTTTTGGTGGGCCTCGGGCTAGCCTGTTGGAAATTTCAAGCTTTCCGAATGTTCTGCTTCTCCTTGTGTCGTCGGAGGAAGACCTCAAAACCTCTTCCCACATCACAACCTCGACCCTCTTGTTCTGCTGCCGCTGCCGAGGAAGGTGAGCCATGAAAAAGGTTGAATTCGGTCTCCTCCTCTTCATCATCCACCACAGAATCTGCAGGGAAAGGCCGTAGACCCCCTCCGGCTTTTGGAAGAGTGTCAGCCCACCGATCCACCCGAACCTCAGTCCGCTCCTCAGACTCGGACACGTCTCGCGCTATCCTGGACCCCCTGGACCTGACCGCTCATTATTCTACCCTGCCTAAAACACAACCCCTCTTTCAACGAACTCCTTCGGAAAGAATCCGTTTGGCCGAAACAGATCGTGCCCGTTTGGATGCTCTTGAGAAATTCTCCATGTTGGCGGACCTCAAGCTTAAGGAGAAAGAAAGACAATTTCACTCTTCTGCCCGTTCCGCCCAGCTCTAACAGGTCAGTGATTAACAACCCATCAACCCCTTGTAGAAGATGTGAATGGGAATAGCCCATCTATGATTCAAAGCTACATGTGATAACTGTACATATGACCTGCTATTTGTAGATGGCTGTTCCCAAGATCACACAGGAGGAAGAGGCGGTCCTCTTGGCGACGGGCCTCCTGGAGTATCCTATGTCACCCATGATGCTCCAGGAGACGGCCCTCCTTGATGGGCCCCCTTCCCCCTCTGATGCTCTCATCCCCGCGTGTGAGCGTCTGTCTCTGGCCCCTTTTATCGGCCCATCAACCCCAAAACCGGAGTTGTCATCGCCGGTACCCACCAACCCTATGGTTGAGCAGGGATCCGACGAACCCCCAACTCACGACATCCCTGAGGCGGTTGCGCCGACTTCTCTAGCGACCATCGACCCTTATTGGGAATCCTTACCCAAAGTTAAGGAAGTCACCACCCCTTCCATCATTGAATTTCGGTTGTACGAGAAAGAAGAGCTTGACCCCTCTACCGGATTTCTGACTCGAACCTGCGTAATCTACCCCGTGGTAATTCCAAAAGATAACAACAATCCGTGTATTTCGGTTCCGCCCCCTTTGGCTACCACAGGGCAAGTAAATTCCCTTGAGTCCTGCCCTCCAACCATGGAATCCGACGACGCCGACGGAGAATCCGCGATGACCACGACTCCTCGTGATCCGCCAACGCCGACACCCAGCATGGATCCGGAGGCACCTACATCAGAGACGTCACCTGAGGATGCCACTACTCTCGATGGCACCGTTTCACCTGCGTGTCCGACACCTGCACCTGTGTCTGACACACCGCCTGTTTTGCCAACTGCGTGAGCCACTTCGGGATCCCCGCGAGCTACGACACCCCGCCTGCTGTCGCCATTGGCCGACGTGCCCAGCCGGCTAACTCCGGTGTCTTCACGGGAGTCCCCTTGCGAAGTATCATTGTCTCCTTCCCACCATTCTCTGGTTGTGGAGACGGCTGAGGAGGAAGAAGGTCAGTTCGACGATGCTAAGGTGGAAGAGGTTGATGAACTGCCAAAGTTGCATCCCAGTGAGCAACCTCTGCCCTCATCCCCTTCTCCATCCCCGACACCGTCGCCTTCTTCCCTGAGTCTGGTGGACCGGATGGTCGAACACATCCTCCAAGAGAAACATCAAGTTTCAGAGGTTAGTGCGAAGAGCGAGACACCAGACAAGGTCGCCACTGCTGTGAGCCCAACAGGAGTACCGCAGTACTCTCTGGCCCAAGACCACGATGACGTGAGCCCCATGGACACTTCGGCCCAGGGAGACTCACCGAATGTCTTGGACCCCTCCGGTTGTGACGACAACGAACCACCCAAGCTCCTGCCCCTGAGATACATTCCGTTGCCACTGAATGTGGGACATGGCACTCTGATAAAGCAGTTGTTCGCCCCGCATGGAGCTTTCGCGGCTCCGTCGACAGTGTGTCCCTCACCGGCATCTACGAAGCCACTAGCAGCGTGCTCTGCTCCTGGACTCTCATCTCTGCCGCCGTTGTTGTCGCAAAACTACGTACGGCCAATGACGATCAAGCCCTATCTTTCGTGCTCACTGCCAACACCGACTACACCTGTCCAGGCTGCCTTAGACCGGGTGACATCGCCCCGATGGAAACAGCCTTTCGTAGAACAGTCGATTCCTGAGGACTTGTCACTACCGAAACCGTATTCCGTGCCTCTGCCCAGGACATCGCCCGTGACGCCCGTCCTGGATGAGCCTTCAGCAGAACCCGTACCATCGCCCGCAGACTCGGAGAATGACTTGCCCCTGAACTCGATTCCTGTGGCTGAGCTGCTTAATGCTCATCTGTCTGAGGATGCATCTCTCATGCCCATCATCCTCAGCAGACCCGGCCTCCAAGCATCAGGGACAGCCATGAAACTCCTGGTCAGTGCGCCCAAAAAGCCACGACGCCATTACGGACGTTCCCGCAACCAATGACATCGCGCTGCACACACAAAAGCCTGCAAAGATCTAGTACAACAACTCAAACATGCTGCGGACAATCGGTTTTGTGAGTGGCTAGAAATACCTCATGACTCAACTGATGAAGAAGTTGCAAACCTCTTGGCTCGTCTTTCGACTGAGCATTCAACTCGCGGTCCCGCTGTACATACACCACCAGGCCTAACCTCTCCCTTGCATTTGTATCGATCCCCTTTTCCACCGAATGATGATCATATGAGTAAATATGATGTGGAAAGCGAGTGGATGGACTCTGCATCCGACGATGATCAGGGTCTGAGTCCATCCCTAGGTGTTCCGTCGTCTCATTCTTCCGTGTTCTGACCCATAGAGCCACGAACCATGTGCGCGACTGGGCCAGCTGCTTCCGATATGTCCCCTCTGTCCCGTGTTGAGGGCCAACCATCGTGTGATGGACAGGTCCTCCACGCCCCTCTCGGGAAACGCGTCAAGGGCCACTCCCATTGTGACCGGGAGCTGGACCTCTGCGATCACCCTCATCCCCAAAAGTATGCTCGGTCCGTCGCTCCATCGGTGGCCACATTTGAATTTACAGATGTTCGCAGTCATGAACCTCATGTACATGATCATGCTCCAATGCCCCCACGGCTGCGACGTGCAAATGCTCTGGTGCAAAACGAATGAATCCCGCATCAGCCACAACCTGTAACCCCTTTTCGCCCTGAGGCATGTGCCCCTGACTCGCGAGGCTACGCAAACGTCATGCGCAAGCCCTCCATCATGGTGCCCACTGCATCCGATGCCCCAGTAATGCCCTCACGAGACCGGAAGCCCACTGGCAATCCGAAAATACCAGCCCTTATGTCCCTCGAAATCACGCCGCCCACTAGAAACACCCAATTTGGAAACCGATCAACCCATGAAAATTATATGTGGATGCTGCAACATGCACGAGACCAGGGCCGACCACGTCGCGAGGATCATTATAACATTCTCGCGGGTGTCCACGAAGCCCCTGTTCATCGCCCCATTTGCCAAGTTAATTGGGAGGGTCTCCGTACTCAATCCGGACAAACCTCCCCGACCACACACTACCGCCCCAGTTGATGTGTAAAGCCACTTGAGGGAGGCCAATCCCAAAAATTTGGGCCTTGACCTTTGGGGTATCATCAATCCGTGCGCGGTGCGTAGATGCGTGAAAGGTATTGCTTCGAAGGGCCCCTTTTGTCATTTTACATATGTAACAGGTTGAAGTTGCTTGTGTGATGTTCTGAACTGTGTGTATGTTCGTGTGCAAATTTGTTTTTTTTTGGACCCTTCTCGTCTCGTTAATGTTTGCACGGGGTTATTACTCATCCAGGGTCAGAGCACTCAACTTGCTCTGCACGG
>JAAUXT010036969.1_pt1 | contig 13148 bp, 17 predicted proteins | sample 7278171 | NCBI WGS metagenome assembly JAAUXT01 (sample SAMN14350112, study PRJNA611818) | marine sediment metagenome | isolation source: surface marine sediment (1.8m) | place: French Polynesia: Moorea | collected 2018-08
TATTACAGTTGCTTTGTTGTGCATTAACATGGATATCAACAAGGGTCAATAAAGGCCACTACATGAAGCATCAATTCCTTTTTGTTCCATCCTGACATTTACACCGTGGCCAACTCCATCGCAACATTAAGGAAATATAAAATCCAGACCTCGTACATAAAAAATATTTTGACGTTGAGGTTGACGTTTTCAATTTCAAACGTCATGTTTAAACTCGCTAATGACGCACCTGCCTGCAGTCTTGTGGAGTGCGTCCACTTGGAGGGCGGCTTGGTCCGCTGACTCTCTGACAGGAAATTAGCTGTCTCCTGGTTGCAATAAAATGTTCTCATGTTTTTCATTTCATTCCCTCAACCCAAACTTGCACATCACCGGTGCGTCCCATAGCTACGAACTTCAGGTTTACCTCGGGCGAAAGTTGCGTTTTACGCACTGTGCGCACCGCTGTTATAGAATCGCGGCGTCGCGATGATACTAATGACGTCATGGTTCGTTCCTTCGACGTCACGATTTTGTGCGTTGACGTCTTGACGTTTGCGCCATTTTGTAAAATGGTGGAAGGAAGATGTATGTTTCGAAGTTTCTGACGATTTGCGTCGCTTTAACTCTGTTTTCAGAGTTAAGCGTTGCTAATTCTGTTAAAACTCGTCATCGTAAGAGCCTGAGGCACTCTGTGTCGGTAAGAATTTGCCGCCTGATGGCGATATTTGGCCGGGGAAGGTGTGCGTTTGTCTGGATTTCGTGGATCCAGGTGAATCTGTCACCTGTTCAGGTCCAGTGTCTGCGTGGGTCCACTTCATTGCGTGGAATCCATTTCGTTTTCTTCCCCGATAAGATATCTCACGGGTCCCAAAGCTCTGGAAATTGCGGCCAATTGGAACTTGGCGGAACGAACATCCAGTCTCGAGACTTGGGGAGAGGGGGTTCTGTGTGGTCCTGACTGAAGTTTGGATGTCAAGAACTAGAGTCTATCTCAACTCTGCAGTCCAGACTCTGGTCCAGATCCACGGCTCCAGAAGAAAGAGAGGCTTTGGCTTTGAATTTTAGCTTTTTGAGAGTCAGGTGCCACAGGGTGGAAGGCTTGGATGCACCCAGCTGTGTCGTCTTCTGTGTTTGGCAGAGTTGGGAGCACACACACACCCCTTGCAAAATGTTATACCCGACCTCTCCAGGCACAGACACAAATCAAATCTCAAGACACCGGCGAAGACTACTTGCACACCCGACTCTTGGCTATTTTGCAAAAATGCTAAGGCATGTGGGCAGGGATTGTGTTGGTGCAAAAATCCGTCAATTTCAATACGCGTTTGCGCCTCAACACTGCTTGTGTTTGATTTGATATCAGACACTTGCGGGTCTTGGATTCGCACGAACAATCCAGCTCCCTGTTCTCAAAGCAGCATTCGCAACAACAAAACAAAGGGCAAAGTTTTCCAAAATGGGGATGGTTGGAAAGCAGCCAGGACTGCACAAAAAGTTCATTCTGCTTTTATTCTTTCTCATTTCAGGGTCGCAAAGGCGTCATTGAGAATCGGGACAGTGAGAACGATACTTTTGCGGTGTACAGAGATGTGACGAGAAAGAAGAGGAGTGTGCCAGCCGAGGTGGCACAATGGGAGCCAGTGAGAGACATCAGGGCGACAGAGGATGAAGATGAGAGGCAAAGTCGAGATGTTGGTGAACCATCAACAGAACAAGATGATTTCTCTTTGCTCAACGCAGTCCGAGATGTGCCGGTGGATGGCAGTCAATCCATCCAGGATGACTATCAGATCCAGCGAGAAGCCAGTCGAGATGCTGCGCCAGGTTACGCGATCTTGCAGAGTCCGATGGAAGAAGAAAGTCTTGTCGATCGCGCCAATGAACCATTCCACCAGGACCTGCCGCGCGAGCCTTACCACGACGACGACTGGATGAAGACAGCGCGAGAAGCCCACGTTCCTCTTATGCTTTCAGACCAGGGTTATTCTGCCGGAATGCAAAACGCAAGAGCAGATTTGTTTGACCGTGATGCAACGGGGTCATTGTTGAGAGGAGATCGCCCAATTGGTCTGGACGCTACGTTTGACGAACCGCGTGCAGCCAGGGAAAATCTGGATGAGATGCAAGGAGCTTTTGATGTTTCTCGCGAAGCCAGTGGGCCTATCATGGAAGATCACGCTCTTGTTCGAGAAGTCAACGGACTTGGACTTGAAAGCGAGAACACAGAATTTGACGATCGTCTGTCCAGGGCCAGCAATGAGAAAATTGATCACCCACTGGATCGTGAACCACACACTGGGGAGCCACTTCATCTGTCTGAAAGGCCCGCATTGAGAGAGGCAGAGGAACAAGACCTGAACCTCGCCCGGGATCTGGCTGACTTTGAGTATGCTCGCGAAGCAGATGAAAACCATGAGCGTGAGTACGGCCTGAGAACTAGAGACACAAACACACAGGATAAGTTCCTGATCAGGGAAGCCAACGCGTTGTTCAAGGGAAATGAAAAAGAAGCTGCCGCAACAGTCACACTCCCAAAGAGTGCAAAAGAGAAAATCGCTGTTTCGAGTAAAAGCGACACTTCATCAAAACAGACGTCTGCTGTGAAAGTTGATCTGCCAAAGAGTGTTATGAAGAAGATAGGTGTTCAGAACCCCAAAGCCAAGAAAGCAGAAACCAACCAGCAAAACGCGAAGGTTGCTCTCCCGAGCAGTGTTCACAAGAAGTTAGCTTTGTCTGGGAACTTAGGGGAACCCAAGAAAGGATTCCAACAACAAGGACCGGCGAGCCACCCAATTGCGCCCAAGAACCACGGAAGCAGGAAACCAAAATCGTTCAAGCAAGCCAAGGCTAGAGTCCCCAAGAAGAAGAAAGGCAGGTCTCGTGGAAAAGCACAACCACAGCCATCACCTGACGCAAAGAAACAACAGAACACGAATGCCAAGGCGTCTTGGTTCACGACAGGAAAGGGCAAGGCATTTGCAACAGGTGAGCCAAAAGTGGATTCGCTTTATTGTGGGAGCCTTGTGAAGTCATCCACACACCAGTTTGCAGCAAAACTGCAACAAGAGCAATCGTTGTACAGCTGTCCCTGGGTGTTTTCACAATTTTCCATTCTCGCGACAAAATATCACTGAGTGCTGAATTGTTGTGTTGCTCCTTTCCCTCACATTCTATCAGTGTTGTTCGCCATGGTGTGGACACTGCTCTGATTCCATTTACAGAGGGGGGCTTGAGTTGGCCATTCTTGAACCTTGAGTTGACGAATTCTGAAATAGAGACGATCAGAGAAGTGGAGAAGTGCCACACTGTTTCCTTGGTGGGTGAGTGGGTGGGTGGGTGGGGCGGGGGGTGTCACAACAAAATCTAGACTTCAGTTTCTTGATACGTTTTATTTGACAGCTGTGCAGATTGTGCCGTGTACGTGTGTGTGTGCGCTTGCGTGTGTGTGTGTGTGTGTGTGTGTCTGTGTGTGTGTGTTTTGAGGTGTGCCCAAGCTTGATTTGAAATTTGGTGCCCAAAACCGTGGTGTTGGAATGCTCCTTGAATGAAGCTTGGACAGCTCCCAAAAAGTGGTGATCTCAAAAGTGTTGTTCAAAAGTCCAAGACATGGACAAGCAATCCCTGCCTTTACAGTTCTCTCAGATTCCCGGTGGGACACAGGTTGTTGTGTGCACATGTCTGCAACCTGTCAACCAACGTACCGGCTCACGAATATTGGAGGCTGTTTTCTGGCAAGAGGAGCCAGGCTTGATGTTATTCGTTGGGAAGCTCAGTCGACTGTTTCATTAAATTCTCGAGCTTCCCGGATTCGGGTTTTCAGATGGTTGCTTGTTCTGAGAAGTTGCCTCGAGTCATTGGCGACCCAGAACCATCTGCTGCTGTTGCGAGGAGGCCACCCCACCCCACCCCACCCCACACCACGCGTCCGAGACCTGCAGTGCTTTCGTAGACACTCTTGACACTCAGTTGCGCAGATTTTGAAATCTAGCCGTTTGTCCTGAGTACTTGCGTTGCTTTGCAGAAGTCAACCTGTGCGCAACACAACAGTGCCTCAACGGCGGAAAATGCGCAACAGACTTTACAAAACCCACGGGCATCAAGTGCATTTGTCCACCGGGAATTATTGGCGACAGATGCGGCATCAGTGAGACCCACATCTAAATCCAAACTGGCAACACGGAAATGATAAACACAGTATCAAGTTTGACATTTTCTTGCACAATGATAAATATTCCACCCAAAGCCTGGGGCCTTTAGTTTTTCACTGACCACTGCGTGTGTCGCACAGTTATCCGGAGTTGTGAGCTGCAGCCGTGTCAGAATGGAGGAACGTGCCACCCGATGCCACGGGCGAACAGCACGCGCAAGTTCGTCTGTGCCTGCAGCCCTCTCTTCACAGGCGTCCTCTGCGAGGGTCAGTCTCTGGCAGGAGGCGGGGACCGGGGCCCCAATTCACGGGACAGGGGACTGCAGTTCAGATTGACGTGTCTTTGAAAATGCGACGTCGTTCCTTGCAGCCAAAGACTTGAGGGCCCCTGGACCCGCTTGTCCTTGCATAAAATCCAACATAAATTTTGAACATTCAGACACACTGAGCAAACTTCACTTGCAAAAACGCTGACAGAGCTCAGAGATTTGTCAGAGATTTTATCGTGAAACTCTTACCTCGTTCACAACCATCATCGTTTGAGTCAGGGTGCTGCACGAAGCTTTGTTGATGCAGGTCGACCCCGGTTCACTCGAACTCGGCTCTCCGAGCCTGTGAAGCAACCAGAGTTGTCCACGCGTCAACATGAAACGAAAATCGCATCAAACTCCACACGCCTAATTCTTGTACCGGGAGCTATAAGTACGGACACAGGAGGTTCGAGATATTTGCCTTTTGTGTCATCCACTGGTAGGAACAGTGAAGATCAATGTGTTGTTGGGACGGATTCACAGTTGGAGACCAGAATGTGACGGATGAAAATGGCTGAGGAATGTGACCTGTGTTTCTGTAGGTGCGGCCACGACTGTAAAACCCCCGATGAGCAAGAAGGAAGAAGACTTTTTCAAGTCGCAGGATCGCAAGCGGCAGCGCGGGGACAACATGATCGCTTTCGGCGCCACCATGGTCTTCATGTTCTTCATCCTCGCCATCGCCTTCCTCATCTTCTGGCTTTGCAGACGGTAAGTCACGACTCGATCGATTTCAGTGCACAGTGCACCTGTGTGTGTGTGTGTGTGTGTGTGTGTGTGTGTGTGTGTGTGTGTGTGTGTGTGTGTGTACACGTGTGTGTGTATGTGTATGTGTGTGCGTGGTGTGTGTGTGTGTGTGTGACAAACAAGTATTTCAGGATTTTGGAGATCAAGTGGGAAATTCTTAGGAATATATTTTGATCCTGCTTTTGCACTGACAAGCCAAGCCACCAACTGCACCCGTGACGTTCTGTTGAGTATTAGAGCCAGAGTTATCTCACACGTGGACTTGTCTAATTGCAGCAAGCATCCCCATCACGGTCCTTACGACCTCGGTGACCAGCATCATCATCGCGACCACAAATTGCGGGACAAGTTAAAGGGATATTGGAGTGAGTTTTTGTTTCATGAAACTGAAAGTGTCTTTGTCACAACTTTACTTTTGCACTTTGCCACGTTCTACGAGCCGGAACTGTAATCAGAACCTAAGGCGCGTTGTCGGAGTGTCAGAATGCCCTGGTTGTTTTGACTCGGACGATCATCCGAGTGAAAACTACCCAAGACAAGGGTCAAAAGGTCAATATATGGTATTCCAAATAACACACCACACAACATGACAGCAGGTACTCCAAATTGCACCATGGCAAGAGAGTTTTTAAATTTGATATCATTTCAAACAAGGATGTTGCAAAACAAAAAGAAGAAAGATCTATACAGTTCTGAAGAATTTCCAAAAATCTACTTTTGATTGAAACATCTACTGTCATTGAACCTGAATAGTGTGTTGTTTGGAGTACCACATGTTGACCTTTTGACCCTGGTATTTGGGTAGTTTTCATTCAGATGATTGTCGAGTGGAAAGTACACAGTTACGTTTCAACACTGGGTACTTCTGACCCGCCAACAGCGTGTTCGAGGAGTCTTGTTCTTTGATGAAACGGGCAGCAGATATCAACAACACGTATCGAATCATTTGAAAATTATTGGGCATTCCCACCTTATGAGGAAACCAGAGAACTGATTTTTTTGTTGTGGTTCGGAAGAGTTTGTGTGGAGGTCCCCGTCCTGGTCACAAAGTTTCCAGGTGGGCGTGGCCGATGACCTGTTGTGCACTGCGTTGAAGTGCTGGGCGTACGACGACACACACACACACACACACACACACACACACACACACACACACTTGACAGCTCGATATGCGTCGTTTGTCTTTTTCTCCCCAGAAACAATTCGCTCTGAAAGCGACAGTTTGTGGCACTCGAAAATTACTTTCACTTCGTTCGTCTGTGATAAATGAATTTACAACCAAAAGCAATGTGCAAATGTGGTTCAAAGTCTTCAGTGGGTGTGTCGACTTATCAACAAAAATCCCCAATCGGGTTCCGTCTGAGTGCTCTGACCTTCAAGCCCTATCTGTACTTTTGGAGTGACCGAAACTGAAAGAATTGATAAACTGATAAACAAGAATGTGAAGAGCAGAAGGGACATTCTGGAGCTCCACCAACACCGAGTTCACCCCTGCCCCCCCCCCTCCCAGGCGAGGCTGGGGGAACGAACTTTTTGAAACGACAGATAACTACTCAGCCAGTTCCTTTCTTGTGTGGGTGTCGTCAAAATGGGTTTCTGGAACATTCTCAATTGCCCCCGCCCCGCCCTGAAACCCGTATGACGTCTATTGCTAAAGAGGCTTGAAGTGTGTTCGTCGAACGGGGAAAACCTGAGCAAAATGACGTTCTGATAACGTTCACGGTTGTTGAAGAGATTCACTTATCGTTATGCCACTTACTGCAGAGGCCAGCAGTCGCACAAGATGCTTCAGGTTTACTGAACACGCAATGCAGGATTTCGGTCAGTGGAGTGATGGGCTGACTTCAGCTCTGAAAATATTCGCGACAAGGAAACATTTTTGTGCCTGCAACGCAAAATTAGGCTGGAAAATTTTCTCATGCATTCGATTGTCAGGCAGTGACCCCCTGACCGTTCTACTTGCGTGTTGTTTGCTGGTTCGCGAAGGACAGAGCGAACAAAGAACAAAGTTCAGTTGCTTGACATTTTTTTTCTTTTTTTGTTTGCAGGTAAATTTGGGGGTAAATTTTGGGGGGCATTATCCCACAGTTGTCCCCCCTTCAACAGTCCTAAAAAGAAACCGGCGCGCCAAGACGACCGCACCCCCGCCCCAACCACCACCGCCAAGAAAGTGTCGAAAGTGTCCTCCGTGGGTAAGTGGAATCAGAAAAAGGAGTAGTATGTGGACACTTGCACTTGAAAACAAAGTTTCTGACCGACGTAATCTGCCGAATTCATGACAACTTTCCACGACGGAAGGTTCTGCGCAAAGTGTCCTTGCAACAACTTTGGCGAGGTTTCTGTCAACAAGATGAAAAGCAAAAATGTGGCAGAAAGATGGCAACGCACCAGTTCCCTGCATTACAACTCTACTGCTTTTGAAATTCAGGACAACTGCGCTACTCCGCTGCCCCACCTGCGTCCAAGGAACAAAGTCAGGCAAACAACAGCAACGTCGCCCCACTCCAGCAGCGCCAGGCCACCGTGGGAGGCATGACCCCGATGCTCATGTCCCAGCAGGAAGAGATCGTCGGGTCCCAGCGAGAAGAGATCACCGGGATCGGGGATCGTATCAAACCCACGGGAGCTGGCCTCGTCCCCGCTGCGCCTGCCGCGCCCGCCGCACCCTCGCCCACCAAAAGTCCGCCCGAATCGGGCGGGTGGCCCCAGATGGGCGTTACCAGCAGCTGGCCCACGGAGTCCTCTGGCGTGGGTGACGGTCAATTGTCCAAACCGCCGAGCGACAAAAACGTTGCATTCCAAGCTTCTTCCTTCCCTCCTCCCAATCCGTGAACTGAACAGACTTTTTGGGCTGAGGGTGAGGGAAATCCGCTGAAGCTGTTTGTCCTCAACGACAACGATGTTTGTCGTCATACTGTGCTCGAACGTCCCACGCAGAAATCGCTTTTGCCAAAGATGTGTGACCGTCTGTTACGAAGGGGATTTCCAGGAAAGACAGGATCTGTTCTTGTTGTTGAGTCCAAGCGATCTTCAGATCTTTGTCTTCAGTTTTCTCCTTGGATGGACACACCCAGCTGGGAATATTTTGCGTTTCTCGAGCACTGCAAAACGTCACGTAAGCGCAATTCTTGCGGTTAACAGAATATCAAAATCAGCTTGAAAGGAAAACACGGTTCTGCAGTTTCACAGAATGTTTATTGGCGTAAGATTTCACGAGACATTCGGGTGGGAAAGGGACAACGACGAGAAGACATGTGTGTCCGATGTTTTTGTTACAAGTGACAAGTGAAAGATTTCTTCTGCTGCAGGGAATTCCCTTCCGTGCACAGCGTTGTCAAACTTTGTACCAAACCAAAATGTAAGTTTGTAAATATGTACAGACACCGACATATTCTTTATCTCGCTGTTGCGAGCTGTTCGTGTGTGGAATACGCGAGTGCACGGTGTAAGTCCCCACTGTTTATAAATACATGAAACAATTATGTACACTCCACAAAAATGTCCGACTTTACTTTCCGTTGTTTTCTTTGAAACTTCAAGAAGAAACTATGGAACAACAAGAAAACGGAGATCAGACAGCACGCGCATGGATGTTCCCATCTTTGCTGGTTGGCTCTGACCATGCACATGTTCACGAAATTTACCGGACAATGCGAACAGTGATTTTCGTGGTTGGTCAAAAAGAAACAAGAAATCGTGAGCACTTTTCGATTTTGCTGGTTCACACAATCCAGCAAAATGTCCGACGAGCATGCAGAACACCACAGAAAGAACACCACAGTGGTTCGAGCGCGCGCTTGAGACTTCGCGTTTGTTTTGGAGAAAACTGACATTCAGAACGTGTGAAGAGAGTCCAACTTGTTCCTCAGTAGCTAAGTCCAAGCCTTCGTTGCTTTTTATCGACTCCAGGGTTGCAGTTTTTAATTCGCGACAGTCAGTTGGTTTCTGTGCTGAACAGCACAGCATGAAGTGTTCAGTCTTCATTTGCAGTTTAGTGGTGGGAATAACAGCTGCAGCGGCCAGAAGGTTACCGTTTATTCCTGCACTTGCTGTTCTTAGACTTTTGGAAAAGGCTGGCAGTGCTGCTGGCCAGTTGATCCATTTCGCTCGGAATGTCTGAGTCTTCCTTGTGAGGTTTTGTACGAATAGCGAGGTAGACGATGGTGACCGGCAGCCCCACCGTAAACGCCACAATCCCAAAACCTGAAGAAGGAAAGGAGAATTCCCACTGAGTTTTGAGGATTCAGTTGGTTTCAAAGACCTGTACTCTGCATGGCTTCTGATCGAAATCAAGGGATATAGCAGGCGTTGACGAAACTGTTCGATATCTTCTTTCCGCGTACATAAAGCTTAGCATTGAATTTTTCACGTATTTGCCAGGCAGTGAACTCACCGATTTTCAGGCACTTCTGTTTCTTGCTTCGCCTTTGCTTTCCGTTTCGGACACACGTTTGTCTCGCAGGTCCAGGTTCTTTGGCTTGGCACAAGTTGCACTGTTTTGCGCCCACTGATTCCGGGACAGGGGAACACAACACGTGACTGCAGCATTTCTTTGAAATCCTTTCTTTGTGCAGCGCGTTTGAGATCAGATCAATCTCCACTCGAAGGTTGCGCTCGTTCTCCGCTTCGCACTTGGCGGCGTCCAGGTGGAGAGTTGAGTTGTTCAGGCTGACCGCAGAAATATTCTTTTCTGCAATGAAAGAAACAACAAATTTGATTTCGGTCCATGTAAATTTTACTCTTTGAAATGTTTTCGAATCCTGAGGGCCTGGGTGCAAAGAAAATTTCTGTTTTCTTTGAGAACAACGCCTTTTTGGGACAGTGCGGATCATCTTCGCTTTGAAGCAGATCAGTTCCTTCTTCTTTTTTTCCTGTCGCCACTTTCTCAGAGTCCAGATTCCTGATTCTCATGGGTAAATCACAGGTCACTGTGCAACAGGGCGTTTGTTCTGTGCCTCAAAAAGCAGGCAGGTTCCTCTCACCTGAACCTGGCAACCACTTGCTGAGGTCGGGCGCGTTGTTCGGCAGATCCACACTCGGCAGGGCGAAGCATTCTCCTGGAGACATGCCCTCTTCAACCTGACCAGGGCGAGAACAAGAACATTGAAGTCAACTGAACAAAACTTTCCAACGATATGGGGGGGAAAATCTCAATGCAGTTTTCGTTTGACTTACCGAGCAACTGTGATACAGTCTCATCTGTGCTCACTGCTGGGAAACTTTCACAATATTTTGCCTGGAAATTTCAAACCGCCCCATTTATACCCATAGATCTACTCAAAAGTCGCTGATTTCAATACTCGTGGCTTATCTCAATTTATCAACAGCCACAACAAGCTTATCAGTCCATCGTCCACTGAGACCCCAATGATGCAGCAACAATCGTTTGATTTTTTCCTCAATGAGTGGAGATAACAAGGTAAAACAACCTTCAAAAGCGAAATGGGAAGGTTCGTGGATCTACTTCAATGTTCGTGATGTCGCAACAACCACCTTTTGGATGCAAGGTTTTTGGCACGAAGGTTATAAGTGCGGCGTCATTGCTTCCACGTGTGTTCCCTACTGCATGAGTAATGGAAATTTCCTCGACGTGAGATGGAAAAAGAAGATTCACATGTCTGAATTTTAGTGCAAGTGTCAAGGCCAGGTGCACTGAAAGAATGTCACAGCCGTAGTGCAAACGATTTTTTTCCATATCAGCTTTCAGAAAATCGCAGCGGACACGCGAAGAACTCCTGAGCTCCAGAGTGGATTGAGTCAGCAGAAGTGTTGCCCCACTCCCAGTCATCAGATTTTGTACACCGCCCCCCCCCCCCGCCACTATCACCAGAAGCCGACTCTCGAGACTCAGTCTGAATGTTGTGAGACACTCTCGACTTCGTTGTTTCTTGAGGTCAGGGTCCAGGCCCTTCCCACGGGATGATGCGAGCTGAATAAGCGGATTTGCGAAACAAATCGTGGTGTTTTGCAACGAGGAAGACACCAGGCATGTTGAAATCTCAGATTTTTTTTTCAAATTTCTCCAGGAGAAAGCAGCTGCGCGTACGAAGGGCAGGCCGGAGAGAGGGGAGCTGACTGTCTGGCCCGTTGAACTTGAACACTTGAAATGAAGGTTTCCGATTTTTCAGGAGGACCTGTGCAGGAAACTGTTGTCATAAATTTCGCAATTGTGACGAAACAACCACAACACATGCACCTTTTTGTGGCAAATGATCACATTTTTATGTCGTGTACGAAGTCGAACGACAAAGACACAGACCAAATGTGTCTTCAGAAAGGTCAGAAATGTTTAATGTGACAAGTTTTGGACAACACATTGTTCAATATTCAACAAAACGCTTTGGCACCTGCTGAATGAATGAATTTTTTGGACTTTGCAACACAGCACAATGGGTAAAATGAAGTTGAATGGGGGGGGGGGGACAGTCAGGCCTCAATCTTGGTCTTGGCATCATGACAGCAGAGTACTGCTGGAATAGGGAGGAGACAGTGAAGCAACGAAGACACTTCAAGCGGGATTCGAATCCTGAACCGGAACTATTTCTGGACACATCAGAGCAGTTCGACATCTCGTTTCTATGACATCCATTGTGGTTGACATGAAAGGCAAAACTAAACTTGAAACCCGGCTGATCAGCTTTCAGTTTGTGAGCAAAAGGTCTGGGTTCCTCGTTTCGGGTTGGCATCCATCTGTTTGCACCGTGCATGCTCTCGCCATTTAGATCTCTTTTTTTCAGCTTCGACGGCAAGGACGCTTCTTTTTCACAAGAGGACTGATTGTTTTGTGCACAATTGAAAAGAAGAATAACAAACTCCATCAGATTTTTTCAGAAACAATGGCACCCCCTTCACAAATTTATGTGCGCACAACGAAGTGCTCTGCTGAAAGCAGAGGCAGAAAGAAAACAAGAACAAGTGCAGAATTGAACAAGAACTAAAAATGCGAATGCTAAAAAAAAACAAGACCTTCCAAGAGGGCACAAGTTTTCACCTGGTTCGTTGCATCACAAGTTTTGAATCTTTACCTTTGTCACTGCCAGACTGCAGCTCTTGCCAACAACCACCTTCTGAAGTTTGAGCACAATGGCTGTGAAAATCTACACCGATCAAATCCCGAAACGTGGATCTTTGAAAGTCGCAAGATCAGGATCATTCTTCTTGACCGCGATTCAGTTTTGTCATCGGCTGAGATTCTGGAGACAACAGGTCCTCTTTTGTTCCCTCATTGTCACCTCGTTCTGTGTCTCTCTCTTGATCAGGTGCAGCACTTTGGTCAGTGTACCTCTTGAGGAGAGGTACCACGATCGCTACAAGCACGCCCCCAATCATTTGCCAAGCAGCGAATAGTCCATAGGGCACATTTGGATTCTCAGTCACGTCCAATAGGCGACCTGCAAACGAGGCACACGTGTCACAACTTTCAACTGAAAGGCACCGGAGAACCACCTTGACTTGGCATTTTTTTCCAAAAGGAAGTTTGATTTAAAAAAAAGAACAACATTTCATGCCAAGAAAATGACAGTTGTCAAACCAGATTAACTGGTTCAGCTGCTTTACCAGCGAGAGGAAGGACGAGAAACCCGGCGAGTCCGGAGGAGACCATGGTGAGCCCGACGCCCAGATCTACCCGCTCCAGACTGAACACGTCCACGATCACGGAGCCGTGCAGCGCCACGAACACAGCTGCAACGAAGCAAAACGCTTCTCAAGAGGACCTGGACTTGCAAGGCTCTGCTCTTCTTGAAATTGTTTGACTTCAGTGCAAACGTTTAGGAGATACTTTTTCGACCCTGATGCTTTCACAAGTGTAATAGAAACCATTTGGCAAGGCGAAGGGTCAAATGAGGAAATACGAGGTTCGCTTTTTATTTGACCGATTCACCGCTCTATCTCAGGAATAGGATTTTTCTGAAATGCTGAATTCTCTGACAATGTTCAATACTCAATAGTCCTCCCTGTCA
>JAAUXT010152415.1_pt1 | contig 13146 bp, 14 predicted proteins | sample 7278171 | NCBI WGS metagenome assembly JAAUXT01 (sample SAMN14350112, study PRJNA611818) | marine sediment metagenome | isolation source: surface marine sediment (1.8m) | place: French Polynesia: Moorea | collected 2018-08
CCATACAATATACTACATTTCATCAATATACTTCTTTCACCAAATATTTGTACCTTCTGAGATACAGAGACATTTATACATCCACACCCTATTTTTTCTGCACTTCCAAATGTGACCTTTTTGACCTCAGAAACCCAAAAATTCAAATTTGACAAATTCCTTCCTCATGCATTATCCCCAACATAAAATGAATGAAAAGAGCCCAAATGATCCCAAATCAATCCTCATTTTGACCATGAAACTGCTGTACACATACTTTTGGAAGATGCTGCTTATAGGTGCTTTGATTTGGCTCACACCAATTTGGCTCATTTGAGCCCAAATCGCGCAACCCACCTCAAATCACCTAAAAACAGCAAAACATCATTTCCTTTCAGCCACTGTTTTTCAGCAACATGAAGGCAACCTCATGCAAAATGTCTTCACTGCAACAGGAACACTTGTTGGAAGAATAGGACTGTTGTTGTCATGTGGTGTTTGGTCCTTGTGTTCCTTTCCACAATCAAAGCAGCACACCCAAGTCTGCACGAGTCTCTCCCTCTCTATTCGCCCACTTTGTGATACCCACGAGTTCATCTGTGCGCTACTACACCCAAGGTGTTGGCGAAAACTCCCATGTCCGGGTGGTACAGAAACTCACAGCTTCAACTGGTTCTTCTTTTCCTTTTGGTTGAAGGTTGTTTGAGGAACACAGCACCCAGTCCCGGGGTTGGTCTGGCCACACCCTTAGTGGAGCTCAATCACCAACCCACTCTGCCTTTGGCCTCATGGGTTGGTGACTCTCCTCCACCTGGTGGGGTGGTGGACCGACCAACCGCGCGACTGCACGCACCAACCCCAAGACTACATTCTGTGCTTTTTGAAGAATTTTTTCAAATTTCTATTTGATTTTCGGTGTCTCAAAGTTCAGGATTGGAATTTGGAAAAAAATATCAGTGTTTAAAATGGTGAGTTTGGTTCTTTTGTATTTCAGTATTCAAATGTTATATTTTTCATTTTTCTGAATTTCAGAACATTTGGGTGTGTTTTTGCTTTGGAGTAGAAGGCCAATGAATTTTCTTGATAGTTTCTTGAATCATCTCCAGTGATAAATGCCAACCAGTGCAATTTGTTTGTGCTCAAAATTTTTGTGTGCTTTAAAACATTTTTTGCATTGGATGTTTCGAATTTGCCAAGTTGTAAACCAAAAGAAAAACTTTTCAGTGGGTTGTCAGATTTTCGCGATGTCCACACTGACTTGCTTTGTGATTGTGACTGTGCAATTGTGCAACATGGTGGTTGGTGTCCCCAACGTAAAGGAGACACGAATTTCGTTCCCTCCTGATCGTCTGTCCTACCGTCGCACCCTGGACCCTCGACACAGTGAAGCGGCTTCTGCGAGTTCACGCTGTGCAGTTTGTGTACCCATACCCCTTTTGTCTGCATACCTTGGAGTCCCAACAGAGGAATTCAAAACACTCAGTATTGCGTGATGACCAGTTCAGGTCCAGGAAGCTGATGAGGTGCTGGCTGGAGTGAATTTTTTTTGTCTGTGTTTGAGGATGCGTTTTTGTGTATGGATGTCGTCTGGCGACACTTTGTTGTGTGGGGATCAGTATGGTCCCACCTCACTCGAAGGTGCCGCACATAAAATTGTCCTTCTTTGTTTGGGGTGAGGGGACCAGACCTGTACCCCACAAACAGACAGTCAAGCCTGAGATCAGAACTCCACTGCAAAACTGCATTGCTCACAGAAGTGTAGCACGGACAAAAACACTACAAAGCCAAAATGTGGAATTACCTTTTCAAGGAATGTCAAAATCTCCAAAATCCAGAATAATAGCAAAATGCCCCAAGCCTGCCTTGTGACGGCAGAATGCAAAAGGCAGGATGTCCAATAGGGACAGTCAATGCAGGCTGGCTGAATGATGTTGTGTCACCGTTCAGTTGGGCTCTGAATGAAAAAGATTTATTGAATTTTCTGATTTGCCAGCCTTCAGTTGGGCTTTCAACAAAACAGATTTATGGAATAATATGATGTGTCACCCTTCAGTTTGGGCTGCAATAAAAGAGATTTGTTACCCAATGTGATGTAACTAATTTCAGAAGAAATCTGAATAAAACATGTTTTGTGAAATTATCTGATGTGTTAGCCTTCAGTTGGGCTTGCAACAAAACAGATTTATTGAATTATCAGATGTGTCACCCTTCAGTTGGGCTAGCAATAAAACAGATTTATTGAATCATCAGATGTGCCACCTTTCAGTTTGGTCTCAGAACACCGACTTGCTGTGTGATGTCCCTTCAGGGAAAAAGCACTTCACCACGTGCTGCGCAGACAATGGCCAACTCAATACACCAGTCAGGTTTGTGCGTCATAGAATCACACCAACATCTTCCATCTCCTTTGTTGTGGTTTTCAAAAATTACTGACAATATCTCCAAGATTTAGAATCCAACCAAAAAGCTACAAGCCAGGTTTGTGTCTGCTAAATCCTTGCTGTACAAGACATACACCTGTGAATTCAGAGGCCAGGTTGTAATTTTGCATTGGTATTGGCTGATTGGTGAATGAGATGAATGCATCTTCTCTGATGCACAGCTGACCACAACAAAGCGCTGGGGACAGGTGGTTTCACCTGTAGGATGTGCACTGGCTGTTCAGCATGATCAATACTGTGTGTGAATATGAAAACTGCAAAATGTAAGAATTTTTGGGATCAGAAGAATGACATTGGACCCACCCATTTGATGTGTTTTTGTTGCACACACTGCACCTACAGGAGGGGACAGGTCAGTCCACATTCCATAGCAAGGTGAGTCTGCTGGCGGGAAACGTTGCGCAGTTTGGTCGATCTGGTTGAATTTGCGCCCCATGGCATTTTTGTTGCTGCGAAAACATTCTTTTGAGGTTCTACATTTCCTGTTTGAGGCTCAGCTTCAATTTGTTGGGTCACGCGTGACATGGGTATCTTCTACAATTCACCAGGTGCCAACCCTGTTTCTGTGCCTTGTGAAGGCAGAACTCGCAAAACGACAAAACACAAGACAAGTGCCCTTTTGTGGCAGCATGATGCTGGCATGACCACAAAAGAGCTTCATTCAGTGGTTCAGCTTGTTTCTATCTGTAAGATTTTCAAGAAGAACAATCCTGGAAATGATTCAAACCCACCACCCAGCTGTAAGTCACACTTCAATGCAGGGAGAACTTCATTGAGTTGGTGCCACTACAGCTGAAAGGGAAATAGGACACGTGATCAAGGTACCCAAGTGTCACAAAGAGAAGGGCGTGGCCAATACACCACGTGACAAAAGTCGCCGTAAGTATACAAGGCCATTGTGATTCTGTTGTTTTCTTTTCCAGAAGAACTTTTATCTGTATTTTCTTTCAATTTGTTTCCTTTGCGTCGGGATTCTGCAAGTGCTCTTTCCTTTCTGAAGTTGTCCTGACTTCTAACTCAACCTTGAACAGCAGCACCAACATTGTGCACAAGGCAATGGGGACAGCAAGAAACCGTCCAAACTACTTCCTCACAACAGCAAGGTGTTTTGCCAAAAGAAACAACTTCAGTCCAGAGACACAAGTTGTGAGTCGCATAAATTTATGCAAACATCTTAGAATCCAGGTTTCCAAGTTTTAGAAAAGAGAAGCTTTCGTGGAAACTTCTGCATCTAAAATTCATAAAATATAACACAAATCATTGATGGTTAGTCAACGCAGACTTTGTGCTCACCTTTCAGGGATCCCCCTTTGCCCCAGTGCGTCTGAACCTTTTCTGACGAGGGCGGCAGTTTGGGCAGTCAGGAGCAGGCCTCGTGCTTCTGCAGAAATTCGCATCTGCGCAAGCGCGAACGTTGCACTTGTCAGCCAATGAGCACGCCCCATCAGCCCCCAGTGGAGCAGCCACCAGGAGTATGGCCACTGTGACCACAGCAGCAAGTAACATCATTCTCTTCATGATCTGAGAGAGAGGGGGGAAATAAAAATCATCTTTGGGAATTTGTTCCAGTTTATTGAACTTTCAAAAAATTGACATTTTTCCACCAAGTTTTCCAAATTTTAAGTCAATCTTTGTGAGGTTTTGCAGCTGAATGAAGCATCATAATGACCAAACACTGTGCAGGGCACTTCCTTCCCTTCTCAATGGTTTCCATGGAAACAGAAGCTGGTTCTCAACAAGAGAAAGAGCAATTTTGCGCGTTGACACCACTCACCTCAGAACAATGAAACAGATCGCTTTACCTCTCTCACACTTGTTAAATGTTTCCAGAACCCAGGGTTCAGACGAGGCTTGCTCGCAACTTGAGATTTTTCCTCAATGCTGACTGAACCACCATCTGAATCATGTGTGCAGTGTCCACCCACTTCTGTCCGCTGTAGTGAGATATGAGATGTGTACAGCTTGAGCTGGGCATGGCTGTCACAAATCCTTTTGTGCACAGCTGCTCTTTGGCACCAGGTCTCCCAGTCCTTCCTGGCAGATCTTATTGGCCGTGTTTGATTTGTGGACCAGAAGGAACCAGAACCAGAAGAAACTGTCTCCTGATTGGTTCTGGCATGTTGCCAACAAGTGGCAATGTTTTGATTCTGCTTCCTTCTGGTTCTGAGATCGAATGGGGCCAAAGTTTGTTGCCTTTTTTTGCCCATTCTCGCAGGTGCCGGATCCCCCCTCCCAGTTGACAGACATGTTGCGGGCCACAATGCATTGAGCCAAGTGTGTTTTGCCTGAAACTTGTGTGTCTTTAGTAGTAAAATGCGTGGCATGACCAGTGAGACTCCATTTTACAGGTGTGTCAAAAATATTCCAAGCGTGATTGTTGCAGAAAACCCTGTGTTACTGTGCGGTACACAGATCTACGGGTCTACGGATCTACATGCACTGCTGCAGAGCGTGAACAAAATAAGAATGTGGGACATGTCAAAAATGCAAACCGTTCTGGAACAAACTTTTGCAACAAAGCCAACTGAATATACCAACGAAAAGATGCTACTATTGTTGTACTTGGGTGAACCCACCATCAACCAAGTCAACCAATGCCAGTTCGTCATCTTCCAGATCCTCAAAATTGTCATCCATTTCATCAGTGTCTTTCTCAAGCAGGAAAATTCTCTGATCTTGAGTAACAGCCTGAATGTTCAGCAAATCAATATCCTCATCATTTGTGTCTCCTATGGCCATGAGAACTGCTGACATCTCAGCCTCCAGAACTATAACTCTCCTCAATTGTGATATTTTGTGTCTGAGCCATTTCTGGAACAAGCAAAATGAGATCACCATTGCATCTGAGCCATTTCTGGAACAAGCAAAATGAGACCACTAGAATTTGGCAGAGGCACAGGACAAGCATGCTGCAGTGGGAACAACGAAGGAAAGGAATACTGGGGCACAAATGTAGGCTGAGAGGACAGGGTTTTTGAAAGTGAACTGAAAGGCTCAGGACCAGGATTTTTTTACCATTCTGTGGTCCTGAAGATAATCCAATTAGTTAACAGAGGCATCAGGGAAGCAACTGGGCAGGATGGTGGTTATGAGTTGCAAACATTGGCCAAACAGCCTGCATGAAAATACAAGAAAGAAAACATCAAGCTGTGGACTGTGCATTCACTGTCTTTGTTTGGATTCAAGAAAGGTGGTACAGAAGATCGGACAAGAGTGGTTGACAGGAATGCAGGATTGAGAGTTGGGAATTCACCAAAATATCATGTTGAGAAGGAATGAACTGGACAAGAGGAGCCGGCATGGCTGGGAGTTCATTTTCAAGAGTCTCCTTGGTTAAATTGTGTTTGGGGGTCAAGGAAAAGATGGATTTTGTCAAATTCAAAAGTCTCAAGACCCCTTGAAAATCTGGGATAGAAAGATAGTTTACTGGAGCCAGAATGTAGTGGAACAGTTTGAGGCAAACACTCAGGGCCAAAATGTGGGGGTGACAGTTTGTGGGACATGGTTTGGGAGAAGAAACACATTGCCAAGACAAGAAGCGCAACTAAAATTGCATTTTGCCTGTGACACGGACTCCTGGACAACTGGTGGACTCATCCATTGCATCCCTGACAAACAGAAAACATCAGTGATTGGTGCTGTAAACTTGCGTCGCAGTCTCGCGTACCTGATTCAACAGTTTTGGTCTGGGTCACAGGTGTTCTCCATTTTGGCCACAACCTGTTTCAATGCCAAATTCTCAGTTCCATGCTGTTGCTTCAGTGCTTGCATCTCTGTGTCATACTGCCTTTGAACTGCTGCAGAACTTGGACTGCAAAGGCAAAGATACTATCTTTTCAGTTCTAGCAGTCTCCTTCTGCTGGACAAACTGGCCCATATCAGTGGAATTGACTGAATGCCAATAAAGCATAGAACAGGAGGGAAATTGCAAGAGTGAGACAGTTGTCTGGACAAGTTGACACTCAAGAAAGTACACAGACTATTGACGAAAGAGCAAGAAATGCAAGGAGACAATGAGAGCTGCAGTGGAAATACATGGCAAATACTTCCTGTGATATCCCAGAACTGGCTTCATAAACCCACCTGCAACTGTTCTTGAGTCACAAACCCTGCCTCCCCCTGCACACCTGTAGCAAGACACAAGGCAAGAAGGACAGCAAGAAAAATTATGTTGGGGCTTCTCATCTTTCCTTGTGCGCAACGCAGGATGCATCCCGTATGTGAACCCATGCAGGGCCTCGACTCAAGCCTTTTTTCCCAGTTGAAGTATTGAGCGTTGTGTCCCTGGACGCAGCAGCGTCGCTTGCGATGGTGCCCGTGAACGCGAACAGGATGCAGCACATCCTGCACCCAGTGTGAACCTGCCAAGTTTGAAATCCAATGCGACTTCACTCGAGGCGGCATTTGTTCACGCAGTCTTTTTTGCACACCTGCACGTTCGCTGTCTTGTGGATCAATTTGCGAAAGACCACTGTCAGTTGTTGATGCCACACCGGCCTCAGCTTGAGGACCAGACGTGTCGTTGCGCAAGATCCACAACAGAAGCGTCTGTACAGAGAAGAGACTCCACACTCCATGCTCTTCTCACGCCCTTTGCCTTTCTTTTACGCAGGCCCCGATGGTGTTCGACCAGTGGCTGATGGACACCATAGGGGAAGTTGCCTCGGGCTGAGGCCCCACTCCAGCCTCATGAAGGTGAATGCCACCACGACGCACGGCAACCCGCCCTTCAAGCCGCTGTGGGACGCCAAGCCCTGTGATGATGCCAACCAAGTCCACCCATTCGTCTGCGAAATTGTTCTACATGTTTGAATTTCACATGCAGGGTGCATCCAGAGGGACCGGCCCTTTGGTGCCCGACACAAAAACTTTGGCGTGTGAGGGTATTTGTTTTCTTTGATATGTTTGGAACGTTGAGACAGCCCCAGGGTTTTGTCCGTCTCCCGCCTCAACACGTCTTGTGTCGGCCCTTGTTGTCACACTGCTGATCCAAACGAACAGAGTGGTAGAAGCCCAGAGGTTGTAACACGTGCACACGCACACACGCGCACGCACGCACTCACACACACACACACACACACACACACACACTGGCGCGCATATCTGCTGCCAAAGAAAACAAGACTATTTGAAACAGGGTCTGTGTATTGCAAGAGTTGAGTTGGACATGTTTTGACTGCAATATTGCACTTTGAGGTTTGTGACATGTTAAGGTGAATTAATTTACGCATCTTGACTGAGCCTAATTTCTATTTCCGAATCCGTCGTCTCCATTGGACGTTCTGCTATCTCGTTCTGTTGTCTCGCAGGAAGGCGTCTTGGCTCTGGAGAGCTCGCGTCTAGAGACGCCTGAACGCCACGTGCTTGCTCGTGTACGCCTGCAACAAGGACCAGAGGACATTTCTGAGTGGTGTGCGTGCACATCTCGGGCCTATCACCGGGAGGGTGCACGTGGCTCAGCCAATCGGAAACGCAGCGCTCTTGAGCAAATTGCAAAGGCATTGACAGGTGAGGCAGCCTGTGCAAAGCAGGGCAAAGAAACATGGGTTACTGAATGGCGAAAACAATAGAAACTGCCGCACGCGTTCTGTAACACAGAAAAGTGACCTCAATCACAAGCAGAGAGCAGTCAGGCTGCGCACACACTGACCTGCTGGTACGTGGTTTGGAAGTTGCTCCCGCCGCTGCAACAGCCTCTGCGGAACGACAGCTGCGGCGCGCGGGCGCCCGGCCGCGGACAGTCGCACTTGCTGAGCGGCTTCCCCTTGGGGCAGCGGAACGGCTTCACGGGCGAGCGCGCCACCCTGGCCGGCGGGCAGGGCCCGCACCCGGGGAACGGGTAATCACCTGCCGAGCAAGAAGCGTCAGTCCTGGGGAGAATCCAGGGGAGATACCCCCTGTGCCTTTTCCCCTAACCACAAGAAAATATACTGCCATACTGCCATCCCCTTCCGTTTGTGGCAAATGTTTCCTTGCCCGTGTTGATTGTTTCTGAGTTGTTGTTGTTCCGCCCCCATCTCTAGGGCTGCGAAACACCTTTCGCGAAATCCTGGTTCCTGGGTCCTCTGTTTTGAGTTGAGAGATCAGTGGAGTGACGGTGAGATGAAGCGCCCTCACCTGGCTTGTAGTAGGTGTTCTCTGGACGGCACACGGTCACGCACGGAGCCGGGGGCGGTGCGGTGATACTGCAACACGAAGCACAAATCAGGTTCCGTTTGGTGAAAAATACCTGTCTTCCAATTGCGTCTGCGTACAAACGTGTGAACACACAGCCTGGAAGTCTGTATGTCACAGCCAAAGCAAGACACGTAAACTTGTTTTGAAGCCGGATGCAAGGGTCATACCCCAGTCAGACCACAATCCCGGAACCACTGGAGGGCGCATTCAGGATTTTCCTGCCAACGATACTGACCACGGCGCGCAGTTGGACGGCATGTCGGCGCGCTCGCACCAGTTGGTGAACGGCTCGCACGGGACTTGCGGCTGCGCGCGAATCTGGTGCGGAGTCGGCTTGCACGGCACGCACGGCGCGCAGTCCGCGAACCTGTCAACGAGGCAAAATCGACCGATAGAATCGTACCGACACGAGCACAATCAGGCCACAATTCAAACTTCTGGGAAATGTATGTGCTGGAGGAGAGAGTCTTCCCACACAAGAGTGTCTTCAGCATGAATGGCCCTGTCTGAAACATTGTCTTCCCTGAAGAATACGGCAATCTGGACAACACTGAGTGTGAGCAATTGGCTCCGTGCACGCCGTTCGAACCTTGGTCAAGACGGGCAAGATGTAACACGCGCGGAGACGTGCTGAGGGGGGGGGGCACTTGCTTTTTTCTGGGATCTCGAAATTTTCTTGTTTTTTTTTGTTTTTTTTTTATCTGAACCCTGGTCCTGGGTTCACCATGGATAATGCATCATGCCAAACACTTCCTGCAGAAGCTTGAAAGCAGCTCCCAGCGACTCACATAGACACAAGCATGCATTGCACCACGCACTCCACATGAACGACTTGAGATGGGCGGAACTCACTGTCGCTCCTGGTGCTCCAGCAGAGTGCGGTAGCTGTTCATCTCGGCGTTCATCGCCGCCTGCGCCTCGCGCGCCACCGTCGCGTCCTTGACCTTGCACGCGATGAGGTCAGTGAGCTCCTTCAGCTTGTGCTCCAGGTCCGTGATGCGCGACTGCGCACACGCCTTCTCTTTCTGCAGAGACGCCTCCAGGGTGTTCTTGTCCTGACAGCACGCGGCCAGCTGCACCAAACAAAACAAGAACAGTTGGCATTGTTGACACGCGCTCGGGTAATGTTGCAGGTGTCGGTGCGCATGTCCAGGTCAAGTTAGCCTTGAAGCTGGCGGTACCGCTGGCTCCTTCTGTCCACGCACCTGTCCTTCCCTTCCTGCCCCCCCCCCCCGAACTTGCCTCCTACCCTGCCTGCCCCCCTCTTCCCCGCTCCCTCACCTGCGCCTGCACGCCGGAGAGCTGCGCCTGCATCTCGCGCACGCAGTCCTGCAGCGCCGCCTTGTCGCGCACCAGTGCGGCGTTGTTTCGCCCGTCGGACTCGCGCTGGCACCGCGTCGCCTGGATCACTGCGTCCAGCGCAGACTCTGCCCAGAGGGATTCATGTTTACAGCTCACTGTTCACAAAGCGCCCAACCCCGCTGTGCATGATACTTATCTGCAGGCTGAATTTTGCCCACCTCCACCAAAAAGAAGCCAGGGATGTGCACCTGTATGTACGGTGAACAATGGACACAGGAGTACACCCTGCAGGACTGCTGAAGAAAGGGCATGATGCCTCATCCGCATCTTCCGCTGTGAAGACTTGTGTCCTTCATTCGCTCACAACAGGCCATTTGCATTGAAAATCTGCAGTTCTTTGTCGCGTACGAGCTTTGTTTCCCTCCGCGCGCCGTCTCACCTGCCTCCTGCTTGTACTTCTGCAGCTCCCTGCAGGTGCCGTCGCGCAGCGCGCGCAGCATGGCGGCCGTGTCGGTGGTGCGTCCCGCCCACTCCGTCAGCACGGCGATCTTCTTCTCCAGGCACGCGATGATGTCGTTGGCGGCGGCCAGGCGCTCAGTCAGGTCCTTGTTGGCCTGACAAGCAGCGAAGTCGCGCGTTCAAATGCGGAAGAAATTTGAGGGAACTTGAATGAGCAGAAGCTGTGTTTTTGGGGGAAAACGGGGGTGTCATTTTGAAGGACATAGGCAGGAGAGGATCTTAGCAATCGAAATCGCAAATTTTGATTCCCCCCCCCCCCAAAACTTTTGCTCTTGGAGAGTAGGCGCCAGTTTCGTTCGTTGTCTGTGCCACGCACGTGTGGCCAAATTCCATGTAGGCCTTGGCCCCTGTGACGTACCTCGCAGGTAGCTGTGCGATCGAAGTTGAACTGGTTGCTGAGCTGTTTGGAGCGCTCCTCGGCAACGACTCGACTCTGGTTCTCAGCCGCGAGCCTGCGCAGTGATTCGTCAGCATTTTGAATCTCAATATTTGCGGACCTCAGCCCTGCAGCTCACAAGAGTACGTAAATTGGACAAATTGGACTCTTCTCCGTCTCAGGGAACGCACCTCTCCCTGAGCTCGCGCACTTCGCAGCTCAGCTGGTTGGCGCGTGGGCGCAGCTGGTTGAGCTCGCGGTCGCGCGTGTCAAGACAAGCGCGCAGGTCCGTCAGCTCCTTCTCGCGATGCGCCAGCAGCTGCTGCAGCTCCGCCAGGCTCGAGTGCGCCTTCTGGTTCACAGCCTCGGATGACACCAACCTGTAGGGAAGGGTCCGTGTGTGTGTGTGTGTGTGTGTGTGTGTGTGTGTGTGTGTGTGTGTGTGTGTGTGTGTGTTGTTCTACACTGGCTCCATCTCTCTCGGACAATAAAGCTTCAACTGTACGATACGAAGTTCTGTCTTCTGAATCTCAATCCAGGCCAATCAGCCTGAGGCATGGTGGCAGCGGTGGGATTTTGTAGCCCAATCTGAAGAGGAGACTCTGTTGCATCAAGTGGACATCATTTGTACTGGATATACATATGATTCTTCCAGACCAAAGGGAATGTATGCTCTGCTATAAATGCTGAATTCTCCCCTGTGAACCTCCATTCTAGATCCTGCCATAGGAGCCCAACCAGTGATATCACAAATGATCAGTTGGGTTTCTCAGAAGAGACTAGGTGGCTTCATATAGAGCGTTTTTGTGCGGCATGCATTTTGCGGCATGCGTTTTGCATCAAGAATTTTTTGTTTTGCCGCAGATATTTTTCCGTGCATCAACACTTCCGCAAACGCGCAATGCAGAGAATTTTTTCTGTTTCATATAAGTTTTGCGCTTTTATGCAGAATGTAAATAAAGCCGGTCACGTGATGCATCCTCTCACTCCGCTGCCATCTTGAAGAAGGTAAGACTCTCTCGTTATTTGCGAATTTTCATAAAATGTAGGAATAGTACAAAACAATTCAGAAAAGCATCACGGTAATTGTGTTTATTAATGATTGGTGCATCTTTTGGATGTGATTTCGAGTCAGATCCATCAGTAAACGAGACAAAATCGAGATCGAAGTGCAAAACCGGCAGTTTGGAATTTGGCGCCAAAATTTTTTTTAGAATAGTCATGTAATATTCATTCAAATTTTGGAATAGTTGCAAACAATTGTGCACAATATGTTAATATTTGTGTAGTATTCATGCATGTTGGTGTAGGAACGGCCCAGTATGTGTGTGAGTGTGAGTGCATTTCAGAGGCGATGCTGCAAGATCACTTCTAGACCTCGAGACAACTCATGCCAACATGTGTTGTAATTGTCTCCCTGTTGCATTCCAGACAGGGAGGGCAAATGCCATTCTCGAACCACACGCAACACTGGGGAAGGTTCATAATGGAATCCCCAGCAGCCATTCTCATCATGTAAGGTTTGCATTTGCTTCTTTTTTCAGGTTGTGTGACAGTTGTGTTTGTGTGCCTGTGTTTGTGTGTGCAGAGTGTATAGAGTGTGCATGAATCCCCCCCCATGCACTGTTTTGCAGGAGATGCATGGTACTGGTTCAGAATAGTTGCAAACTATTATCACAGGTGATGTGAGAAGTTGTAATTGTTTGCAACTATTCCAATATGAACACGTCTTATGTCAATGGTATTTGAACAATTGCTTTTTCAGGAAGCTCTCGTGACACCTGACAATCCTGCTGTGCAGCGATGCAGTATGCCACCAGACTATCCTGCTGTGCAGTGATGCAGTATGCCACCAGACGATCCTGCTGTGGAGCGCCACAGTACGCGACTGCAGGCAGTAAGATATCCCTACTTTCTTGTTGTAACTGTGATGCGTGAAAAGTAGTGTGAACAGGTTTCATCATGGTCTTGAACAGCACATTATACAACTATTGTTATGCCATAACGACTTTGCAGACATCTTTTACAGCACAGTACACAAGTATTCCTACATGTTTCATAATTAATTTTTCAGAAATTAGCTGCGCACGATGCACCATCAATGGGCATGCCCTCCTCTGCGCAGGAGGCACCAGCACCAGCAGCAGACATGCCCCCTTCTACATCAGGCACTCTGCAGACCATCACATACGCGCTACGAAAACGAAAGGTTGTGGCTCCACTCCTGCAGTCATCAAGGATGAGCACGAAAGCTTCCTCGAAGCAGCCTGATGCGCAGGCTGCTGAAGAAGAATTTCAGTGTGATGAGTGTTCCGCCGTTTATACAAACAAAGGCAGTTTGTATCAGCACAA
>JAAUXT010048198.1_pt1:5000-13145 | contig 13145 bp, 15 predicted proteins | sample 7278171 | NCBI WGS metagenome assembly JAAUXT01 (sample SAMN14350112, study PRJNA611818) | marine sediment metagenome | isolation source: surface marine sediment (1.8m) | place: French Polynesia: Moorea | collected 2018-08
GGATGCGTGTTGCACGACAGAGACTCAGTCATTTTCGTTTCCATGTTTCAGTTGCGGTATCAGAAGTGCTTAGACGCGCATCCAAGCGCCACTGAAAAACAACAAAACGCTCAACAGGGAAAGGTAAAGAAAACCTTCATTCAAACACCCAGTGCGTTGTGTCTCAAGGTGGTGTGTGTTGCACAGTTTTGAGAACCTTAGGATTTCCCCAAAAATAGTAACAGTACGTCACAGTTTGGTAGATCTTTGCGAGTAAGTGAACACTGACCGTTTGCAACACTTCCACGTACCTAATATCGAATCCTCCCTTCCCTGTCCGTCTTGTGTGCATTGTATATTGAAACCTAAAATCAGTCAATTTTTATCAGTTTCCTTATCATTTCCGACCAATTCCAATCATATAATTTTCACTTGAGTTTGCGTCAGGAATTCAAGCCATCAACCAAGACCACATTTCTGTCCGTTCACTTTGTGGGCCTCTCACTTCAGCAATTTGTCAACAACGGGTGGCACGTGTTCAAGGCACGTGACCAAATCTGTTCAGTGCAAAGGAACCCCCCACGCTGCCCACAGTCTGAGACCCTTTTCTGGCTTGAATTCTGTGCGCAATCGTGGCATGTCCTGTAGTGTTGTGCTGTGTCGCGTGCACGTAGCCGTGTTGCGTTCCAGGAGGCGGAGTCAGCGGCGGCGGGAGCCTCGGGTCCGAGGGGCCAGCGCCTCAAGGAGGCTGTGGTGGCCGGGGCCCAGACGGTCGGGCGCTCCCTGCACACCGGCGCCGCCACCGTGTCCCAGGGGCTGCACACCGGGGCCCAGTCCGTCTCCAAGAGCCTTCACACCGGGGCCCAGTCGGTTTCCAAGGGTCTCCACACGGGGGCGCAGTCTGTATCCAAGGGCCTGCAGACCGGTGCACAGTCCGTGACGAAAGGCTTCCATAACGTGCTCGGGAAGATCAACGCGCAGGGCGTGCTGAAGGGGACCGGAAGTGAAGGGCGCGGCGGCGCGCGTGCGCGTCACGTGTACCAGCCATGTGACACGACAGCGCCACCTCTGGAGATGTCCTCAAACAACGTGGCGGCGGAGGCGGCGTCATCGTGATACCTATTTCTGTGCTAAAGTTCAGGTACGACGCCACGTCAATGGGGAAGTTTGGGCTTGAGTCACTGGTGGTGGAATGGAACGTGGACTTTGGTGGTGTGGAAAGAAAACCTGTCTGGACTGAACTCTGGAGGCCAAGGATACCAGATATTGTCACTGCATGCTTCTGTCTGACATGAATTTTGCACGAGCTAACAGAACGAAAAGTCTTGTTCTTGGTTCTACGAGGATGAATCACTTGTTCTTGGGATTTATCATGTCTGTGACTGCTCCGATTGTTGCGCAACAGACTACAATACCTGCTGACTCCAAGTGGCAAAAGACATTGAAAACTGTGTCAAATGGCTTCATCATGATTGTCTCTGAAAGCATGCTAAATCCCAAGAACAAGTGATTCATCCTCGTAATGTTTGCGTAGTTTTGCGTTATTTCGTGTGTTTCACTCCTGTTGAATGCATGTTCTTCAGTGCACGTTTGCTTGAAATTGAAGAACAGTAAAAATGTTTTTGTGCTGCATTCTGTTTGATTTGATTGTCATGAAACTTTGATGTAACGCTTCATTGAGTCTTCAAAGAACAAATCTCAGAAGTTTTCCAGTTGTGCGAGTTTTTGTGCTGAGACTCTTTTGTTGTATTTCCAGGGCCTGGGAGCGAGCATAAAACAGGGCGTGCAGAGTGTACTCGGAAGTATTACCAAAAAGAAGACCAAATGTACTTCGTCCGCGTCCAGCTAGCAAGAGTCGTGATGCGCATGCGTGAGAACGTCGCTTCAGAACGAGGCTCGCGCGGGTCGTGTTACGCACGCGCGCGAGGAAAAACGCTCCAGAAAGCTGCGCGCGCAGTCAAACTAACAAGGGCAAACTCTCAAAGACTTTTACACACAATGTCTTCTCCACGTCACAGTTTGTAAAAAATATTGATACTGACAGCCAAAGGCATTTCTGAACGTACAATGTGCGGTTTTGTGTCACCAGGAAGAAACATGGTGGTTTTGAATGGAAATCTTTCAAAAATAGGGAAGATTTTAATGTGTACATAAAAAAAAAGGTTCCGGAAGTGATGTTGTGTGAAAACACGTGTGTTGTGTTTTTGTAGACATCTCCATGGTTTCAGGCGAAAAACACTTGATGCTTTGAACACCGTTTCCTTTTGACACGTGTTGGAACAATCCACAAACACGTGGTGGCGCCACTATCCAACTGAGCGAAATCTCAGTGGCGTTGGGAGCTGTCGGTTGAACCGCAGCATTTTCAAAGCTCTCACCAGCCTTTTCCAACGAAGCAGTGTGGAGGCGCTTCACCCAGCCACCATTTTCAGTGTAAATAGTTTGGTGACTCATGGCAACGGAGGAGGCAGAAACCAAAACGAGGCGACGTAGATCTGAGCGACAGTTGTCAAACTAAACTGCCAATCTAAACACTGTACATAACGTGCGCCATGCAGCAGCAGCAGCGTGTTGCTATTGGTCGGTGTGTTTCTAAGAAGCTCTGTGATTCGTTACTTGTCCACAGTGATGCTGTGTAGTTCTGCGCGCCGTGTTACGTCGCGTCGGTCCTGACGCTTCAAACCGCACCATCACTCCCTGCAGTCGAAAGTCCCTACTGCGCGAAGGAAAAAAACAGACCCTTCGCTAATTTTTGGAGTGACTGCGGAGAAGTTTGGGGTCTTGAAACGGCGGGAGCGAAACCACGTGACACGGAACGAGCAGCTGCTCTGCTTTCCATGTACTTAACGCAAATTGCATCTCAGTCCTACGTGTTCCACGTGTCACAAATAGTTCTGAACTATTCCAATGCAATAGAGAATTTTATCACCAGTACATCTGAAAAAGAACAACTTTTTGTCACATTGACTGACAGGCGTGTAACGTGCTGATCTGCGTCACTCCCTCTGGTGGCCGGTTCGGTTCCCGCCACAGGTGCCACGGCCTCATTCTCTCATACATCGAAGACTCTTTGACGGGTTCAGTTTCTGAGGAAGAATAATCATTCCAGATGCGTGAATCGGGGTGTAATTTCACTGTTTATTTCATTGCTCGTCTGCTTGTTTGTGCACGTTCACACATATCAGGCTTCTGATGTTGTTTTGCCCAGGTCTGTTGTCGAAAAATGACTTTTTTCTTGGGTCCGGGTCAGTGTTCTTCTGAGTTCAGCTCACTGCCATTTTCTTCGTCTGAAGATCTAGTCGATCTGATTCTGATGTTTCTTCGCAGCAGCACCCCTCTGAAAGTTTCTGCCCCCCCCCCCAAGTAGTGAAGACATCAGTGGACGCTCCTCGCACGAATGAGTTTCTATGATACATTTACGATATGTTGCTATCTCAGGATTCAATTGCTTTGTTTTGATGAAGACGCGATGCGATGTGTGGTAAAATGTTTGAGTTTCTAAGGAATGGCTGAAAAGTTCATTTTGTTTGTCCTTGAATCAAAAAATTATCCACAGAAAAAGGGGGAATTTGAATGCTTTTATTTGTCGTAAAAAATTATTTATCTCACAAAGTTGTGAACGTGACGTAAATTTACGATAGCAACGAGACAGCAACTCAATCCACATGTTGACAACAAAACTTCACAACAGACATCACGTCAAGATGTAGTTGCTATGGTTGCGAATTGGACGCTGTTGCTCTTGGTCACCAGTGTTGTTATGGTTACCAGTGCTTTGCGGCTGATGACTATGTTAATGTTATAGAAGGACGTGAATAAAGCCTTGTTTGCTAGCAGCCTCGCCTTCGTCTGGTTGTACTGCTCAGAACTCGATATTGAGCGGATACTGTGGGTGTTCCGGAAATCTGAAAAAAGCGACGGGAAAATTGGACGTGGTTCAACTTCTACCCGTTTTATATTGGCAGTTTTTTGCTTTTTGCGCCAAAGAGAGGTGGGTTCACACAGGAAGTAGTGGACACGTGTTCGCGCGACAGACGGAAACACGTACTCGTCGCTGACGCGCATGTTCTTGTTGAGTGAGAAGAGCGTCTTCATGTCGTCCTCGCTCAGCTTCACGTCCAGCGCCTACATGTGAGCAGAAAGCAATTTTCTTTTCCCGCTCAATGACATTGTTCTACAACAGGAAAAGACCACGCAAAATTGGTCCAACATGAAACTATGTGTGTGTGCGTGTGTGTGTGTGTGTGTGCACTTGCTTTGAAATTTTCTTCCATGCGATGCCTCTTCGAGCTTCTCACTGCAACGCACAGGTTGCGTTGCAGCTGGAACTGCACTGCTATCTGCATGGGAAGCAAATGAGATCTCATCATCAATACCTTCATTCCATGCAAAATGTTGCAAAACTGAATTGACATCTTGCATGAAAAGTGCATGACCCAGCCCAAAACATCGGTCTTTGTGTTAAACCAGCACTTTTGAGAGATGTCAGATGTCTGGATGACAAAACAAATCTGCATGATTCAGTGCGTGCGGTTGTTGAGAAATGTCCGCTTGCAGCAGTGTTGCTTCTCACCTGTGCAACAGTGGCGTTGTGACGTGCCGCAATCTCCTTGACAACGGCGTCGCGGAAGACAGTCTGATTGGCAGGGTTGGCGCCCCCTAGTGGCGAATACGAGGTGCAGCGTACACCTCGCTCCTCACAGTAGCGGATCAGTCGCTCGTTGGCCATGTACACATGACTCTCAATCTGGATAAAAATTGAAGGAATCAAGGACTCCCCTGTTAAAGTTCACTGCATGTCTTTTGGTTTCTCCCATCCACAACAGCTCTGGGGCTATCTGGCATACCTGAAGACAGGCAGGCTTCACTTTGCAGTTGTCCAGGACTCGCTGAATTTGCTGACTGTTGTAGTTGGAAAGTCCGATGGCTTTTGTGAGTCCCAGGTCGAAGCACTCCTCCATCCCCTGGTACGAGTGACAAGAATATGTTTCGTTTGCACAAAGTTCTTGCATCCAGATGTCGCTGAAATGGGCTTGGGGGGAGGTTCCTGTCTACCAATGCGTCCATGTATGAGACGAACCTCCATGGGGGACACCAGATTCACCACAACAACGGGGCCAATTCTGTGCAAAATAACTTTTGAAGCAGGTCAATCACAAAGCTGCTAACCTTCCATGTATCCAGGTGATCAATGGTGGCGAACAACTGATTTCCGTCACTGTCTTTTGGAAACACCTCCTCCCCAGTCTGAAAGAAAAAAGAGAAGTGTTTCTGTGCACGTTTCTGTCCCCAGCCCCATGTGATTGGCTTGAAGAGCATGAATCCAGGGTGTACGGACCGGGAATGGAGTTGGCCAGTGCACGAGGTAGAGGTCCACGTGGTCGAGCTGCAGGTCACGCAGCTGGCGTCTCAGCGCTGGAACCACCGCCTCACGTGACATAGAGTTACGCCACAACTGAAAACCAACGTAAGAACGCTCAAACAAAAAATCAAGCCAGTTTCACACTCAAAAAGATCATGCAGTCTCTGCTCAAACATCTGCAGGTTTGTGAAGCAGAAATAAAAGCACATTTCAGCAAACTATCGATTCTCGACAAATTTTCACGTTACACTTGCTTCAACTTCAACCACAAGCAAAACTGCAGGTCATCATTTGCCATCATTTCGCCTGCCGCTATAGATCTCACAGCAGTGTGACGCACCTTGGTGGTGATGAACACGTCATCTCTGGAGAGTTTCCCAGATCGGAACGCTGCCTGCAGCCCACGCCCGACGCCCACTTCGTTGCCATAGATCAGCGCAGCGTCTATGTGACGGTACCCAACGTCGAGCGCGTCCTTCACCACACGTGCGGCGTAGTCCTGGTCCTGGTTGGGCTGAAGATGTGGAAAGGTCTCGTCGCTTCATGGCTCGGTTCGACCCAGCAAGGAAGTGTCACATACATGGCAGCTTTTTGGACGTGCACCGTGTCCAACGAGCTGGCAGCAGAACTTTCCTTGTCACGGGTGAAAATTCTATTCTTGACCCTCAATCAACAACAGGTCTTCTCAGTGTGAGCACAAAGATTTTCTGCCACCTTGGTACCAACTGGTTGTTGTGCAAAAAGAATTCAACTAGTAGATCTGGAATCTGGAAATCAACCACCTCAAACGACACCAAGCCGCACGACTTTCCATTCACCCAGTTCCACAAGGAACTCTCTTGTTTGCTGTTGTTGTTGTTTGTTCGTTGTCTTTTTGGGTCTGCTTTCCAGGTTTGCCAAGTGTTGTGAGTGAGTTCTCTGCCACGCATGCACGCATGCAGGGACATCAACTGACCCATCAATTGTACCCTTGAAACTTACGTCGATGGTTTCCAAAACCGTCCCGAATGCGAGGGACGGCATGCGAGCGCCCGTGTTGAGCGTAACGTACAGCTGAGCTGTCGCCATCTTTGCTGAGCTTCTCCCTTCTTCGCCAGTGACCCAAGATAATGGTGTTGGTGTTCAAACTGTACTTCACCGACTTTCAGCGTCACAAGGGACCTCAGATAAAGAAGTACCCAGAACTTGGCGGATTCACCATGCCATGGAGTGGAGGGACTTTCTTTTTCCCACCCTCACCTCGCCAATGTTTCCTGCACTGCAGTTGCAAATGTGCGACTTTGAAACATGTCAAAATTTTCACGGTCGCAGTTTGACCCCACCCCACCCCCACAGCTGCCACAATTTTGGATCCGCAAGAGAGAAGATGTGCAATCTACAGACAACCACGTGCTGTATCGACAAAAAATAAACCAAGACGGGCGAACCGTCAAAAAGTAACCCAGGAACCTGCACCGACCAACCAATCGCATTTTGTCCATGAAAGAAATAAAGGCTCAAAGTTTCAGTGTACAAATAGACTTTATGTTTCATTGACAGATATCTATAAAAAGACCCTTTCTTTGTCAGAACCAAGAGAACTCAACAACTGATCGATTGTCGACATTTTTCACTGAACTCATGGTGTGCTAGAGCTCAGAATCCGATGTTGGACGGATTTTTTTATGCTCGCAGCATGCGTCCTGGTTGCGGGCGAATTCAGCTTCTTCATCTTGTCCTCGCTGAGTCCACTACGTATACATCCAGGGTCTGGGAGCGTGACTGCTCTGCACAGAATGCATTCGTGTCACCACTCGCAATTGAGTCAAGTCCCCGGCTTCCAAGCAAACCTCAGAATTCGATGGTGAAAGGGTTCTGCGGATGCTCCGGAAATCTGAAAACAAGAGGGTGATGATTGAACAGGTGAGGTCAACACTCGCGTGCATATTAACAGGCCGAATCTTGTGAGGCACACACACACGCACACGCACACACACACACACACACACACACACACACACACACACAGCGTTCACAGATTTGACAAGCATTGAATTTGAGTCAGAGCGAAGGAAACTTCCATTGCTTTTGTCTTGCAAACAAAACAAAACAGTGCGTTTATCTGACTCAGTTCACATTCAAACAATTTGCTGCGGAAGCTTTGTTTGCCCCTGGTCAGACACCCCCAGGAGTGGCGCGTTGCACACTCACGCCTGCAGCGACTGGTGACGCCGAAAAAAAGAGAAACAGATGTACCTGTAGACAAACTCGTCGCCCACACGCATGTTCTTGTTGAGTGAGAAGAGCGTCTTCATCTCGTCCTCGCTCAGCTTCACGTCCAGCGCCTGCGAGCAAAAGACAGAAACATGATTTTTTCTTTCTTACTCTCAGAGAGTTGCAAAAATGTCACTTGCCTGTTCAAAATCACCTTTCCCCCTCACACCTTGCATCATTTGGACTCTGGCGAAGCCCAACTTTCAAACATTTTTGATGGTCGCGTAGCCGGCCATCTAGGTCCCGCTGACGGCTTAAAAACCAGTAGCATTCATGTGTGCGTCTGTCCACACTTTGGAATGTAACCTCCCCCCACCTGAACCCCCCACCCTACCAGACCCCTACCCTGCCAGACCCCCCACCCTACCAGACCCCCCACCCTGCCAGACCCCATGGGCTCCCTACCAGACCCCCCTGCCAGACCCCCCACCCACCCAGACCCCCCACCCCACCAGACCCCCCACTCTGCCAGGCCCCCCTCCACCCAGACCCCCACACCCTACCAGACCCCCCACCCTGCCAGACCCCCTCTCCCGGACCCCCCCACAGAC
>JAAUXT010144004.1_pt1 | contig 13143 bp, 7 predicted proteins | sample 7278171 | NCBI WGS metagenome assembly JAAUXT01 (sample SAMN14350112, study PRJNA611818) | marine sediment metagenome | isolation source: surface marine sediment (1.8m) | place: French Polynesia: Moorea | collected 2018-08
CCCGGCAGTATTTTATCCACCGCTTGAATTGGTAATGTGAAGCTGTAAGTGGAAGCTTCAAATAAAACTGGAGAGCGAAAATATTCAAAGTATTTAGGAGAACAGGAAGACTTGGGATGTACCAGGGTCACTGATACGGGTGCTAAATCTTCTACATAGTTTATACGACACATCCTCAATGTAACAGCGAGCACCGCGTCATTTTGTTCCGACTTATCAATACTTCTATGGCTCAAAACCAAAGTGAGCCGGAGTCCTTCTTCCGTGTCGTCCAACTTCATGAAATCTTCATCCGAGAGAAAACCAAGATAGCGAACCAGCCTTTCAAGGGATGTCCTTAAAGTGTTGCTTGCAAGCATGGCATACCCCAAGGCCCCGAAATTCGAAGGATGCCATACCTCCGCCGCTTTGAGGCCAAAGCAGGGATCGCCAATAACCTCAGACGCCTTGCGCCATAATTTATCCATAGAATCTATTGGATATCGTCCCCCAGGTTTTCGCATTAGCCCGGGGTTTAAAGCCATTTCCTGAAACAGCGGTTCGGGATCGATTCCGTATAATTTCAGTATATTCCACAAAATAAGCGATAGACTGGCCTTATTTGCAGGGTACATCATATCGTCATCCTCCTCTACAGCCCATCACTGCATAAACAGATAGTAAATGGTTTTTAAATCCGACCAATATCACAATGATGATTCATATAGTGGGCAATCCTGACAGTGGCATCAAGCTACCGAGTTTGACGCGATAAGTCAAAACATTGTCGCTATCGGTCAAGTCATTAGAGGTTTTATCCGTTACCTTCTCCACAAAATCGCTGGAAAATTGATAATTGTCGGAGAAGAAGATATGCGCAAAGTTTTTATCAGCTATAGCCGGAAAAATGAAGATTTCGTTAAAGAACTCTACCACAGGCTTTCCAACGAGGATGTGGCTTGTTTTTTTGATAAAGAATCGACTACCTGGAATACCAACCAGGTAGTTGCGCTCGAAAACGGACTTGATGAATGCGAGGTAATCATTCTTGTGCTGTCTCCCGATTTTTGCCGCACCGAATGGCCCCGGATTGAGTCCACGAGTGTCCTGGTGAATGACCCAGCTAGTTTTAGCAGAAAGCTGCAGCTGCTACTTCTGAAGCCATGCGAAAAATATCTTTCCGGGTTTCTCAGGGAGTGTCAGCCTATAGATGTTTCTGCGGATGATAAATTTGAAGCGGCGTATACCAGGATTTGCCGGGATCTTGTTGGCACTTTTACTAAAAAAGATCCAGCTGTTGACCAGGATAATCTCTTTGAGAGTGTGTGCAGCGCTGTGGTACAAGAGATGGCGCGTGTCACCGATGATAGTGATATATACGCCTATGGGCAGTTAGAAAAAATCTTACCACATGCCGAGTTGTTGCTTTCTTTTCATGCCATAAAGACTGAGCAAGCCATAAACCTTAGAAACTACCTCTGTATGCATTATTGGAAGCAGGGTAAATTAGCAGAAGCTGAAAAACATGGCAGAAAGGCAGTGGCAATCTCGGAGGGACATTTTGAGCCCGGGCACCCGCGAATTGCCACCAGCCAATCGAACTTGGGTGAGGTGCTTAGGAGTATCGGCGAGCTTGAAGAGGCGCGCGATCTTTTGCGCAAGGCCTTGGAATCTGATGAGAAAAGCTTTAAACCCGGACATCCTGTCATCGCTATACGACAATCGGTCCTGGCTTTGGTGCTGCTTGAGCTGGGCGAGCTTGAAGAGGCGCGCGATCTGTTAGGTAAGGCCCTGGAATCTGATGAAAAAACCTTTGGGCCGGGACATCCTAAAATTGCTACAAGGCAATTGAATTTGGCGGCGGTGCTCTTGGATCTAGGAGAATTCGGCGAGGCGCGGGATCTGGCAGAACAAGCTTACAGGAGTTTTTTAGGCAATTTTGGTCCGGGACACCCGCATACAAAAACGGCCAAAGTAAATTTGGCGTTTTTTTAAACGATATTGATCAGAGACATTCGAGGTTCGGGGCTGAGGGTTTTAGGTTCAAAGGTTCAGGGTTCTAGGTTCAAGGGTTGGCGGGAAAAAGATACCAGGTTTCAGGTGTCGGGTTTCAGGGTCCAGGGGGCAGGGTGTCAGGTTTCAGGCGCAAGGTTCAGGGTTCTAGGTTCACAGGTTCAGAGTTCTGGGTTCAGGGTTAATTTGTTCCGATCCGGGCAACCTGGAATAGGGACATAGAACCCTGATCGGGAAACCCGTAGATTCCCTGGGCTATTGGTTGGCAGTTTTACGTTTTGCGAACTCTCTCAGGTAATTTATAAACCCGCGTATAGCAGCACGGGTTCGACCGGCGAGTTCGTAAGTTTCGCTAAATTCGTCTTCTGATATATATTTTTCGTCTAAAGCCACATAAAGTTCACTTTGGACTTCTGTGCATGAACGCTTGGCATACCCTAAAAATCGGATAAATTCTGGATTCGTCTCAGAATCAAAACCTTCGGCAATATTATGCATCGATGATCCGGCAGCATCTTGGATCTGATGCTTTAACCCATAGTCTTTTGAAAATTTTGGCTTTTTCGTTAGCCGATAAACTTTCCGCGTTAACTCTCGTGCCAATTGCCAGGCTTCAATATCTTCAAACCGCTCAATCCGCATTGTTAGTCTCTTAACTTCTTAAAAAATTCTCAGTTCCAGAATGGCTGAAATGGAAGGTTATCAACCTGGAACCCAGAACCTTCCAACCCAGAACCCGGAACCTAGCTCCCAGCCCCCAGAACCATGGCCCTGAACACTGACACCTGAAACCTTATTTTCATCAGCTGTATAGATTTACTTGACAACCAAACCAACCGCAGCGAGCCCTGCTATGATCCGTTCAAAAATGTCTTCGAACTTGATATAGCGCCCCATCAGTGTTCGGCCACGTTTGGTAAAGTCGGGTTTGAGTGAGAGTAGTTTTTGGATATGAGTTTGCCCCTCATCGATTTTTCCCAGATGACCGCAAGTAGAAGCTTTCAAAATTGGATCCCAGAAATTTTCCGGCATCATGTGATAAAACGATTCACCATAGGCTTTTTCGTAATTCCCCTGCCGCAACCAGTTGAGAGTTATCACGCCTCGGACCCAAGGGCGATGGTAGGGGTTTAATTTGATAGCCCGTTGGATCCAATCGATGCCACGATCCCACTCGCCTGCCAGGGCCATCAAGCAGCCAATACGATCCAAGAATATTAAAGAGTTGGGACACAGATCATAGGCTGCTTGGGCTTCATAGCATGCCTCCCAAAGTCTATTTTCCAGCAACCTGACATAACTTAGGATCATTCGAGCGCGTCGGTTGGTTGGCTCGAGACTTACGCCTTTTTGGGCAAACTCTGCAGCCTTTTGCAAGGGTGTGGCAAGGTCGACGATTTCAATGCCGTAATTGTCGGCATATTGAGCGGCCAGCATGGTCCAGATTTGTCCATGCTCCGGTTCGAGGGCAACGGCATGCTCCAAGGCCCTTATGGCGCGTTCCATGCTCCGTGGATTTAGGCGGGTATCGCTCTCCCAGAAGCACAGCATCGCTTTATAGGTTGTTTGGGCCGGTGTTGCTTTGCTTTTAAATATCTCGGTAAGGTGTCGCGTTATGATGGCATTGTCACCGGCCACCCGCACGGCGACCTCGCGGGCTACATCCTCTTGAAACGAGATCATTTTAACAGCTTCGATGTCGCCCTGGTACTTGCCCGACCAGATGAGGATACCCCTCTGAGCGTCCTCCAATCTGATTCGCACCGTAATATTTTCCGGGTCGCGACGCACACTTCCGGTAATGATAAAATCGGAATCCATTTCCGGGGAAGGCGATTTTTTATTCCGGTAGATAGCTTCCAAAACCCGGATTTCTCGGTAGTGGCCCAGTGCATGCGCTAGCTCCGCTGTCAGGCCAATTGCCAGATAATCGTCTTCCGGTTTGGCCGTTAGGTTTGCCAGCTTTCGAATCAGTAAGGTCGGCCATTTTTCCATGACACTGACCGGAGCGGCTTTTTTGGCGGCGATGGGCGAAGCGTTCGGGCGTTGTTCTTGAAATGTGGGCACATATGTGCCCTTGGGAATATTGATGCGGATGGGATCATTTAGGCCGGCGTTCTCGTAATATCTGTCCAGAGCCCGTCGCAGGCGACTGGCCTGGATGCTTACGATGGGATCGATACTCTGATCAAAGTCTGCCCCGCGTCCGAAAACTTCGGTGGCCACCGTGTAGCCCTTGATGTGGTCGGCATTGCCGGTCAGGGTCTGGTTCACGATAAATTTTAAAAAGGCCATCTGTTGCGGTGTGGCCTTAAAATCCAAACTGTCTGCCATCAACTCCAGCTGGCGAGAAATTTTGTCGTCAGACGACAAAGGTGGTTTTGGACTCTTATTTGTTCCCATCTTAATACTCATATAGTTCAACTAAGCATTAAAAGTTTGAATGCAAGCAATTTCAGAGCAAAAGCTTAATACATCAGTGTTAGGAAGATTTTAGCAGAAAGGTTATAATTGCCGATTAGATCGGATATCCTTAATTTGATATTTTTAGTTATAAATTATGAACGTGCTGGAGGCTTTCATTGTGGGGTCATTTCTCAAATTATATAGCCCTGGCCGGGTGCTTTTGCTGATCAATCGTGGATGTTACCGATTTTATAGAATTACACGCATCATAAGTAAACCACAAAAATACAACAGTATATTATCAGGTTAAAACTTGTATTATGAAAGAGTCATGAGGTATGATCGGAGATTGGTTTTTTGATTGGTCAGGCCTAGTTTTTTGCGAATATTGTTGCGATGAAACTCGATGGCTCTTGGGGTAGAACACATCATTTCTGCAATTTCTTTGGTCATTTGGCCCTGTCTCACCAGGGCGGCAACCTGAATTTCTTTGGGTGTCAATTGGGCATAGTTTGCCGACAAGGTGCGGTAAAAAGGGGAGACGATTTCATTCAAATTGTTTTCCAGAACAGACAGATACGCTTGCTGCAAAGAGTTGGTTGGACTTTTTCTGAGTTTTTCCAGATAGGGAATGACCAATTCTTTTGCGTTTAGAAGCACCCGCTCTTCGAGCTCCGATTTGTCACTCTCTCTTTTTTTGAGCAATACCTTTAGCGCAGCGTTGAGCTCTTCTAAATCACGTGTTCGATTCTGCAACTCAGCTTCTCTTTCTCGCAGTGCTTGCTCGGTTTGTTTGCGCTCAGTGATGTCAGAAATCATGCCAAGGTCTTGGATTATCTCCCCATTGGCATCTTGAATTGGATTGGCCAATACCTGGCCAATGCGTTTTGCGCCACTCTTGGTGTAGAAAGCAAGCTCGTAAGGGGAAACTTTTTTACCGGCCATCCTTTGAGTAAATTTTACCTTAGTTTTTAACTTGTCTTCCTTAGACAAAATGGGAAGATCTAAGAAACTCTTTCCCACGAGCTCCTCCCTGCTGTAGCCGAGCCAGTCATATAGACTTGCGTTTGCATCTACGATGTTTCCTTGCTTATCTAAAAGCACGATCGCTTCGGGTGAAAGCTCGAAAATTTCCCGATATTTTCTCTCGCTTATACTCAGCCTGTGTGCCATCTTTTTGCTTTTGTCTATGTCGTGAACAACCGTTACCCTGACAGGCCGACCGTTATACTCCGTCATCTTGCCGCGTATTTCGACATGAAAAGTGGTGCCATCTTTTCTTTGTGCAATGGCTTCATAGGGTTCTTCATATCCTGACAGCATATTCTGCTTTACCAATTCTCTGGATTCCTGGGCAATGACCTCTGTGCCGAAAATGCCAATTAACTCATCATGGTCATAGCCAAACATTTCGGTAGCGGTGCGGTTTGTATCGATACAAATGCCATTCTCAGATATAAATACGGCTTCAAATGATGCATCCGCCAATGCCAGGCACCGTTCTTCATTTTCCCGCAGCTCTTGCTCTAGCCGCTCGCGATCGATGATATCCCGCTTTAGCTGTTCATTTAATCGGGCCAGCGTGGCGGTACGTTCCTTCACCCTCCGTTCCAGCTTGTCGCTGGTATCAAGGAGGGCATTCTCGACCTGCTTTAACCGGGTGATATCCGTATCGGTTCCGACGACACGAATGGGATTGCCTTGCTTATCGCGCATGGCCGTTCCGCGTGCCAGGATCCAGCGTATGGAACCATCTTTATGTAACATACGATGCTCAAATACAAACTCAGGCGTCTTCTCATCGATGTGTGCCTGGAAAGCCTCCATAACAGCCTGCTGGTCATCGGGATGAACATAGCTTGACCAGATTTCAATATCGTTGGGAATTTCGGCATCACTATATCCTAGTATGGCCTTCACATTGGGGTCGAGATAAAATTCGTTGGTTTGAAGGTCCAGATCCCACACACCAACATTTGCGGCGCGTGTTGCCAGAGCATATCTTTTTTGCTCCACGCGCAATTTTTCTTCGGTCTGCTGGTGCTTTTTAGTTTCCCGCTTCAAACGCTCATTTGCCTCTACCAGATCAGCGGTACGTTCCATCACGCGTTGTTCCATTTCCTCATGCGCTTTTTGCAAAGCCTTTTCTGCTAGCTTGCGATCGGTAATGTCGCGCCCCAGACCATTGATGCATGGATTCTGCCCCTTTTGTTTGACCAAAATATTGCGATACTCGATATGATGCTCACTTCCGTCTTTGGCTAGCACAATAAATTCACCTTCGGCATAACCGTGCGTTTTGATTTCCTTTAAATATTTGTCTCGGAATGAGTGTCGAAATTTGGGAATTATGAATTCATCGATGGACCGACCGATTAATTCGTCCAACGTGTAGCCCGAAAGTCTGCATACAGCGAGATTAACATCAAGCAAGCGTCCATCTAAGTTGTGGATCATGACAAGGTCGCTGATATGATTAAAAAGCTCTCGATAGCTTTTTTCCAGTTTCCGTTTCCCTTTTTTCGGATCATCATCGGTTTGAATGTTAACCATTGGTATACCCTCTAATTGTGCTATGGATGTTACGTCTAAATCATGCAGTCACATTTTCTAACATACTGCCTGTATAATCTTTTATCATCTTTCTCTATTTTGTTTACGATTAATGGGGGGTAGATAGAATCGACATGTCCCTTTGCTACTGCTGCAATCTGCACTTGTCAACTATGAGATAACATTTGTCGCGGGAATTTGATTGCCACTAAATTTTAGGCAAGCATCAAATAGATTACGGGTATGAGGGGCATACACTCAGGTCCGGGTTTTAGTGCTGGTTGCGTTTTACAAATACCGGTATATAGGTACCAGGGGGGATGTCGATGTGAATCGGGTCGTTTTGACCGGCGGTCGCATAATATTGGGCCAGTTTGTACCGTAGTAAATCGGCCTGGATGCTCACAATTGGATCGATGTGCGGATCGAAGTCCGACCTGCGACTGAATACCTGAGTTGCCACGCAGCTTTCTGTGAGATTGTCCTGATTGCCCTTAAGGGTTTGGTTCACAAGAAATATAAAAAGGGCGCTCTGTTGCGGCGAAACCCTAAATTCAGAGCTCGCCTGCATGCGCTCAAGCTGACGCGTGATGTCGGTTTTAATATGAAGCGACGATGGTGTGTCCCTATCTGTCAATGGTTTCCCCATCTGCAGCTTCAATCTTGCTTAATTTCAAGGCCGCCATACGAAATATTCAAAAACATATATAAGAAAAATTACAATATATTAAAAAACTTTTTGTTGCTGTCAAATCCGGCGTGTAAATTAGCGGCACTATAGGCCTATGTCAACCTTAATTAAAAAATATGGGTGAATTGTAATCATATCTGCAGATCCGCTAGGTAAATGATTTCATTGAAAATATCGGACCCTAAACGTTATTTGTTTATCCTAAATTTAGTGCAACTTGACACGCTAATCCAATATAGATCATCAAACCGAATGTGAAATCGCAAATTACCGGACTTGTGCCTATCGAGCTTTGGTTCAGAGTCAAAATGGAAAATCCCAAAAAATAATGCGCTGAGGAGTGAGAACATGAAGACGACTGTATTGAGGCAAAAGCTTACTTTAGGTCTAGTCGTGTTGGCCATTTTCGGTTTCGGGTTGGCAGCGACTGCCGCAGCCCAGGGCTCATCGCCGGCCGGCGGCGGCAAATTCTCCATTACAGAAGCGAAACCCGAACTCTTTTACTCGGCCATGCGCTATGATAAGTTTTTCGGTGATGCCAACACAGTTCACGGCGGTATCCTTGAGCGCTCCAACCTGTTAGGCAATCCCGGCAATGTTCGCCAAACGCTGGTCGATCACGGCCTTTATCTGAACATCGGTGTCACCCAGTTCCTGCAGCGCAATTTTTCCGGTGGCGATGACGAAAACACGCGCTACAACGGTTCGACCGACCTATGGATGTGGTATGACACAGGCAAAGCCGACCTCTGGCCCGGCGGCGCGTTCTTTGTGCACGGCGAGGGGCGTTGGCGATCCGGTATCAATAACGATGTCGGATCTTATCAATCGGCCAACCATGACCAGCAATTTCCCGATACCGATTCGAATAATACCAATTGGGCCCTGTCTGAATGGTACTACATCCAGTCCCTGCCTTGGAACTTAATGGTATCCGGCGGCAAGATGAATTTTGCCTCCTATGGCGACACCAACATACTGGCTAACCGGGAACGCAGCCAATTTTTATATTCGGGACTTGTTGTCAACCCTATTCCCGGAGAGTATTTTCCATATACCACTCTGATCGGATGGCTCAACTGGTCGCCCAACAAAATGCATTCGCTTACGGCGGTTACCGGCGTAAACAGTGATGATGCAAAGGCCACAGCCGAAGCCGGTACTTTCGATACCCTTACCACCAAGGACCTTTCCTTCGTCTTTGATTATGTTTTCTCCTATGACATCGCCGCAAGACCCGGCCGTTTCCTGGTGGATCTCGCCTATTCGACCAAGGAGCGAGCCAGCTTCGATATTTCCAGACAGCAGCTGTTTGCGCAGAGTGTTGGTGAAGTGCCCATCGACGAAAAGTCAACCAACTATACGGTGATCGGCAATTTTTCCCAGTACCTGTGGGTCAAGGAGGGGAGTCAAGGGCTAAAACGCGAAAATCTGCCCCCGCGCGGTATCGGCATTTTTTGTCGCTTTGGATGGCATCCCGAGGATCGCAACGTCATTGATGAATTCTACAGTTTCGGCTTGCGGGGAATCGGCGTGTCCCTTCCAGGCCGCGACGATGACGAGTGGGGCCTTGGTTGGGCCGGATCGCATATTTCCGAAGACCTGCGCGATAATATCGATGATCTACGGGATTGGGAGCACGCCTTTGAAGCTTATTACAACCTTTTGTTGACCCCTGCATCGCACTTGTCGGTTAATGCGCAGGCCATCCGCCCGGCGGACGAAGACCTCGACACGGCTTATACCCTGGGTCTGCGAATGCAGCTTGATTTTTAAAGCCTTAAACATAATTTATCCGGTCATGGTAATCGAGTCCCATCAGGGCCTTTGCCGTTATACCTCCACACCCAGGGCCACTCGCAACCCCAGACCGACCAGAAAGCTCAAGCCGGCGACACCGAGACTGAGGGTCGCCATTTCGGCAAACCGTTTTCTAAAGGGTTGATTCATGGCCACGGATGTGTAGAAGTTGAACACGGCAATGATGAGAACGGCTATTGCAAGCGTGCAGGCCAGCGACACGAAATAGTTGGACACCAAGAGATAGGGGACGATCAGAAGGATGACCGTCACAACATAACTCGTCCCGGTATAAAAAGCGGCTTTCAAAGGTTGCAGGGAGCTTTCTTCCGTCTTGGTTGCAAGGTATTCCGAAGCGGCCATTGATAGGGCTGCGGCGATGCCGGTGATCAAACCTGTCAGAGCAATCAACTGGGTGTTTTGCAGCGCAAGTGTAAGTCCGGCCAGTGCGCCGGTGAGCTCCACCAATGCATCGTTCAGCCCAAGCACAACCGCTCCGACGTAACGCAACCGTTCCTCGTCCAGCATGCCAATCAATGCGTTTTCATGGTCGCTTTCGTCCTCGGCGATAGCCTTGGCCTGATCAATTTCAGGATACAGATCAGCATAATTCTTTTGGGCGCGCTCTTCATCACGCTCCATCAGCCGCGTTCCAAAGGTGAGGCCGAAGATACGGGTGATCCAGTAATATTTGCGTACTTTGGACCTGTCCGCCTGCGCATCTTCACCGGTGTAGCGCTTCCATTGATTGTAGTGCCGCTTTTCGTCCTCGGCTATGCGTTCAAGGATTTTACGGTTTTCCGGCGACTTTTGGATACTAGCCAGTAGGCGGTAGATATGATATTCTGTAATCTCGTCGCGCTGATATCCCAGCAGCCGTTTCTGCATGTCTGGCGACAACATGGTATGGCCTCCTTTCCAACCTCAACAAGCTAATTACCCGCAACCAGCACCGTTGAACTCTTTAAAAAATCTGAATGTTTGGTCCGTTGCGCCGGCGGCATAATTTAGATCAATAATTTTATATAGCATTACAGCTGGTTAAAGGGTTTTAATCTGCTTTGGCGGCTTAGTTTATGTTCTTGTCCGTCTAATTACTCTTTTCCATGTTTTGCTTCACAGCGCTCATTTTTTGGTGCATTAAATTGCGAGCGCCTTTAAAAAGCTTGCCTGCCAAAAAGCCAGGGATAGTACGCAAAACATCAACCCTTACCCTGTTGACATTTATCACATACAGGCTCGTACCGTTTCCTTGGGAGTCTTCAAATACGACGGTTAGACCGAGGCTGGCTTCGAAATAGTGGGACGCATAGAGTTGCTTTAGGGCCACGATGGGATTGCCATCGGATCCTTGTGGACGATAAAGTACCATATGATTAATACTCAGATTGGGTCGCATCTTTTTGTTGTTGAAATCTTCTTTGAGCCAAATGAAGATGTCTTCCGCATGCGCCAATTGGCTATTTGGAAATTCTTCTAAATAGGCATAGAGTTCCGGCACGTAACGTTGTAGGTATGACGAGGCTTTCAGCAGTCCTTGAAATTGTTCGGTGAGTCGCACAGGCTTTTTCTTATCGCTGTATTCGACCAGCATTCGGTTGCCGCCTTTTAGATATCTGTTCAAATAATCAACCGTGTCTAGCTGGAGCAATTGATTTGCCGATTCTTCAAAATCCGGCGCATTCGCATCGAGTTGGTTGATATTGTTAATGGCTTCAAGGGGTGCTTTCACTTTGCAGTTGCCGGGTGTGCAGGTTTTTAGATCGGCGATATCCTCCTTTGGAAGGGTGATGTTTGTAAGATCTTCTATTTGGGGAGGTATTTTTATAATTCCCCAGGAATTGGCTGCGGCTGTTTCGAGGTTCATTCCCTTTTCCTGGTAACGGCGGATGAATAATTCTTTTGATACATTGATTTTAGCGATACTGAATATTCCGACTTCATGTTGCGTGTCGGTTTCCAATATTTTGGTTACCGTCTCACCTGCTTTGAAACGATTGAATTCCTTCGCAGTAAAAGCCATATCATTTTTCAATAACCGGTGAAGCCGATCATTGGTTTCCGCGGCTGCAAAGGCGACATCAGGTAAAAAAAACAACATGCAGCAAATAGCCGCCATGATTCGAAGATTTGTATGCTGGTAAACTTGTAGGGTTTTTCTGCCCATAAGCAATCCTGCAATTCAAAACAAATGGTTTAATTGCACGCAACGGTTTAGGTGACAAAAGTTCATTAGATCTGATACCCGTTTTTCAGGATGAACAATCGAAAATTAGTTTTCGGTTTCTATCAAGGTAAGAAATATGACAAAAGAATCAACTATATCATGTTGAGATGTGACAACGAAATCTACCGAAACGCAATACCGACAGTGCGAGCCCGGAGACTAACCGGTTCGGCCAAATCTGGTCTGAGTCTGAGCAACTCAGCGGCGCTCATACAACCGTTTCCATTTGATACTGGCAAACGGATATTACCAAAGATGATATCCAAGCAATAGTGTATGGATTGATATTTTAAATTATTCCAAGTAATTGTATCCTGCTTGGCATCTTTTGTATGCAACCGTGGGGTTATCTGTTCATAAATACGATTTGTTTATCCTAAATTTAGTGCACAACCGTTGAAATAGCCGTTATCGAAATAGGCACCTTTTTCTTTTGTTTGGAATTTTTTTACCCTAAACACGATTTGTTTATCCTAAATTTAGTGCACAGCCTTCAAAATATAAATTAATGAAAAATGAACCTTTTTTCACGTGGCATTTATTTTTGCTAAACACGATTCATTTTTGTTAATTTAAGTAAAATGCCATCATTATAATTAATTTGATCATCTCATCTTTACACTTTTTTCGGAGGTGCAATCATGGCGAACGAAACACCAGAATCGAATGACCCGCAAGATCAGGGGAAAACCCCCGAGGACCAGGCCAGCGAAACCAAGGCCGCACCCGCCAAGGAGCGCGGGGATGTGCTGGACGATCCCACGCGACGCACATTTTTCAAACGGGTGGCCCTTGGCGGCGGCATTGCCCTGGCAGGCGGTGGCCTCACCTACGCGGGAACCAAGGCCGCTATCCAAGGGCGCCCCAAGGACAACGTGGACGCGGCCATCAAGACCGACGAAACCTTAAAGCCAATGGACCAGCGAAACGTGATCCTGACCTTTGCCACCAGCAAAACACTCAACGAGCAGCATCCCGAGCGCAACGAGCAGTACAGCCGGCTCCAAAATAAGAAGTTCCACTTCTACGAGGGCGCGTCGCATTTTGAGCACCGGGTGCCGTGGGACAACAACAAGCCGGGCTACACCCAGCTGGATAAAGCCCTGCACCACGCGGCCTGGAACCCGCTCAAATCGGCTGAAACGTGGACCATGGCCCACAGCCAGCCCGATACGCGCGTACTGGGTTGGGATCAGTCGGACGTGGAGAAAGAGAAATATGAGTTCAAATCGAAGCGGGAGGCTGCCTGGGCCATCAAGAGCGCCGCACGGGTTTGGGGTGCGGTCCGCTGCGGTATCACCCCGCGTGACAAGCGCTGGGACTACGACCCGCTCTATGACATCCAAAAGTCGCGTACCCTGAGCTGGGAGCGGGACTTTCCCTTCGAGCCCAAGACCGTGATCGTGATGGCGATGCCCATGGACTATGACGCTATGGCCACCGCACCGTTCTGGACGGCGGAGGCTGCGATCGG
>JAAUXT010071690.1_pt1 | contig 13142 bp, 17 predicted proteins | sample 7278171 | NCBI WGS metagenome assembly JAAUXT01 (sample SAMN14350112, study PRJNA611818) | marine sediment metagenome | isolation source: surface marine sediment (1.8m) | place: French Polynesia: Moorea | collected 2018-08
CCCTTGGCCACACCATGTGTGCCAGACCATCACACACAGCTTTTGAGACATTCTGCACCATGTACCTGATCATGGTGGTGCACACATACTTCAGTATGAACACAACCATAGCCACATGTAAGACCCATTTTGGTTCACTGTTCACCTTGATGTGCATGTGTGCTGGTGCACCCAATGTGGCTGAGGGGTTGGCCTTACACATCAGTCCACTGAAGGGCCTGATTGGGCCATCAGGCCCCAAGTCACCTGGATCTGCCTCTGTTTGGCAAGATGGATGCCCCTGGATCTATTCTGGATCTGTCCCTGCCTGTTCCTCCCTTCCAGCTATCCTGCCTTCTCTGAAGTCCTGTTTGGACAAATTTGTGGACCACATTGTTACTGTCACAGCCTCAGGAGTCTAAATGACTCATAGTCAGTGAGATACCCAGCAGATCCCAATCACAGAGAACAAGGATGGACCTTCAGTAGGTCCAGAGCTGGGGGAGGGTTGAGGAGGGGGCAGGAGAGGGGAGAGTGCAGCACTGCAGGTCACAACAGATCCAGATCACAGAACAGGGATGAACCTTGTGTGAGTCCAGAGCTGGGGGAGGGATGAGGAGTGAAAGGGGAGAGAGTGAGGGTGCAATGAGGAGGGGCTAGGGTGAGAAGGCAGTGCAGCTAGGACCATTGTTGTGTACACCAGTGGATCCAGAGCAGGGCTGAACTGTGAGAAGGTCCAGAGGTAAGGGAGCAGGGGTAGGAGGGGTGGGGTGCCAAGGGTGAGGAGGGTGCAACTCCATAAGCATGCTCTTGTGCTACTACAGAACAAAGCTTCACTTCGGGAGGGCAAGAGGCAGGGCAGGAAGGGTGGGAGTGGCAGAGTGTGAAGGTGCAGATAAGAGAGGGCAGGATGGGGAGGGAGGGCACAGCATCACAATGGATACAGAACAGGGCTGAACCTTCAGATGGGACAAGATGCATGGAAATGGAAAAGGGAGGGTGAAGTAAAGCAAGTAATGGGACAGGGGCAGGGTACAGCACTGGAGGCAAGCCAATGGATCCTGGAGCTGGGAAAGGAGGCAGGAAATTGGAGTGACAGTGAAGAGGCAAAAGAGTGCAGGATACAGCACTGTACCTGTGTGCTCTAACAGAACCACAAAAGGGCTGGATCTTTTGGTGGACCCAGAGCTATTTCCACAAAACTCCATTGGCAATTCTTTTCAGGGAGTGTTTACTGAGTGCTTGGATACCCTAGATCTACCTGTGATCCTTGTCCAGAGCTTCTGTTTTTTTCACTTCACATCTGTTCTCTCTGAACATTGGGGACATGGTGTTGGTGTCTATGAATTCTGGCTGTTGGAAAAGAATTTTCACCACAATCTTGCACTCAAAAGACTAGCTTCAGGAGTCACACAGACAATAGCAGTGAGGCCAGTTCATTTTGTATGAAGTCACAAGGGTTTCCAGAGGTTTGTGACCCAAATTAGGAATAAAATTATAATGTCAGTTTCTTGAAATAACTCCTCACCAGGAGAAACAGAGAACAATGATATGGAAGCCAGTAAACAAAGAAGAAACTGCTGGTTCAGAAATAATTCAAAACCTTCAGTTGCTTTCAAATCTGCATATCACAGTGGATGTGGCCCCGACCAGTTGTTGATGTGGTGGGCGGGACCTTTACATCAGAAAGTCAAGGCAAAAGTTGGGGTGCGTCTACAAACAAGGGTGCGACTTTTGGACCCGTGTGCACGGTGCATGTCCCTTGCCTTTGGATTTTCCCTGCATGCTTGGTCAGGAAACTGGAAGGCAACGGAAAACGGAGAACGATAATAAGAACAGGATTTTCCTCACTTTCCTTCCCCCTGCGTGACAATACCCTGTCTTCTGAAAACAAAATATTTTGATCGTTCTCTCGGGCGCTCTTGTTTGCGTGTTGCTCTTGTTTTGAAAGTGCGATGACCCTTCCCTGAGACAGGCATTTGTGCATAACTCCTTCCAAGTAAAAAAAGTGCGAAATCTGTTATTTGAACCAACGTTAAGTTGTGGCCCATTTCGCACTCACATGCAGAGTGCGTCGCAGAAGATTGGCTCTCCATTAGGCATCATTGAACCGAAGTCACGTTTTCATCCGAAGCCCGATGAATGGAGATGTAGAAATACATGAAACGTGTTGGTTTTCACAACGAGTCACACAACGCTGATCAACAATCAGCCCAAACCAATCAGGATCAGCTCTGAAGAGATCTTTGGGACACTGAGAATTGCGCTTCCCGAGAAAAATACGTTCAAGAAAACTTCTGCTTTTCTGAACCACGCGAGTTCTCACAACATTCAACATTGACACCAAACAAAAAACGAATCAACGTGCTTGACCCAGAAGAGATCGCCTTTGTGCACTCGTTTTGTCCTTCTCCAGCTAATCGCGAGACAACAGCGCAGGGCAGGACAAACACTCAAGCACCTGCACCTCAGTTCCTCCGGAATGCCAAGCCAAGTTGGGCTCCGGCTGAAATTGAAGTCATTGATGGAAAGACAGTCCCGCTGTATCTGAGTGATCCATCACACGAGTGACACGCACAAGTCAATTACAACGTCTGGTTCCTGAGCCGGAAGTGGAACCTGCAGGTCAACTTCCGCCGCAGGTCAACATCCGGTGAGAGCGGCAGAAGGTGCGACGACGTGATGGGAAGGGGTCGGGGAACGTGGCGCATTTCCCCTGTCGTCACATGCGTGTGTTCTCTTGTTGATGGAAATGCGTCTCGTGTCTTTGTGGTTGTTTGGAAAAGGCAGCGACTTCGACCCCCTGTTTTTCAGAAATTTGAAGCCACTTCCTCGCTTCCACAGCTGTTGTAACTTTCACATTTTGTCCCAATATCATACAAAGACAGAAGCTCTGCAAACTTTTCAAACACAGAAGCTCTGCAAACTTTTCTGTCCATTTCCTTCGACACGTTCAAGACCACAGAAAATTACACTCTTGTTGCTGTTCTGATTTTTCTTGGCCCGTGAAAATTGTGCAACTCGCGAAACGCTTCGTCTCGTTGGCCCTGAAATTCAGTTCAGTCGTGTGTTGTTCTCTGGACAGCTTTGGGCGTGCTCGACAACAAAGAATGTTTGAATCCTCTTTATTTTCCACGGCATGCTGGGTCGGGCTGGGATGCTTTCTCAGGCAACGCCTTTGTTTCTCATAAACTCTCGTTCTCCTTCTGCAGATCCGTTTGACCCGAAAAGATCCGAGCGATCGGCGGATGTGGACAGCGAGAACGCGGAGGCACCGGACGAAACCGCGCATGCGCACACACTGCAGAAACGCAGCGTCGCCATCTCGTCGCCGGGCGTCTGGAGCGAAGCGCATGCGCCTGAAGACGCCGCGACGCATTCTCTGAGTCTGCCCTGGCTGGCGCACATGATGGCCAAGAAGAATTTCAACCCGTGGGGTGGAAAACGCGCAGTGTCCGGATCCGACTTGACCCTGTCCAAGTCGGACCTGGGGCAGCTGTGGGTGGAGGAGATGGGGGATGTGCCGCAGTGGAACGGCGTCGTGGCGAAGCGGGGGTGGTCGGCTCCGTTCCCGCGGGAGGGCGCTGCGGCGGCGGCGGCGCGGGGCGACGAGGGCGACGAGGGCAAGGAACTGCTGAACTACTGGAAGCGAAGGTCGTTCCGACCCTGGGGCGGCAAGTGAACCACGTGACGAACTCATGGCCCTGAGTGTTTTTTTTGGGGGGGGGGCAGAAGCAACATCAACGATCAAAAACCTTGAACACGAGAAAGCAAGGTTCAGTTCACTTCTGATTCACGGCCCAATGCGCAATTTTGAGAAACTTCATGAAGCACACGACGCAACGAGCGCATTTGTGTCCAAAATTTTGTCGTCCAACAGTCAAGATTGTGAATTTTTGAAGATCATCTGCGCGCGGTTTGCAGCGTGTTCCCCAGAAAGGTAAAAATCTACATTTCGGAGTTGTGTGATTCGTTCTTCGTTACAAGTCGTTCTAGTCGAGATAAATGGACGCTGCTCAGGGCAAGTCTGGCTGACTGCCCGCAGCACCATCTCTCCTGCGTCTCCTGTTCTCAACTTGTTCTTCATTTGTGAAACGATCAAATAAAAACCTTGGCAATTTCTACAGCGATTTTCGTGCGTTTGATGACGCCACTTTCCACAACCCGCAGTTTCAACGCATGAGAAAACAACAAGTAAATGGTTCCGTGAAAACGAATTGTTTTGTGACCTACACGTGGAGATGTTTCTTGTTCAAGAGTTTTGAGCGCGGAGAAATGAAGTAAAATTCAGCTTTGAGATTGACGATTATTTCACAGGAAAAGCTGCGCGTTTTTGTTCGACCCTTCCGAACACTCCGTAATTGTTAGTCCTTAGTTTCAGGCCAATTTCATCAAATCTTGTCAATGTTTGCAATCAAGACTTCACCTGCGGGGGCCACTCCAAATAGAACATCGACTTTTTATTTGCTTCAAAAAAGTTGAGAGCGTACATGAGAAAAACAATCCAAGTATACCAAACCTTGAGTCGAAACTACAACGTTTTCCAAAAGTAAGGTGGGCTTATTTTTTCGAAATAGACATGGACATTTGAACAAACTTCTTGCGTTGATTTTGTCCGAAAAGAACCAATGAAGAAATCTGCAGCAGAAGCCGATGTGGCCGCACCTTCGTAATATGTTTCCGTTGCGACTGCAACCGAACCTGTGCTGAACCCGCTGGAGCAAACTCTGCAGGCAATGGACCGCGAAAGAACCTGAGCAGTACATCAGAATGCAGTCTAATTGACTCGGGTCTGACATGTCTCCGTGATGACTGTTGAAAGAAACGACGGTGTCGGGGCCCGAGGCGAGGCCTGTGTTCTCAAAGCAGCCGCGGCTTGTTCTATTGCGGCAACATCATCTTTCAGTTCGCCACCAGTGATTCTCATATCTCGAGCTGCCTGGAGCTCACTCCCTGTCAAACACTCACCTCTGCTGAGGAGAGAAAATCGGACTCCCACCACCCCGCTGTGGTGTGACGAGCAGCCGCAATTGGTTCGGCTCCACCTCTACCCTCCCTCTGGATCAAACTCCCTCTGGTGGTCAATGTGCCAAACTTCGTCAGACTCATGAATCAACGGCCTCTTGGCTTTTGAGTGCAGATGATATCATTGGTTCTTCTGAGCACGAAAAGGTAAACAAATGACGTGCTGGGTCCACTCCTGGTGTCGTCGTGGCACTTTACTCCGGACAGTCAGAGGTTCACTCCTCAGAGTGCGGGATTCTGTGTCTACGTAACAGAAACATCCTCAGAGTAAGGGGTTAAAGCTGCGGCATGCCTGTCGATGCAAAATCACGCGCACACCAAAAACGAAGTCTCGACAGCTGGAGTCGCGTCCTTTGCTCGAGGCGAACGGGGTGCACAGATCGGAGTTTACTTCATGTTTCACGGAGACTTATGTAAATTTTCAGCGTTTCACGCACGCAACACACACACACACACACACACACACACACACACACACACAGAGCACACATGCAACAGCACATGCACAAGCACACACACATGCACACACAAGCAAAGACTGCACACGTGTGTACATGCACGCACATTCACACACCTGGAATGCACACACACGTGCACATACATACATACATACATACATACATACATACATACATACACACACACACACACACACACACACTGAATTTTGGTCTTGGTGATTTTTGCAATGACAATCATAACAGATTCTGTTTCTTTTGAGGAAACTTCTTTCGAACATGCAACTCACAGCATGACGACCAAATCGATGTCATTTCAAATGTCCATGTGCGCACTTCTTGCAGAGAAAATATTTTGGGCAGACGTCAAATATTTGAACTCATCGATTTTGTTGGGAGAGAAAAAGAAAAAGGAAGGCAATGTCCACAAACCTGGGGCGAAAGCAGTGGGCAAAGTCAATTGTGGCAGCAACCTGCATTTATCTGCCGACAAGAAATGCTGTCTGCTCCTTGGAAATCCTTCACTGAATTTCTTGCAGCTTTCAGGTCAATCAACGACCATGAAATTGGTTCCCTCCCTTGTGTGCAACAAAAATGCATGCAGATGGCGGGTCCAGGAACATAATTGCTCAAATCTTGATTTTGCAGTCACATGTGCACGGTTTTTGTGTCCCTCCTACTGAGGGCAAGTGGAGGGGTGATTTGCAGGACAAACTTGTCTCGTTGGCGGAACTGTGTTCAGGACCATTTGGAAGGACAGTTGTTGCTGTCAAAGTGTGTTTGCAGCGGTCCTTCTGTGCAGGCGGCAGGAATTGTCCACCAGCGTAAAACCTTTCAGAGCACCGTAAACCCTTCAACGCATTTTCGCTCAAGCTCATACAACGATCGTGTGCGAAATCTGGGACGAACAGTTCCAGTCGCGTCCCACGTTCCCCACACGCTAGCTGAAATTTGAGTTGGTCTGAATGGGAACACTGGCTCAGGCACATTGCAATGGACGTTGTCCGCGCGGCCGAGCACTGCCGACAAAAGGTTGTCTTGAATGACCTCTGTTGTCCAACTTCGTTGACTTTCACAATGCTTCAAACCACCAATTTTCTGGCTCAAGAGCAACAACAGATCTGAGACGAAGGGTAAAGATGTCAAACTGTTTGGGCAATGTTTGCCCCTTTGCGTCTGATGAAATGCAACCAACAGACGTCCGACTCTTGACATCAGGTTCTTGTCGATCAGCGCAGTTTTGTTCAATCCGTGGATGCAAATGCAGTGTATCAGTGTGTCTCACCACTTTGGGACTTCTGGCTGAGAATATCACGTCGTTTCTTCTGCAGAGCCTGGGGGGAACATTGTGTCACAGCTCTGCATGTTCACAAATAGTGTTGACGATGCAGGTCGAACCACCAATCTCGGGCCATTGACAGTGAAGCAGAAAGGCAACACAACTGTCCAGTAGGCAAACATTGACTCCTGCAGGTTCGTAAAACTCCACTTTTGACCCGTTGCGTAACATTCACACAAAAACACCAACCACACGTGCGCCCGGATCCAACTTGCCAATTAACAGAGACCTTGTGGAGTTTTCCTCAAATTCTGTTGACGCAAACTGCAGGTAAAAGTGTGGAAGACACGTGATACCCTTCGCCTGGTATGTCAAACCAGGATTTCCTTCTGAAAGTTCCAAACAACATTTCGAGGAACTTTTCACCTTTTGAAAACAAGCAAAAATGCTGAATTTTTTTACCCGCCATCCTGACGGATATCCCGACAGGAGTCTCATTTGGATAATTATCTGGTCAAAAAATCCTTCTTCCGTGTGTCTGACTTGAAAACACACAACTTGACAAGAAAGCAAAATATCTGTAGTGAGGTAACTTCTCACGAAGGAAAAGTTCGGGTTTTGGCTCTGCGTTATCAAACCAGATCCTTGGAGATTTGGACGAAAAACAGGACATTCGGGTAGAAACTTCAGTCTCAGATGAAAAAGATCCAGCACGCATCACGCATCAGATCTTACGTCTGTCTTCTCCACTGCAGCTACGAAAACCCGAAGAACCACTGCCTGCGTCTTCGGCGCCATTCTCCATGGTGTTGTGGCTTTTTTGTTGCAACACAAATGTTTCGGGAGAACTGCACCTCAAACGTGTTCGTTTCGCTCATCACGCTCTTTGTGCTCTTCACGCTCAGTGTCTCATCTTCGCTGAAAACTCTCCTTTGGCACCAGATGCGCGCAAGGCACGGCCAGACCGCACGTTTGTGCACGCGTGCACCTTCTCTCTCTGTGCTGTTGGAGTCACACAAGGCTTGCGATCTGCAACACGGACAAGTCTGCGCCGGTGTCCCACAACCTTGACAAAAGTGCTGCTTCTTTCTCGCTCCATCTTCAGCCTGAGAGATTGGCGCCTGAACTTTCCGCGGGGTGTTCAAGGCTCTTGTCTCTCGCAGCAAAAGCGCACAACAACGAAGATGCAAATGGGTTTCCCGAAAAGGCTGCCGACAATGCGCACAACACATCAGACGGTTCCGCAAATAGATTCCTTCACACATCTCACCGTAATCACTCGTGTGAAAAGCGTGCCTCGTTTGTGCATGCACATGCATGACTCACATTCCCACGAAAAATTATACTTTTGACACTGGTGGTGATTTTCAACCCCCTTGCCGTTCTATCATTTTTATCTGTCTGCTGTTCCTTTTTGATTTGCCTTCCAAACTACGACATTCCGTGCAAGAAGATTGACGTCGTTTCCGTGACCACCGCACCACCAAAACGACCGTGCAAACTCGCGTGTGCGTGCGTTTGTGACCTGCTCCAGGTTCAGCTTCGCAGAAAGCGCAACTGGGTAGCACTTGAGGATCGTCGGATTCTCGGGGAAAGAGCATTGCGAGAGCGTTGTCGAACGAGTAACTCCAGCTTCTTTCTCATCTTCTCGTTGCCTCTCTCCCTCTGTCTTCTTTTTCCTTTGTCTCTGCAGAATCAGCCGATATTTTCACACATGCGGTGGCAACAACCTCCTGCTCTCTGCGAATGATGAATCTTCTGCTGGAACCTCCTGCATTTTGTGTGACGAGATTCAGCACCAGAGGTCTGCAACATCGGCTTCGATCAGCACGAGTAATGAGTACTTGTTTGTCGGGAAATGCGCAACAACGGAAACTGTTGTGCCACCAACTATTATGCAAAACCCCCTTTGCCCTCCCCCCAATCCCCATCGAGGGATACAACAGAACTTTTTCACTTTGCTTGAAAATAGTGCTCAAAATTTGAAGTCAATTGTCATCCTTCTCGACCATCGTTCAGGAAAGGTCTTCCACTTATTGTCAGGGCTGGGAGAACACCACAGAGCGTATATATGCTCTGTGAGAACACTCGCCTGGGCCCTGTTTCTCAAAAGAATATTTTCTTGTATCTCTGAGAGAAATCCTAAATTGTCTCTCATCTCATGAGGGAGAGTTTCTCAATGCCAAGATGGGAGGAAAAGTTAGGAGTTCTCTTGGAGCACTCCTAACTTTTCCTCCTAAAGTCCTGAAATATCCTAAGATAGGAGGAAAATGAGGAGATAGGAGAAAATATTGGAGAAATTGCTCCCTTTTTTTCTCCTAATTCAAAGATTTCTCCTAACTTTTCTCCTTAGTAGGAGATTTTTTGGGAGGAAATATTCTCTCAAACAGAAAGCTTTGAGAAACAGGGCCCTGGCCTCACACTGCAGGGAGATCCATGGCCTGCATCATGCAAACATTCAATACAGTCAAACTTGACCACATTTGAGAAAACCAAAATGAACTACGAGGCTAGTCCAAACCAATTTGCGAATATCCATTTCTCATTTTGATGAATGTTTGAAGTCATGATTTTTTTTGCGATGGGTTCAGAGACAAAATGCACAGGAGTGATGTGGAGTATTTTGTTTACTGTTTCATTGGTGCACAAAGGTCACACACATTGCCAGACCACACCCAGGTCAGACTTTACTGCAAATCTCATATCTCCAGAATGGTTCCACTGATTTCACTGAAATTTGTGCACAGTCGAGACAACATGTGAGGCTAATTGCTCGAAGTTTTATAGAAACTTTGACCTATTTGTTCTGCTCAAAATAAGCTCCATTTGCTGTGATGTACTTTCTGAGTCTCTCAGGATATCTATCCATTGTACGACAAAAGTTTTCTTGGGGAATGCGCTGGATTGCATTGTCAATGGCAACCTCAAGTTCATGCAGTGTCTGCAGGCATTGCCCAGCCAACAAACTTTTGAGTTTAGCAAAGATCCAGTGGTCTGGTGGACTTAAATCTGGAGAATATCTGGGGTGGGGCACTTGGGTTATGTTCATTTGTCTGATGAAGCACTGAACATGGTCACAGGTATGCGCTGGGGCATTGTCATGCAGAATGGCCCAAGTTTGGTCATGCCAAACCACTGGACGATGGCATCAAACATGCTCCCTCAAGTTCTTGAGTACTTGCAGATACACCCGGCCTCCTATCCCAAGGCCGTTAGGGAAGAACTCACAGTGAACAACCCCATATTGGTCGAAGAACAGGACCAGCATCAGTTTCTGGGTTGACTGCTCAATGCGTGGCTTCTGTGGGCATGGCTCTGTTTGCCAATGGATCCACTATGAACTGGACACCTTGCTGCCTGGTTCCCAACAATAAAACCAAGATTCATCTCCTGTGATGATGTGCACAGGCCAGTTGCGTCATCAGAGCAGTTGGAGAGAAGCATGAGCACATGTGACCCTGTGCAGCTTCTGGATTGGAGTGAGCAGATGCAGTACTCAAGTCGCCAGTATTTTTCTCAAGCCAAGTTTGTGCAAGGCAGTGTGAGTTGAACTTTTTGAAATGTTCACTTATGCAGCCACTTACCTGACAGTTCTCCTGTGGTCTTCATTCACCACTGCATGAATTTTATCCATGTTGGTTTTAGTCAATTTCCTTGGGCCAGGGTTGTGGTTCTTGTCCTTCCAATCCATGTCTCCAGACTGGAACTGGGCATGCCAGCAAAACACGGGTCCTTGTACAATGTGTTCCTCCCATGAACAGCTCTCACTTGGTCATATGTGTCTGTTGGGGAAAGTCCACAATGCACACAAAACCAGATTTCAGCCCTTTGGTCTTCCTTCATGCACATGTTGAAACACTGCAGAATTGACTGGTAGACACGCATGCTGAAATGTGCTCCACAAAAGAAGTCCTCAACAGTGTGCTTCCTTGCCAAACAGGACAACAAGTGACTATATGAGGGAGTCTTTGAAACTAAGTTTCTTTTTGCGATGGCAAGGTCGGACTTTGGAGTTTGGACTCCAAACTTAGTCACACACTTGTCCAGGTCTCTGCCTTCATCTGCACCATGTGAAGCTTGATCTCAGACATTGCTGGTCAACTTTAACTGGGTCAGGGTCAAGTTGAGCGACAACAAGCCTGTGTTCGTGAGATGTCTCCACATTTTAGAGTTCTTAGTTTTGGTTTCCATTTGTTCCTGTTATTCCTGTTGTGTTTGGAGATGGAGAAGTGTGAAGAACAAAGGTCAGTCATCAAGTTTATGCAGAAATCCGGGGCCACACCCACCCAAACCTGGTGAAGGCTGCAGGCAGTGTTCGGAGGCAAAACCTTTTCAAAGACTGCAGTGTGCAACTGGCACAAGACTTTTGCTGAAGGCAGAGATTCTGTGAAGGATGTCAAGAGATCTGGCAGGCCCAGAACTGCCAGGACTGCAGAGAACATCCAGTGCATTTGTGCAGCTGTTGAGACAGAGCACACCTGCACCATCTCTGACCTCTCCCAGCACCTGAATTTGAGTGGCACAGCTGTCAGAACCATCCTCAAAACTGATCTGAAGATGTCAAAACTCTGCCCAAAGTTCATCCCCAAGCTGCTGAATGAGGAACAGAAGTAGTTCAGGGTCAAGCTGCATGAAGAAAATTTGGCAAGACTGCGGGCTGACAACTCTCTCCTGACCAAAATCATCACTGGAGATGAGTCTTGGGTCAGTGTCCAAGAATTGCCACTCAAAAAAGACTCAAAAGAGTGGCACCTGCGAGGAGGCCATCACCCATTGAAAGCAATCTGCAACAGATCTGCCTGGAAAACCATGGTCACAGTTTTTTTTTACATGCAAGGAGCAGTGCACACAGAGTTCATACCTGCAGGTGAGACCATCACATCTGAATCCTGCTGTAAGACATTGAAGAGACTAAAAGAAAGGGTGCGCAGGAAATGCCCTCACCTTTGGGAACTGAATGAGGAAGGAGACAGAACCTTCATCCTGCAGCATGACAATGCCTCCTCCCACACCGCAATCCCCACCCTTGCTCTGATTGGCTCCAGTGGCATCCAAATGATTGCCCACCTGCCCTACTCCCCTGACCTTGCCCCCTGTGACTTCTTCCTCTTCCCCTGCATGATGACTGAACTCAGGGGGCAGTGGTTCAGGGCAAGAGAAGAGGTGCAGACTGCTGTGAAACAGGCCTTGAAAAGCATTGACCCTGATGACTTCAAATCTGCTTTGGAGACATTGCCTGTCCACTGGATGAAGTGCATCAAGAGTGAGGGCGAGTACTTTGAAAGCATGCACCTGCAGGTCAACCCAGAGGACCATGATTTGGTTTTCACTACTGAGGATTCAGATCTGGAAGAGGAGACACCGGATTCAGACTCGGATTCTGACCATTGAAACTGTTGTGATAAATCATCATATCTTGCACATGTGTCCAGTCAAAGTTGCCCTTTTGGGCATTTTCTGCATGTTTTGGAATGCTTTTTGTATGCAAATTTTGTTTTTGAAATGTTTAGCAGCAACTATTAAAAGTGCAAAAAAATATTGGTGTCTGTCCAACCTTGCCATCGCAAAAAGAAACGTAGTTTCAAAGACTCCCTCGTACTGTGCCTTGACATGTTCCCAATGTCCATGCCAAAGGTCGACAAAAACGCTCCAGAAATTACGCAAGAAACGCGACCATTCGCAAATCGGTTTGGACTGGCCTCGTAAACAAGCGCCAGTTTCCAGACTTCACCCTCGGCTTGTTTGAATCCTCACCTTGCATCACTGGATATTCCGCAGAATTACATGTACATTTGTGGTCAATTTGTCCAAACAATCCGACTCACGCTGACACGATGAGTGCACGAGGAAGAGGAAAAGAAAACAATGGTTCGATGTAGTTTTGCAATTTTTTCTTTCGTTGCCCTCTGTGGACAGAGCCCGAGCAGCAGTTTTGGGGAGTGGACACCGAACTTTCCAGGGAAGAAATCCAAGCGCAGAAGAATGCTTTTGACAGGGTTTGGGTTTCAGCGGATTGGGGTGGGGTGGAGAAAGGGGTTGTGGAGAGGTTAATTGCATTGAGAGATGAGAGGGCCACTCTGTGCTGATCCAGTGCGCCGAATGATGGGCTCAAAGAAAGTTCAACACTGCAGGACAAATGCCTGCAGCTTGCCGGTAATTCCTTTTCAGCTCGAAAAAAATTCGAACGGACCTGATTAATTTTCTTGGCACAGGTCTTGCGACACCTCTGCTTCGAATCCCTGGAGGCGAAATTTCTCGAACTGACTTCGTCCAGGAAAGAAAGGTGTCTGAGAACGATTGGCCTGTTTTTAGGTGATTTGAGGTGGGTTGCACGATTTGAGCCAAATCGGTGTGAGCCAAATCGAAGCACCTATAGGCAGCCTCTTCCAAAAGTATGTCAG
>JAAUXT010117344.1_pt1 | contig 13139 bp, 12 predicted proteins | sample 7278171 | NCBI WGS metagenome assembly JAAUXT01 (sample SAMN14350112, study PRJNA611818) | marine sediment metagenome | isolation source: surface marine sediment (1.8m) | place: French Polynesia: Moorea | collected 2018-08
CGGCTCAAACCTGACCTTTGGCAAAACCTGATTTCCAGGCGCTGATCAACTTTGTCTGGATTTGGAGCCATGCTTGCGCTCGCAAAATCGCACTCAGAATGGCGCAAAAACTGCTCGGAAGTTTGATGCTAACTTTGTGCTACTCAAACATGATCTTCTGGGCAGGTGACACAGATCGCGATCGGCATGTGTGAAGCACACCTTCGAATCTTGGATCCTCCAAAAGCAAAACAAAATACATCCAAGTTTGGCCTCATCCAGAAGCAGCGCGCAAAATATGTTGAAGGAGCCTCGTACAGCAAACATTTGTCCACGTGTGCACTTTGCCACATCTGTGCATGACCTCTTGTTCCACGTCGTTAGCAAGTTGAACAAGTTTCCACAATTCCTTCAATTCAAACTGAAGACAAAACTGAGAAAACAGTCCCGTTTCAGCCCAGATGGATACGACAAAAACAATGCTCACTTCCTTTGTGATTTATTCAACGTGATAGCAAAATGCAAGCCGGGTAATCATATTTACACTGTCCAAAAATAACTTCCACAAATGTGCTCAAAAACAGTGACAGTGACACTTACGCTTCAACACCAACGAAATATCGAGACGTCCGGTGATACACTGGCAGACACACCACTGGGTATGACACGCCCCTGACACCCGAAATGAAGCCGGCAAAACACGCAGCCACACACAACGGCACACAAACAGAGCTGTGCTTTCGCTGGTGTCAGAGCGTCGGTATCACCACTGATTATTGGACAAACTGTCATAAATGTTAGAAACGTTACAAAAAATGACCACAAACAGCAAAGTGATGCGACTCCGCTTCCCAGGAATCCAACAAAACGGACGTTCTGCACGTTCTGTTCTGACGTACCTTCACTTTTCATCAAGATCGTTCTTTTTCCTTGCCAGTCTCCTTCAGCAAACAAGGGACCAACGTGGTCGAGTGTTCACAAACAGCGAGTTCTTGTGCTCATAATTCTGTGCAACTGAAACAACAGACTCTAAAACGAGCGTTACATCCCTCTTTCCCTTTTCGAATCGTGATCTTTTCCACGCACATTCAAACCGCGGAAGGATGAACATTCGCTCAATTCAAATGCGATTTCCTCGGCCAGATACAACAGAGATCCAGGAGAATCTCCGGATCACGCATACAATACGAAAACACAACCACTCAAAAACCCGATCCAAACAAGCATTGGTACTATTTCCCCAAAGCGATTTTCCACTGTAGTGGATGGATTGTATTCGAAAAAGGGCCCCACAGAATTCTTTAACAAATCACACAGTTCACGAGACGGAAATAAACCACCTCAAACAGAAGTCACAATTTGTGAAACATCGGACACACTGCGTCACACAGGATCAAACACTGCTTCAATCCGAAGAGCTCCGTCTCGACGCACATTTCAATTGCGAACAACGGTTTGTAGGAAGACAATGAAATCGCAAAACAACCGAAAATACACAATCTGTTTTTGAGCATCGGACCAATATGAGAAAAAATCTTTGAAACAAATGAACATTTTGAAACACGGATCAGAATCACTCTCCCTGTTCGTCACTGTTCGTTTCGCACAGGCGCCCGGCAACATTTGTGCGAGTCTTGTCAACGTTTTGGAAGCTGGTGGAGACGTGTTCATCGACGCCTGGAAAACCCTTCTCTGCAGGTGGATCCTGTAAGTCTGCGAGACAACTGGACTAAGTTTTCCAATGGAATTCACACCAATAAGTACAGTTCTTCGTTCACAAGCGTGATTTCTTCGTGGAGAAGACTGGTCTGTCAAAGTGTTCTGTCCGGCTTCACCAAAACATTCGTGCTCGTTGTTCTGCGACAATCACAGAAGAATAACTTCAAGTGAAACAGAGTTTTGGCCCCCAATTCAGTGGAGCGGGTACCCACTCCACTGCCTCAAAGACTGGGACCACGCGTTTTCTTCGGCAGTTGAAACAATTCGAATTTTTTGGCGGTTCCCGTTCGTACAGTGCCGTTGTCGCTTTTTCAGACACAATACCGAAGCAGACGACGAGAACGAAACAATGGAAGGACACGGCCCGCTCCCGTGGCATGCAGCTGGGGTGGCGAGCACAACGCGCCTCACAGAATAACGTGATGTGCCTTCCGAAGAGCAAGTACGCACGCACACACAATCTCACAGCAAAAACACTTTGCACATCGTCTACCTTGGTCTTTCCCACGCACAGAACGCACATCCGGTCCAGAAATGTGAAGGCACGTGATAATCAACTCTTTAACTTCTATCGACATGACCTGATTCAAAGCCTGCTTGCCCAACACAGAGCAGACTTGGCAACAAAGACTCCGACTCAACATCTTCACTCAAAAAAAGGTGCTGAGCTCAGCGTGAATGAGATTCTTGTTGAAGCTCCCGTGATAGATAATTGAGCAAAATTCACCATTGTTGACTATTCACACAACAAATTGGAAGAACTATCACTGAGCTCACATCCTATTCGCAGATTTGACCACCAAACTTGTTCAAAACAAGTGTCCGTGCATGTTTCACTTTCCAAAACGGCTACGACACAATTTCGGACAAGTTTTTTGAAACAAGAACACCTGCCAGTGTGGACACGCGTCATTCGCAATCCAAGATGGCCATCAACAACCAGCACATCTTGGCCTCGATCTGGCAGCAGCAGCATAATGCCTTTCACAGCACACATTGCAGCACACCACCTCAGCCCACCCGAGTCAATATTGCATTCACCCAAGCACACAAATACTGATCTTGAGGATGGTGGCTACAAACATCTTTGTCCACACACGCATGCATACACATGCGTGGACATACCGTATTCACCCGTGTGTGAGACACACCCTTTTGCCCTGAAATTAGGCACAAAGGGACGCCTCTTTCACACGGACACGAGTTTTGTCATTTCAATGGGATCTTGGCACCAAAAAAGGCTTTGATGTATTTAGTCTTGCACTTGGGTGCGACTTTTGCACGAGTGAGTACGGTAAACTTTTGGAGAATAGGGGGAGGGTCTGCTAATATCATTGGGTGCCCTCACTCTAATGTTCAGAGACTAGTCTGGTGAATCTTTCGTCATCTGCTATTTTATCCTGTTCACTTTCTCAACCGGGAAGGCCTGAAGTTTGGCGCATCAAAAAAGTGGTTGCAGCCCCCACCCAACCAGCCAGAACTCAGAACAGAACTCCGGACACAACCAGTGATCGCGAAACACGAACGGTTACTTTCGGCAAAACTCCAAGAAATGAAGATGTGTGGGAAGAACTGTTCAAGCTTTTGCCTAAAATGAACCAACTGTTGTGAAAAAATTCACTACATCTATGATCTTCTGTGAAGCAAGTACACGCCGCAAACAAAACAGACCAGCACCTGACAAATTTCACATTACCTTTCAACCAGACATGTGGAGTCACAAAAAAAAACCACATTTTGTTTTGCAGTTTGTGATCACAGAGCTCTAAAAGCGTAACGGCAATCGTTCTTTTGTTCATCAGCAACGTCAAAAGCAAACGTTTGCTATATTTCCCCTGCATGGGAACAACACCTCATCTTTTCCCGAGCCTAAGTTCTCTCACTGACCACTTTAACAGCACGCAACAACCAGCGGACACCACGGCTTCCATCCAACTGACGTCAAAAGGCGCCCAAGATAAAGTGCGCACAATCCGTGCATCAACGAATGAACATAAACTACTCTGGCATTTCCCACACTGAGGCAGCTCAAACTGTAGCCTGTAGCTGTGTCGCGTTCGCCTCGGATTCGACACACTGGCTCACTCCCACCCAAGCACCGGACGACAAAATTTTCAACGATAAAAGCGATTTACACATTGGATTTTGTGCAAACAAAAAAACTTATTTTGCGGATGGGAATTTCATGTATTCGCGAGGCCAAACTTTCCGATCCAAAGTGAAGAACTCAGTTTTGCGTCAAATAGCCAATGTGGTACCCCCGAAATTTGAGCGATTAGATCTACCAACACCTGAGACCAAGAACCAAAAATCAATTAGAAACTTGCAATCAACGTAAAATTAAAAACAAACCACCTGTGTTACAATTCATCTCTTTTGCCGTCCTTTTTCGTTGTCTCCTCGCTCCCCGTCTTCTTGTCTTGCTGCTCCATAAACTCGACGAAGTTCTCCATCTCTCGTCCTCCAGTGTATTCTTCTGCCAACTTACCGTTGCGGTAAAATTTAAACGTTGGGTAACTTCCGACGCCCTCCTTTGAGCAAATTTCTGCAAAACACATCAACTGAGCGTAAAGATTTTGCGCTGCACAAAGTGACAGCAAATTCGTCCCAAACTCCAAGGACACCCAAAGTTGTGTGAGAAGCACAGGCTTGTTGGACAACAGAGTAGCAGACTTTCAAAATTCAAGTTCTAGAATTTTCAATGAAAACAACAATCTCAGCCGACACCAAAAGCCGGGTCACGCGTGTATTTTTTGTTTCAAGCCTTGTCAACCTGCAAGGACCAGAGTAGAAAATGCACGTTGCTGTCGTTTTTGAGGAGAGCAGCAGCAGACTGCGTCTTCACTGACCCTTGTGCGCGGTGCAGTCGAGCGCGGCGTAGTTGTAGTCGGGCGCCTCGTCCGCCGCGTCCTGGAAGTGCGGCTTGGCGCGCTTGCAGTGGCCGCACCACGGCGCGTAGAACATCACCAACACCTCCTTGTCGCTCAGGAAACTCGAGAAATCGCCCTGGAAACACTTCATCTTGCGAATACGCTGCAACTTTGGTTTGAGGCTGGTTTTGTTGAAGCGGTTTCGTTTCTCGTCCGGCAGGTGGGATGAAGCCAGAGATTCAAGCCGTGTGAAACAACATCAAAACAGGAAATACCGACTTCTGGACAATTTGTCGGTGATTTTTACGAACCTGCGTCAAGTGTTTGACGTTGCTGGGAATATCACTCCATTGAGGCTCCTTCGGCGGAGCTCCTGGGCTGCAAAAACAAGCAACGCCAAATGGGGGCAAGCACCCACGATCCAAGACAACAAGAAAGAAGAGCTTTTGATCACAGACACCACCACCGCAATCCGCACCAAAGTGGTGACCCCTGCCCCACATATTCAGGGGTTGTTCTCCCACGGATGTGGGAGTATATATCGTGCTTGGAGAAAATTGCACTTTGCAAACTGCTTGAAATTGAAAATAGAGGCCTGTGATTGGCTGAGATTATGACTGACACCAATCACAGAACTTGACACACCAGGAGCCAATGAGAGAAGAGCTTCCATCTTGGTTTGGTCAGTCAGGAGTAGCAGCCATTGTGGGAAGGCAGGATTTCAGGTGAGTCCCATATTTTTGAATATTTTCAGTGAAATAAGGGGAGAAATGTGTGTGAAAGTGATTTTAAATTGAAGTTGTAAAGGTATTGATTGAGTGAGGATAGCCAGAAAAGTTGGTGGATTTTGATGGATTTTTGGAGGGATTCAGTGGACACCCTGAAAATGTTTCTCATTTGTTTCATGAAATAATGGCATTGATGAAGGGAGAAACAACATAGAAAGGCATTGTGGCAAATATTTTATGTGGATGCATTGATTTTTGGTGGATTTTAAGGGATTTTGATTAGGAACTGGTGGGAACTCCAGGGAACTGCAGGAACCATGCAGTGAACTGCAGGGAACCACAATTCCACACCCTAGAGGTGTCCTGTTGCAGTTCCCTGTGGTTCCCAGTTCCCATGGTTCCCACACTTCCTGTGGTTTCCTTGTGGTTCCCTGGAGATCCCTGTGGTTCCCTGCAGTTCCCTTGTAGTTCCTGCATTTTCCTGGAGTTCCCACCAGTTCCCAATCAAAATCCACCAAAAATTCAATTCATCCACACAAAATAACTGCTACAATGCCTTTCTACATTGTTTCTCCCTTCAATAAAGCCATTATTTCATAAAACAAATCAGAAACATTTTCAGGCAGTCCACTGAATCCCTCCAAAAGTCCTCCAAATCCATCAAAATCCACTAACTTTTCTGGCCATCCTCACTTAATGCCTTTACAACTTCAATTTGGAATCACTTTCACACACATTTCTCCCCTTATTTCACTGAAAATATTCAAAAATATGGGACATTGCGGTTCCCTCGGTGGGAGATTATGCAATGAACACAAAGTTCATGACCCTCTTGTTTCCCGATTCGTCACTGAGTGTCTACGGGGGAAGCCAGGTTGGTGACCACTTGCTGGGTCATGATCACCCCTGATCATAACCAATTTGTCATCCACACCCCCTGTGGGCAACCAATCGTGGCCATCCCTTGTCACTGCTGAGTGTCTGTGGGAAGGAATGACCATTACCAGTTAGCCCTCATCCATTTAATGATCACCCAGTCACCCAGTTCCTGTGTCCCCCAAACGCTGTTGCAATCAGGGTGATCGCTTTGGGCCTGTTCCCAGTACACAACACAGGCGCACTACGAAGGACGCGCCTGTGTAAAGAGTGTAAAGAAAAGCAGAATTTTCAATTGTTTTTCGGATCTGTTGTCCACTGACTTTCTCATGACCTTGGTGTCTTTAACTCACTTTTTCATGAACTGCACCAGATCACCTGTGGTTCGTTTCAAGCTGTAGTCGGCGTTGAATTTGCCATTCCTGCAAACAGAACGTTATCACTGGTCCTTATCTCTCCACAGAATTTAACTGGAAACACTAAGGAATTGCAATCTTCGGTCAGTTTTTTTTTCTGAGGCCTGGCGGGTCTTTCTCACTTCGAACCGAACCACACGAGGTTCAAACAGAACACAGAAGTACTCACTTGAAGTGTTTGACTGAAAAAAGGCAGATGAAAGAAATGTCAATGTTACTCAAACAGGAAGATTGCGAAGTGGAGAAAGTCACTTTGGAAACCTGCCTTCACAGTGCTGTGTTTCAATGGACAATGTTTCAAAGCACTCACGTGTCGGATAGCCTTTCACTTCGAACCGCACTGCCAACTGCTGTTCGACCGTGGCTTCCACTGCAGCCAAAACTCCGTCTATCTGCAACAACGTGAACCGCAGAAATTTCAGCTCACCGTGAGCTCACGTTGCCAGGGGCAAATGATTTCTACCTTCATGACCCCAAACGGTTTAACTGACAGCGCACATGCAAAACAAATAATTTCAGGTTTTAACACACCACGCACCTGCTCTTCCTTCAGTTTGGCAGCCGCCTCACCATACGCTGGTTTCATGGCTTTGCAGTGTCCACACCCTGCAGTGAGCAAACAATTGACGTTGACGGCGTGGCGTCAACACGAATGTTTGATCGCAACAGTCAGTGACAAATCCTGCGACAGTTTTGGGAATCGATAGATGGGATCAACTCGGTGCGACTTCCAGTTTCCAGTAAAAATTTTCTTGACATAAAAAAAATTGAACATCACAACAGAAAACACAGCTTTGGACACAGGCACATCCCAAGGCTTGAGAAATTTCTTCAAGGTTGGTGCCAGTGTATCCTCCCCTCAAAAAGCACCCGTTCCCCTGGAATGCTGTGCCTCTTGCAAATGCAATAACACAGGCTCGCTCCGAAGGACGCGCCTGCGGAAAACGGAGAACTTACAGGGCGCGTAAAACATGACGAGCACTGATGCGTGCTCAGCGACGAAGGAGTCGAAGTTGGCCTGAGTGAGGTGCACGAGGTGCTCGGCGCCCGCCACGTCCGCCCACAGCTGGTCGGGCGGTGGCGGAGGCGGCGGCAGCGAGGCCATAGGGTTCTGTGGATCTTTCATGAAGGCCACGAAATCCGCCTCCTGCGTCGCGACAACATCAACAATACGTGGCAGGAATGGAGGTTTCATGCCAAACACGACGCTTCAAAGTCATACGCAATTGATGCCAGGTTGAACTCTCAAAAATCGACTTCCGAACAGTTTTTGCGGAAAGTGCAAGACTGCACGAGAAATGTGCAGAAAATTGTTACCTCGCGGCCGCCGGTGTAGGCCTGAGCGTTTTTGCCGTAATTGAAGTATTTGAAGGTCGGGTAACCCTGCACCTCGTGCTCTGAACACACTGTGCTGTACTTGGTGCAGTCGATCGCGGCAAACGCCACCTGAACACAAGGATATGGCTTTGCTAGAACAGTGCATGGTAAACAGATTGTTGATGCGACCTTGGAATCCACGGAAATTTCAAACATGGAAAATTAATTCTGCAAGACAGGACAATTATTCTCATGACAGATCGGACATTTGTTTGACAACGGGTTGAGTTTGAACAAATGAGCAACTTGAAACACTCGCAAAGTGAACTTTTCGCACCCTGCAATGTGCGTACACTATTTGTGTTGTGAAACCACAACCCACCTTCAAATCATCTTTGTACTGGGCGGCAGCGTTTGAAAATTCAGGCTTGGCTTTCTTGCAATGGCCGCACCCTGATAGAAAGAACAGAACCTTGCAGTTGACAACCGCAATGCACACCTTCACTCGAGCAAATTGACCCCTCGCTAGTTCTGAATAGGCGCAGCGGGCGACATGACTCACAGGGCGCGTAGAACATGACAATAGTGTGCTTCTTCTTCTTGAGGACCGCCTTGAAGTTCTCGTTGGTGAGGTGGTTCACCTCAGACTCCGTCTCGCTCCACTCCGGCTCCGGCGGCGGCGGCGGGGGCGGCTCCTTCGGGCTGCAGTTGAAGAAAGCTTCCTTGACACGTGTACCCAGTCTCACTTCTCCGATGACAGTGATGCAAACGTGTTCAGATTTCTACCGTTCATTATTTTCCAAAACAATTCGTGGTGAGTGACACCTCTCCCTCAAAACAATGGGAAACGTTTGTGTGGTTCTCATGTGGTGTTCATGGGTGATCAAAACTGCAAACTTGTCACTCATGATTCAGTACTGCTCAGACCCTGTCCACTGCCCAGTGATGATCAGGGGGTGATCACTGCCACTATTTGTGTGCACCCCTGCTCCTACTCCACCCGTTGGCAGCTGCCCAGTGGAGATCAGGGGTGACCACAAAAATAGGGCTTCAGAAAGATTTGCAGTCCCCCACCTCCTGTGTGGATACCTCAGCCCTCCAGCCTGTTCCTTGAAAGAAATTTGGTTCGGGACATTTTGTTGCTGCCCTCCTGTCAACATGTCAATAACTTTGTCCTTTTGTGCCAATTAATTGTTGGTTTGAAAACTGGACACACAAGACAATCGAAACACGTGCCGGAATCAACCAACCTGCAGCCTGACGAAACTGGTGCTGCAAAAAAGGGCAAAACTGGCAGTGCACGCGACCGATTTGAAATCACTTACTCCTTCATAAATTCCAAGATTTTGTCCCCGGACCTCTCCTTGAAATCAAATGCAAATTCTCCATCTCTGAAAAACGAAAGATATGTCAAGACAGCATTCACGACTTTCTGGTCCTTGGAAGCCTGTTCTCATCGCGAAACGTTTGTTCACCAACCTGAAGTATTTCACTGTTCAGTTCAAGGTCCACCACACATGAAAAAGAAATTCAACCGTTAGAAACGTGATAAGCAGCGTTCCGCTTTTCTATTTTTACCCCCCCCCCAAGCACACACACACGCACACACACCGTGTAGTACCCCCAAAATAGGGATTGTAGTCATGCAAATAGTTTCTTCAGAAACTCACCAGTTGGGAGTCCTTCAATTTTGAACCTGTCTTTCAGAATAGCCTCCTTAGTAGCATCCACAGCAGCGAGTGTACCCTCAACCTAAACAGGCAGAACACCGAATTACCAGGTCGTTTGGCTTCAGAAAAATGTTTCTCCTTTTCTGCACTGGATAAAGAGATACATCGGGTTGGACTTTGAGAGAGAACAAAGCAAGACGCACTTCTTCCTCCTTCATGTCCGCGGCAGCTTGACTGTAGTCCGGCTTCATGACCTTGCAATGTCCACACCCTGAAAGCAAAACGAGCTGTAATAAAACCAGTAGTGGTGATACTTTCGCCGAGAACAACGAGCGCGTCGGCTAAAAACTAAAAACGAATACGACACTCTTCACCGTTCTGTTGCGTTGTTCGGTCGATGCGCTCACAGTTCGCTTGGGACACGCTGACTTCCAAACATGTTTTCGCACTTGTGTGTTCAAGCGCACACTTCCCATGCTCGTGATGTTGCGTACCAAAGGGTGATCAGTTTCTTGTTCGCGAGTCATCGAGCATTTACGCCCGTAGCATTCCGCAGAGCCGCAGGCTCGGCGCAATCACGATGGTGTTTTGCATTTGTGCACGTGTATGTGCGAGGGCGCACGCACGTGTATGTGTACTGTCGGTTTACCAAGGGAGAGGGTGAAGCATCCGCTGGTGTGTGTGTGTGTGTGTGTGTGTGTGTGTGTGTGTGTGTGTGTGTGTGGTGGCTGCAGTAAATATTACCAATTATCAACAGTAGGTTTCCACCCTTTCCCCCCATCAGTGACAATACCGATGGTTGGTTTTCTTTTTCACTCTGGTGGATAAGCAGCTGTGGCCTGTTTGCTGGGACAATGCACGGTTTGAGCACAATGCCTACTGCACGGAGCTGTGGCTCGTTCATATTCGATCTCTTGTTCTTGCTGCCGAGGTACTCACAGGGTGCGTAGAACATGACGAGGACGGACGAGTGGTTGGCCACGTAGTCGTCGAACGTCCTGTCTGTCAGATGCACGACCTCACCCTCCTCGTCCGCCCACTCCAGCTGCTTCTGGGGCGCCTTGGGCGGCGTCGGGCTGCTCGGACACAAACAGGGCGTTGATCTTCCTGAGCACCGACGTTTCCAAGCAATTGCACAAAGTTTTTGACTGGTTCGGCACGTTCAAAAGAGCCAGACTATTGGTAACGGGTTGCTGCCGCAAGATGCGAGTCGTGATCAAACGAAGGTTCATGAGATAGATCTGCTCACTTCCTCATCCACGCCACCATCCCATCCTTGGTTCTTTCTCCGCTGAACTCGTACTGCATCACACCTTTCCTACAAAAAGAACACCTGGTTCAATTCGACGATGATGCGCGTCTACAGTTGCGAGGTGGGTGTTTTCTGACGACGAACTTGTCTTGTTACAACTTTGCACAGTTCTGTATTTCTGCCAACAGTATCGACTCCCTCACACAAAGTAGTAGATGGTTGGGTAGCCGGTGATGTTGAATTCGTGCTGCACTGGTTTGTTCTCCGCCCGATCCACGTCAAAAGCCGCCATGACCTGTGAAAGACGAGAAAGGTCCGACAGTTCTCCGCACGAACAGCGATAGCTGCAGCTGCAGAACCCGCTAAAACTTCCCAGCCTTTCCCTCTCGTCTTCTCAGATGTTTTACTCACTGCTTCATTTTTGAGCTCTGTAGCAGCGAGTGCGTAGTCCGGCTTCAGAGACTTGCACACACCACACCCTGAAATGACCAAATGACTGCTGTCAAACACAGAAACAAATGCATTCAAATCACCTTCCAACTCGACGGCGTGCAGCAACACAGATTTTGTTTGCTCTCCGGTGAATCACCCAAAAATCACTGTGAAACGAAAACCACTCACACGGTGCGTAGAACATTATGAGAATAGGTCGCTTTTGTTTTTTCAACAACTTGGCCATGTCCTGCAAAGAAAATAAAGTGACGTCTTTCAAATAACATCAGCGAAAGGACAGCCCCCAAGGCAATGAGTTTTCTGGGTTGTCAACGAAGTTTGGTGTTCACTGGTCTGTTTTCAATGTGGACCACGTCGGCGGCCGAGGGCTCCTCTTCCCAGGGAATCTCCCCCGTCGGGTCGCGCATGAAGTTCACCATCGACTGCAAACAAATGCCACAAAAGGAATGATTCACGCTGGCGGGTACCTGATTCAATCTGACACAAGTCACCTCTTGTCAGCTGCAATCGAACGTTTTGGTGACACGTTTGTGCTTTCAAGAGTAGTTCGTTCTTGTGTCGCATGTCTCCTTGCATTTGCCTTTTGCTTGAGAGACAAACTCAGAAAGGCCACAGACGTCCTCAGTCACCTTGAACTGAAACCTCCGGTCGTACTCTTTGTTGAAATCTCCATCTCTGGAAAATCAAAAACAAGAACACTTTGCATTGTAGAAACACGTCGGATCATCCAAATTGGCAACTGTCTGAATGGGCATGTGCCAACACTTGGCCTGACATGAAACTTGCAGATTCCACCAAAATATGAAAAACTGCAATAAACAAAATTCAGGCAAAATCTGAAAAATGATCTGTTTCCTTACAAGTTCCATTTTCCCAAAAAAAGCCAAAAAGGAAACTTTCAGATATCCCAAATTCTGAATCAGGGGGCGGGGCAGGGGTGTGGTCTGTTCACATTGTCTATCACAACAACATATTGTCGTACAAACGCTGGTGGTGCGACACACCTCCGCAGGCAAGGGCAAACAAGTTGGAGTGCATCCTGTACGGGTTTGAACATTGCTTTGCCTGAAAAGTTACATTTGGGGTGAACTTACTTGTAATGTTTGATTTCCATCAGAGTTGGCGACACCTTGACCTTTTTGCACAACTTCTTGGCTTCCCTGCAAAAACAAAAACTCGACATTTTGGTCTATGGTCCAAGGATTCCTGTCTGAGGTCTTGAGTCAAGCTGCTGCCAGTGTCTAGAGTCTTTCCAATCAACATTCAGGAACTCATTTGCGAAACCGAATGCTGCGAAAAAATAAACACAAACACAAAGACGTCGTGTCAAGACCAGACAGGTGAACACAAAGCTTGAAGGTTCCGCACGCGTGGAACCTGCAAAGCAATGTGTGACCGGGATCCGTGTGCAACAGCGAATGCAGGCTCGGCTGACAAATATCTATGCAGTTTGAACTGATCAACTCGTTGTGAAAGTTCAGTTGGAGTGCAAACTTCCATTGGCGAACTTTTCATCAACACTGGATTTGAACTGATCAGCTCAACATTCGTGAAGGGTGAAAAGCACGAAGGTTCTTTCCGTCGCTTCAGCGGAAAGGTGACACTGTCTATTGGCATCATTGCTGTGATTTTTGCTCACCTCTTGGTGCCCTGCAGGTTCCTTCAAATTGACATCAATCACCACTAAACATGAGATACTCGACCATTTTGTTGAGAGCTTGTGGAAATTTGCCACTACGGAAACAGTCAGGCTGCGAAGGTTTTCTGCTGGGGCCGTGAATAACCTGCAAATTGGGGGTGCCTTGACTAGGATAATTTATAATGGCGTACTTCTGTCCAAGTTCTGATGCTGAGCGTCA
>JAAUXT010034525.1_pt1 | contig 13137 bp, 10 predicted proteins | sample 7278171 | NCBI WGS metagenome assembly JAAUXT01 (sample SAMN14350112, study PRJNA611818) | marine sediment metagenome | isolation source: surface marine sediment (1.8m) | place: French Polynesia: Moorea | collected 2018-08
AGGATTTTCAGAATTTTGATGGCAATCGGATCAAGCATTTCAGTATTTCCCCATATTTAAGAATAAAATATCTAAAATTAACACAATGTCAAGAATAAAATTCTTATTAATACAAATTATAGAGAATAATATTCTAATTGTTGATCGGAATTACATTCCTTCCAGGATTTGATTGGCCCTTGGCGGTACCCATGCTATGAACACAACCACCGGTCTGGTGGTTGATGACGATTGAGGTTTTCGCCCGAACCGACGTCCCGGGCGTCTGAATCCTGAGATTCGACCGATTCCGGGGCTACTTTCAAGACGTGTTGGTTTTGCCTGGTGGATCGCCAAGCGGCCTTATCGAACGGCAGGCGCCCCGCCATTGTGTGCGCGTCACGGCGCGGCAGACGCCTTCTAACACCGTCGAAATCGCCGGGGCCAGCATGCCGTCCGGTTTCAGGATTAAGATCCGATGCGAATTTTGTTGGTTTACCCCTATTTTCTGGAGGAAAGGGTTCACGAGGACGATGTGCGGGCCATGCCCATGGGCATTTATGCCATCGGGGCTGTGCTCAAGGAGGCCGGTCATGAGGTGGCCCTGTTGAACGGCTACGGTCAGCAGGATCAATCCGGTCGAATCCGGGAAATCCTTGTTCGCTTCGCGCCCGACGTGGTGGGTTTCTCGATTTTGAACGCCAACCGGTGGGGTGGAATCGAAATTGCCCGCTTGGCCAAAACCATCGATGTCGGCATCGTAACGATTTTCGGCGGCGTTGGCGCCGGTTTTCTCTGGGAGCACCTGCTCACCCATTTTCCTGAGGTGGATTTTGTGCTTATCGGTGAGGGCGAGCGGAGCATCCTGGAACTCGTGACCTGCATCGGCAGCGGTGACACGGAGGGACTGCTGCGGATCGGGGGGCTGGCGCGCCGGATCGACGGCCGCCCGACGGCCAATCCCTGTGCCCCCCCCGTGTCCGAACTCGACCGATTGCCTGATCCGGCCCGCTATTTTGCATTTCAACACGTCGCGCTCACGCGCGGCTGCCCGGCCGCCTGCCGCTTCTGTGGCTCGCCGGCCATCTGGGGGCGACGGGTGCGGTATCATTCGCCCCGCTATTTTGTCGATCAGCTGGAAAGACTCCACCGCCAGGGGCTTCGGTTTTTCTATTTTTCGGACGACACCTTCACCCTGCGCAAGGAACTGGTCATCGACGTCTGCCGCGAAATCCTGGATCGAGGGCTCGACATCGAGTGGGTGGCTATTTCGCGGGTGGATACGGTGGACGCCACGGTGCTGGCCTGGATGCGTAAGGCCGGGTGCATCCAGATCAGCTACGGCATCGAAAGCGGCAATGCGGGCATCCGTTCCTATCTCAACAAACAGATCACGACACCGGATATTGAAAAAGCCTTCGACTTGACCACTCGCTACGGCATTCTGCCGCGGGCCTATTTCATATACGGCTGCCCCGGCGAGAGCGATGCCACGATTCAGGATACCCTAGAATTGATCCGGCGCATCAGACCGCTGGACGCCATCTTCTACATCCTGGACATCTTTCCAGGCACGGACCTCTACCAGGACTATCTGGCACGCAGCGGTAGCAGTGACGATATCTGGTGTCGCCGAATCGAGGATTTGCTCTATTTCGAGACCGATCCCCAGATCTCGGCGGATCAGGTACGAACCTGGGGCCGGTTACTGCGTGAGGGATTTTACCGCCTCCTGCCGGAGTTTGCGGATCAGATCGAACTGGTGGACGATCCGGCCTTCGCGCGTCTGCACGCTGATTTTCTTTCACGGCTGGGGCTCACCTTTCAGGAGGGAGATTTCGCCCGGGTGGCGGCTATCCCGGTCAAGAGCCGCACGGCCCGTCGTCTGCACGAGCGCGCGCTGACGTATCATCCCGATCCCCGCGCCTTTCTGGGGCTGGCACTTCTCGAACAACAGAGGGGGCGATTCGAGCAGGCCGTCACCGTGGCTTTGAAAGGGCTGGCCCGGAATCCGGAAAACAGGCTGCTGAAAACCTGCCTGGCTGTCAACCGTATGAACCTGGGCCAGTTCGCGCAGGCGCTCGAAGCGCTCCAACAGATGAAACCCGCGTCGGATACGATCGATATGATCGTGGCCTGTCTCGAGGCCCTGGGGCGTCACGACGAGGCCCTTGTCTGGCGGTCCAAAGACCAGCCGCCTGGGGAGGGTTGACCCGGGATGCCGATCGCACGTGCCATAAACCTGCAACCTTTCAATACCTTTGCCGTGGCGGCCACGGCGCGCTATCTTGCCACCATCACCCACCCCGATGACCTGCAGGTCGTGCTGGATGATCCCGTATACGCCGGGCTGCCACGCCTGATCCTGGGGGGCGGGAGCAACATCCTGTTTACCCGCGATTTTGACGGTCTGGTCCTCAAGAACGAAATCCGCGGTATCCAGATTATGAAGGAGGACCGCCAACACGCCTGGGTGCGGGCGGGGGCCGGGGAGGACTGGGATACCTTTGTCCGCTGGACCCTGGCCCATCATTTCTTCGGCCTCGAAAACCTGGCCCTGATCCCGGGGGCGGTGGGCGCGAGTCCGGTTCAAAATATCGGCGCCTACGGCGTGGAAGTCGGTGCCCTGCTGGAAGCGGTCGAGGCGATCGACATGGCCAGTGGTGCGCTGTGCTGTTTTCATGTTTCCGAATGCGCCTTGGGCTATCGCACCAGCATCTTCAAACAGCCGCCGCGGGATCGCTATTTCATTACGGCCGTGACCTTCCGGCTTCACAAGCATGCCCGGCTGGTGACCACCTATCAGGATGTGGCCCGGGCCGTGGCCGAGAACGCGGGTCTTGAGCTGACCCCCCGGACCTTGAGCGATATCATCCGGCGCATCCGCCGGCGGAAATTGCCCGACCCCGCCGAGTTGGGCAATGCCGGAAGTTTTTTTAAGAATCCGGTGGTGTCGATCGACCAGTTCGAGGCTTTGGCGGCGGAGCACGCTGCGATGCCGCATTTCCGCCAGGCCGACGGTCAAGTCAAGATCGCTGCGGCCTGGCTGATCGAGCAATGCGGCTGGAAAGGTAAACGGATAGGGGCCTGCGGTGTCTTTCCGCGTCAGGCGCTGGTCCTGGTCAATTACGGCGGGGCCCGGGGGCAGGAAATTATGGATCTGGGCCAGGCCATCACCCGCAGCGTCGAATCGCGTTTTGGTCTCGTCCTGGAGCCCGAGCCGCGGATTCTGTAAACATAGGCGGCGGCCCTTGCCTTCGGCGAGCGCCAACCGGCGGGAGGCCGGGGCGATGGATTCAGGATCGCGGCGCGGATTGACGGGCCAGACCGCGATGATAACTATTTCGAGATAATTAACCCGGCCTTTTAACCGAATTTTAACATCAATGCGAAAGGAGAGATTCAAAGATGATCAGCGACAAGATGAATGCGGCCCTGAACGAACAGATTAACAAGGAGATGTACTCCGCTTTTCTCTACATGGCCATGTCCTCCCACAGCAACACCATGGGACTGAAGGGGTTTGCCAAATGGTTCATGGTGCAGTACCATGAGGAAATGTTCCATGCCATGAAGATCTATGAATACCTTCACAGCCAGGGCGGCAAGATTACTCTGCTGCCAATCGCCCAACCGCCGGACGCTTTCGAATCACCGCTCGACATGTTTACCAAAACCCTGGCCCACGAACAGATGGTGACCCAATCCATCAATAACCTTATGGATATGGCCATCGAAGAGAAGGATCACGCTACGCGGATATTTCTACAATGGTATGTCACCGAGCAGGTGGAAGAGGAAGAAAACGACAACGAAATCATTGACCAGCTCCGCTTGATTGACGGCAATCCCCAAGGCATGATGATGCTCGACCGCGAGCTGGGCCAACGCGGGGCTAACGTACCCGTCGATTTCAGCCTGGGTGTTTCAGGCGGAGAAGCCTGATCACCGCTTTCCGGATGCAACGGATAACGGCCGGCGGCTGCGACGATCCTGACAGCGACGGCCGCCGGCTCGTTCGAATGTAATGGCGCAGTCCATCTCGAGCAGAAGGAGGGAGATCTTGCCCGCTAGATCAACGGTTTTGGTCTTGGTGTTTTTGTTGCTGAGCATTACGGGCTGCTTTCACCGACCTTCCCCCTACATGCCTGCCGACTGGCCGCGCACCCCCGCGGCGCTGGAAAGCCTCGCGGTCGACGCGGCCGCCCCACGCCTGCAGGTCATCATCGGTTATTTCAACGCGTGGCCCAATCACACCGCCCTTCGCCTGGTGGCGCCTGATCGGCCGGTGATCTTCTGGGACCCCGGCGGCGGGTACGGACTTAAACCACCTTTGCATGAACGCATTAACGATATCATCGTCGACGGCGCACCCGACATCGTTACCTATCTGCCCTTCCGCTGGTACAACAACGACGCCCTCATCGAAATTTTCGAATGGGACCTGTCGCATGCCGAAGCCGGGCGGATGCATCATGTCCTGATGGTCGGCGCCGGCTTGGCGACCGATTCCGAAATCGATTTCGATACCGACGCTCCAGGATTTTTCTGTGCGGCGGCCATCAGCGAGTTCTTTCACCGTTTTGGGTCGCCCACGATCCGTACGATGGAGATCACCTTCAGTCCTGCGCGTCTATCACGTGATTTGTACCGCCAAGACCCCGATCGCGTCCTGCTGTTCTACCGCCGGGATCGACCCCGGTTTCAAGTCATGACGCACCCGGACACCGAGGCAGGCGAAAACCGTATGGCCCGGGAAGGAGATGTTTCCGCCAAAGCGATTCCCGATTGAGGGCCGCAACACCCGGAACCGCCTGCCCTGGGGGTTAAGATTGGCCGCCAACTATCACGCATCCAACCATGACTTGCCATAACCAGAGGTAGCGCCCATTATTAGGGATATGGACGGGCAACATCCGTAACCCAGGGAAAGGAGATATCGATGGCCGAGAAGATCATGATTGCCATGGATGATTCGGAGAACGCGCTGCGGGCCGTATCCTACGTTTCGACCCATTTTCGCCCGGATACGGCCATCACGCTGTTCAGTGTCATTGCGGACACGGCCGGTCTGTGCGACATGAACAGTCCGGAATTGACACCGTTTTTCAGGGCCCAGCAGTCCAGCTTCTGCCAACTGGAAGACAAGAAACGCAACCTGATCAAAGACGCCTGCCACAAGGCCAAGGCCCTTCTGGTGGATGCCGGATGGGATGCGGACCGGATTCAGATCACATTGAAACCCAAACGCAAGGGGGTGGCCCACGATATCGTCTACGAGGCCAGCCCGGCGCATAATTTGATCGTCCTCGGCAAACGCGGGCTTTCCGGGATTCGTGACTTTTTTCTGGGCAGCACTTCCCAGAAAGTGCTCCAGCTGGCCAAGGAGACTTCCGTTCTGGTGATCAACTGAGCCCTTAGCCCAAACGATGCCTGCCGCTTTTTTACAGTTTCCAAAAGCCTTTGCGCAACGCATCCGCATAGGGCTCAAGCGATCCCGTGCCGCTGGATGGCTTTGCCAATCATTTCTCCGCGGGGCATGATGCGGTGATTCCGGCCCCGGCTTAAGAGCGTCTGATCAAATGCCTGATCTCCCATCGACGGCCCGCCACCGATCAGCTTCTGTGCTGACCTGGATCGAGAACCGGCTGATGCGGGGGGCCGACGCCCTAGTCGCCCGTCGACCGGCAGCACGGCCGCCGGCAAAGCGCTTGGCAAATGCCCGCATCGTCGCCCATCGCGGCATCCATGATAACAATCGCATTTACGAAAATACCCTGGCGGCTTTCGATGCCACCCTGGCAGCCGGCATCTGGGGGCTCGAGTGTGATGTCCGCTTGACCCGCGATCGGGAGGCGGTTGTATTTCACGACCCGGACGGCCGCCGGCTTTTCGGTATCGAGCAACCGATCGAAGCCCTTACCCTGCGGGAGCTTCGCAAGGTCTACCCGTCGATCCCAACCCTTATGTCGGTGGTCGAGCGCTATGGGCGCAAGCTGCACCTCATGATCGAAGTCAAACAGGCCCCCAGTCTCACGGCCCGCGACATCAACACCGCCCTGGACAAGGCGCTGGAACCCCTGGTGGCCGGTGTCGATTTTCATCTGATGAGTCTTTGCCTGCCGTTGCTGGCCGCGATCGATATTGTCCCGCGTCAGGCCTGCCTGCCGATTGCCCGTTTGAATGTGGGGGCCGCGTTCCGGGCCGTCGCTGACCATGGATTCGGCGGTCTGACCGGTCATTACGCCGTCGTCACGCGGCGCCGGGTGGCCAGACTGCACCGCCAGGGGCGTGATGTCGGAACCGGCTTCATCAACTCCAGGGGATGTCTTTTTCGGGAATTGGCGCGCGAGGTGGACTGGTTGTTCTCGGACCGGGCCCTCCCCCTGCAGCACCTCGTCTCACGACATGGGGGCGGGGTCTGAACCCTGGTGCCGGCGGGCCCGGTCGGCCAGGAAAAAGAGGCCGCCTCCGAGGATAAACAGCAGCACCACGGATGCGATGCTGAAGCGGGCCGCCAGCCGGGCGAGCGCCACCGGGGCCATGTCGGCGGGGCCGTAGTCGATCAGCAGGCGGCGGGCCGCCAGCCCAACCACGCCCATCATGGCCGGCCCGATGATGGCCGCGAATTTGCCCATCATATTGTATAGGCCGAAAAATTCGGCCGAACGCTCGGCCGGGATCAGCGCGGCGAAATAAGACCGGCTCAGGGCCTGGACCCCACCCTGAACCAACCCCACCCCGGCCGCCAGCCCGAAAAATTCCCAGCGGTGCTGCATGAATGATCCCCACAGGGTGATGCCCGTGTAGATGCCCAACGCCAGATAGAGACAGCGCGGGACACCCCAGGACTGCCCCAGCCGACCGAAAAGAAGCGTCGCCGGAAAGCCGATAAACTGGACCAAGAGCAGGGCGGTGATAAGCTCCGTATCGGCAAACCCCAAAGATAGCCCGTAGTCCACGGCCATGCGAATGATGGTGTCCACCCCGTCGATATAGAGCCAATAGGCCACCAGAAAGAGGAAAACCGGTTTGTAGTGACGGACCTGTCTGAGCGTCTTGCTCAACTGGCCGAAACCACGACGAATGCTTTCTGCCAGACGCATGCCGTCACCCGGTCGGGCGGATTCGTGGAAACCACTAAGGGCGATCAGGCCGAATCCACCCCACCAAACAGCCACCGTCATAAACGACCAGCGGACGGCGGCCGCCTTGTCGGGCAGTCCGAAGAGCGCAGGGTGCAAGGTCATGACCACATTCAACAGGAACAGGAGGCCGCCACCCAGATAGCCGGCCGCAAAGCCAAGCGAGGAGACGCGGTCGTACTGTTCTGGTCGGGCCACATGGGGTAGGAGGGCGTCGTAAAAGACGTTGGCGCCGGAAAACCCGATAATGGTTGCGGTGTAGACCAGAATGGCCCCCACCCACTGGCCCCGTTCGACAAAGAATAGCAGGGCCGTGCTGCCGATGCCCAAAAGCGCAAAGCGGATCAGGTACAGCTTGCGGGAACGGCCCCGGTCGGCCATGGCGCCCAGGACGGGCGCGGCCAGCGCCACGAGCAGTCCGGCCAAAGCGTTGCCCAGGCCCAGACGGGCAGTGCTGAGATTGATATCGGCGCCGTAGCTCCAGTACTGTTTGAAGAAAATGGGAAAAAAGCCGGCCATGACGGTGGTGGCAAAAGCCGAGTTGGCCCAGTCGTAGAGCGCCCAGCCCCATATCGCACGGCGGTTGTTTCGGTCGGATTTGTTCATTCGTTTGTTCAACCTTTCCATAGGCGGCGAAACGCGTCCGCCGGCTGCCGGGGGGAATGTTGCAATGCACCCGGGTAAAGGTTAAGTTGGACACCCGTAAATCGAACGCCGGGCCGGAGCGGCCGCTTTCGGAAGCAGGTGCCGCGGCGGTCCCCAACCTCACGGCCGTTTGGGGGGCATGCAGACCCATGATCGAACGACTTGGATACCACTTTACGCGGCGCCGTTTTCTCGTCGCCTTGCTTCTGCTGGCCATCGCGGGCGCAGTCGGTCTCGGGCTATACGGCCGCAGTCTGTACCGCCAAGTGGAGGAACGCTTTGCCGGCCGTCGCTGGAGTATTCCGTCACGGGTCTATTCCGACGTCACCTTGTTCTATCCGGGTCTGGGCGTCAATCGCCCCGCCCTGCTGCGCAAACTCTACCGGCTGGATTACCGACCGGTCGACCATCCACCGCGCCAAAAGGGCGAAATGCGGGCCCGGGGCGACGGGATCGATCTCTATCTACACGATCTGCAGATCCCAGATCAACATCGTCCCGGATTTCCGGTTCGCATTCGTATTCAGAACGGACGCATTGCCGCGCTGGTTCCGCTCGACCAACCGCAGAAACAGCTGTCTGTCCTGTCCCTGGAGCCGGAGGAGCTGGCGCTGTTCTTCGGACCGGAGCGCGAAAAGCGGAAACTGGTGGCGGTCGACCAACTTCCGGAGCGTCTGATTCATGCGGTGCTGGCGGCGGAAGACAGTCGCTTTTATACCCATCACGGTCTTGATCTGCGGGGAATTGCCCGGGCTTTCATCACCAATGTGCGTCACCTGTCCGTGCGGCAGGGGGGCTCCACTATCACCCAGCAGCTGGCCAAGAATTTCTTCCTGACGCCGGAGCGAACCTTGCGCCGCAAACTGAAGGAAGGATGGCTGGCGCTGGTGATCGAATGGGGCTACGTCAAAGACCAGATCCTGGAGATGTATCTCAACGAGATCTATTGGGGGCAAAACGGATCGGTGTCCGTCAACGGGGTTGGCGAGGCCGCGGATTTCTATTTCGGCAAATCCCCCGAAGCCCTGAGCCTGGGTGAAGCCGCGGCGCTGGCCGGATTGATCAAAAGCCCCAATCTCTACTCACCCTACCGGGATCCTGATCGCTGCCGCCGCCGTCGCAATGAAGTCCTGAAAGCCATGCACGCCAATGGGTGGCTGGATGCGAAGACCCTGTCGGTCGGGCTGGCGGAGCCGCTGGCCATCCGTGCCCCGGCCCATCAGCCACGACGGTCACCCTATTTTATTGACTACCTGCAGGGCCAACTCAATACGCTTTATGCGCCGGAGGATCTGGCGGCCCTGGGGCTTGCGATCCATACCACGCTGGACCCTCTGGTTCAGGAAGCCGCTGAAACCGCCTTGACGAACGGGCTATTGCGCCTGGAAGCCCTGCATCCGGAATTGCGGCGCCAGGAACCCGCGCGACAGCTTCAGGGTGCGGTGGTGGTCATGAAACCGACTACCGGCGCCATCCTGGCCATGGTGGGCGGACGCGACTACCGCCATTCCCAGTTCAACCGCATCAGCCAGGCCCGCCGCCAAGCCGGCAGTACCTTCAAGGTCTTCACCTATCTGGCCGCCTTGGATCGTTTCACACCGATCGCCGTTCTGACCAACACGGCGCAGACCTATCACGTCGACGGCCAGGACTGGCAGCCGCGCAATTACGCCCCGATCGACGAACCGGCCGTAAGCATGCGCGAAGCCCTGGCACGCTCGATCAATCGAGCCACCGTCGATCTGGCCATGCAGGTCGGTATGGTGAGGATAGCGGCAACGGCCGAGCGCTTCGGATTCACGTCTCAACTGGCACCTTATCCTTCCCTGGCCCTGGGCGCTGTGGATGTCTATCCACTCGAGCTGGCGAGGGCCTATTGTGCCTTTGCGGCGGCCGGCATGCAGCCATTCCCGTTGGGATTGCGGGCGGTCTTCGACGAAAAAGGCCGATTGATTGAACATCGCTCCATGCGGCTGCAGCGGGTCACAACACCGGCCGAGGCCTTCCTGATCAGTTCCATGCTGCAAAGCGCCGTTCAGCGGGGCACCGGTCGCGCTCTGGCGGGGTGGGCTATTCATTATCCGGTGGCCGGCAAGACGGGCACGACCAACAATTACCGGGATGCCTGGTTCGTCGGCTTCACGCCGGATCTGCTGGCCCTGGTCTGGGTCGGATTCGACAACGGCGACAGTCTGCAGGTTTCGGGGGCCCAGGCGGCGTTGCCGATTTGGGCCGAAATCATGCGCGCCATTCCGCATCAGATTTCTGAAACCGCCTTCAAACCCCCGTCCGATGTGGTCCAGCACGCGGTCTGCACACGCGACGGTTTCCCGGATGTGACCGCTGATTGTGGGGAGACCGGGGTGGAATGGTTCCAGGTCGACAATGTCCCGGAGAACGACGCGATTTTCGTCAAGGCTCAGTCACCTTGGTTTCGCTGGTGGCATCGCCTGAAGGGAGCAAAGCATGACCCCTAAAACGTGCTGGGCGCACCTGGTACTGGCCGGCCTGCTGATGGTCTCCTGTAAAACGGTTGTTGCCCCGCCGCCCGGCGACATTCCAGCCGCGCGGCCACACGGGACGGATGCCGCGCCGGCCCCGTCGGCGCCCGAAGAAAAGGCCGCCTTGAACCGCTTGCAGGCCGCCGCGGTGCTGACCGATCGCGGTCGGATCCTGATGGCCGAAGGCCAGGTCGATCCGGCCATGCGCTTGTTCGAACAGGCCCTGTCGCTGGCGCCGCAGTATGGCCCCGGCTATTATTTTCTGGCCGAGGCCTGGCTGGTAAAAAACAACTGGTCTCAGGCGCGTGAGTTTCATCGTCAGGCAACCCTTTATCTGGAAGACAACGGGGCCTGGAAAGGGCGGATGGCGCGCCAGGCACGCCGAATCGATCGCGCCGCCGCATCCGGCTTCCCCTGACCAGCCCTGCCTTTCGACAAGGGGGCCGGAGCGCTCTCCGGTCTTCCACCCTTCAGGCGTAGTAGCCCTTGTTCGGATGCCAGCGCCGGATCTTGATGTGGTTGGGAAAGGCGTGTGGCTTGAAAATGGATTTATTCAACAGCACGCGCAGGCAGTCCTGGATACCCTCGGACATGGTGGGATGGGGATGAACCGATTTAAGGGCGTCGTGGATGCCTTTATCCTGGTCCATCAGAAAAGCAATGGACATGATGGTATTGGATGCCTGGGGGCCGGCCGCGCGCATGCCCAAGACCTTCTGCTCATCGTCATCGCTCACCAGGATTTTCAGAAAACCTCTTGTGGAGCGCATGGCAATCGCTCGTGGCAGAAGTGAATTGGCATAGTAGGCCACCCGGTAAGCAATCCCTTTCTTCTGGCAGGTCTTCTCGTTGAGACCCACGGCCGCCACGGCCGGTTTGAAGAACATCACAGTGGACATATTGCGGTAGTTCAGCGGCCACTGATCGATGCCGTACATGTGCTTGACGGCAAAGCGTCCCTCCATTTCCGCCAGATTGACCAGGGCCGGGCGGTGGGTAACATCACCGGCGGCGTAGATATGCTGGTGCACGCAACAAGCTTCGTCGCTGTTCAGATAGCCCTCGCCGGGGGTCAAAACCCCCGCCTGGTCGAGTTGCAGACAATCGAAATTGGGGCGACGTCCGATGGAGATCATCGCGGCGTCGACTTCCAGAACTTCCGCGTGGCCGTCGTCGAAATCCAGGATCACCTGAAGATAGTCCTCGAAATGAAGGATGTCGCGGAGAATGGCCGAATGCAGGATCGTGACGCCGTTGGCTTCCAGATTGGCGCTGATAAAGTCACTGACATCGTCGTCCTCGTAGGGGATGATCCGCTCGGCGTAATCCACCAGATAGACCTGGGACTGGCCGAAATTGGAGAAGATCGTGGCATACTCGCAGCCGATGACGCCCGCACCGACGATCAGCAGGCGTTTCGGGAATTCCTTTAGATTCAGGACACTGTCCGAGTCGATGACCCGTATACCGTCCGTGGTTATCCCGGGAAATGCTCTGGGCGTCGACCCGGTGGCGATCACGAAGTAATCTGCTTGAACCTCTTCCTGCCCCTCGTCGTTCAATGCGACCGCCACGCGGTGCGCGGAAGTGAAGCTGGCCCATCCGCGTTTCAGGGTGACGCTGCCAGGGCCCGCGTAGCGGTGCGGGGCATAGGTTTCAATCTGGGAGAGCATCTGGTACTGTTTTTCGCGCACGGCCTGAAAGACGGAATCCCGCATGGCCTGGTAATCCATGGTCAAACCGGAGGCCCGATAGCCCCTGCCGGTTAGCGCCGCCCGGGAAAAGTCGCGGGACAGCTCCCACATGGTCTTCGAGGCCAGGGCCCCCCACATGACACCGGCGCCGCCGATTTCTCCGCCCTCGATGATGCAGACGTCCTTGCCCAGGTCCAAAGCCCGCATGGCGGCGGCAAAGCCCCCCGGGCCACATCCGATCACACAAACATCGTACTGATTGCGATCCACATCGGCCATGAAATTGATCCTTTGAAGATATTCGGCTATAGGCAGATAGTGTCGATGGACGACAACAACCTGCAACGGTTTTCAAACTGATATAATAGGACCCGAAAGATGATTGTGAAGTGCCTCGGGCGGCTGCCATATTTACGATGAGGCCGGCATGCTGAAACGACTGACGACCGTCAGCATCGCGCCGGTGCTGATCATTCTCTTTATGCTGTTCCTGGACCATTTGCAACCGCTGGAGACCGGGGGGCTTGTCAGCCCCGCGGCCGCGCAAAACGGGCGCCTGGTCTTGGCCTTTCTGCCCTATGGCCTGGCGGTTTTGGGCCTGGGGATCGGTCTTCGGTTTCGCAGCTGCGGGGTGATCATCGCCATGCTGAGCCTGGGAAGTGCCTATCTGGCCCTGATGTTCAACGCCGAGGGCGGAACGGGCCGCTATACCGGAGACGCGTATCGCTTGCAGGCCCTGCCGGTCCTGCTGGTGGGCAATGGCCTGCTGGCAGCCTGGGCCGAAAACGATTCCTGGCGCTCGCGCCGCGGATGGTGGGCCCTGCTGCTCAGCGTGGGCGGGCTGCTGGTCTTCTGGGGCGACCAACGGCTCTTTTTCGATGCCCATCTCGGTCTGGGCCCCTGGCTCGAGGCTCTGGGCCAGGCGTCGCGCGCCATCATCCGGGCCTGTCTGGCCGGTCTTGCGGCGCGGACGGGAAGCGACCTTTTTTGGTTGAGTGACATGGGGGGCGCCCTGCTGGTCTGGCCGGCCGTACTTTTTCTTCTGGTGCGCGCCGGATTGACCCACAGTCCACTGAAGGCCGGTCTGGCAGGAAGCCTCGCCGTGACGGCGCCCTCGCTGACCGGTCCCGCGGGTGTCGTGCCTTGGGGGACCGCCTATTGCGCAGCCACCCT
>JAAUXT010033733.1_pt1 | contig 13136 bp, 14 predicted proteins | sample 7278171 | NCBI WGS metagenome assembly JAAUXT01 (sample SAMN14350112, study PRJNA611818) | marine sediment metagenome | isolation source: surface marine sediment (1.8m) | place: French Polynesia: Moorea | collected 2018-08
ATACATAATAGCACAATATCACTATTTTGTCTATTTTGCTGAGTTTTACCCAGCATTCCTCCCCCCATGGGGTGATCACATGATCTGGGGTTTTCCCTCTCTTTCTCACTGCCTTCAGAATGGATAGCATCGAAGTTGAAAGTTGGAATTTTGTGAGGCAGCAGATTCAAAGGAAAAAATATTTTTACAGCAGTCAATTGGGGTTGCAGCCCCTTTCAAACTAAGTGATCGATGCCATTATTAACTATTTCTCTGCTGGGGCACCGGTCTACAACCACAGCTTACGCACCATGGTTGTCCGCCTCGCGCTGGGCATCCATTTGGCCAGTTTTAAGGTGAGTGGAGTTCATGTCTCCCCACACACTGCAGTGTGCCTTGGAGGCCTCTCGCGCGGCAATAGATCTGCTTTGCCACTGCGCACACGAAGGAGACAGAATAAAACACAAAGTTTGTGCTGTTTTGAAAACGTCTCGAAAATGTGCACGCAAAAGGGCGACGGTCTTTGGGATTGGCTTCCTCCAGATGTCAGTAGAGTCTACACAGATCTACAGACTCGTTCACAATGTACTCTCTTGACGGCACAAAACCAGCACTGAGCGAGATGCCGACTCAGTCACTGTGCAAGCATTCTGTAACGCTTAGTTTTATCAAATATTGTGCAAATTCTGGTGGTCAATTGTGATTATTGCATAATTCTATTCCTCAGACAATTTTATATTATTTTTTGCTGTCACTGAAAAAACAAAACAGTAAGACTGTTTGATTACGAGTCCAAAACTTTTTCTCCTCAAAATTTCAAAGTGATACACGGTGCACACAGTTGTTTACATATTGGCGGTCTGCCACCCGAGTTGTTGTGCTCGTTCATTTATCATCATTCATATTTCAAAGGACACGCAGGTAACATATAGATATCTATCATTTGTGTGAAAAGTGTTGATCTTCGTGAAGGTGAGCGCGAATTGCATAAATTTTCATGACACATCACAAGATGAACCAGATGTAAATGTCGAGATCCACCGTTTAGAACTGTCGTGTTCCACTGCGTGATCAACGCTGACATGTAGACTGGAGTCTAGATTTCATATATTTCATGTAGAATCTATTTGATCAGTAATGCAAAGGAAAATTGTCCAGTCCAGTGACACACCGTTTTGTATGAATGACTAAATATTGGCACAGAGGCTGCACCTCAGCCCAAGGAAGAGTTTCTGTTTTCCGTCAGCAGGATGGGAAAGAAAGGCAAGAAAGGTTCAAAGAAGGGCGTAAAGAAGAGAACGGTTGAACCACAAATGACTTGGAAAGAAGCTCTGTTGGCTTACCAGTAAGTAGACTGTACACTGCACAGCGCGACCTGAAATCCTTTCTGAAGAATCTCCAACGATATTTTGAAGTTCGTTGACAAGATGCGTCCGACCCTCAGAGGATCAAGACGAGGGATTTTTCTTGTTTCAGAATGAAGTGGGACTGACTCTAAAATTGGACCTTGGGATTGTGTCACCCAACCTTCATATCCCACTTGATCCATTAGAGCATTTTCAACGTTACATTTCAGAATAAACATCAAGGAAAGAGACCTGGAAGATACAAAGAACGAGCTTCACGAAGTTCAGAAGAAAAATTTGGAGCACAAACACACGGTGAGTGAAGTGGATTCGCACATGTCACAAATTGCTTGCAATTTGAAAAAAGAGTCGAGAATGTCAACACAGTGACTTGTTGAATGCAAATCGTTACATGAATCCAAACCCTGTGAATTCTACAGAATGACCATTTGAAAGGGGAACAAGAAGTACACATTCAAGAGTTGTTGAGGAAAGCCAAGGAATTTGAGGCCAAACAGTCAGACAGCACAGACGTGGCAAAAATTGATGTGCTGAACGTGTTGAAGGAATCGTGGGAACTTCAGACACAAGAAGAAAGCTCCTTGTTGGGTACCTACAGATTTACTTTTGTTTGCACTTTACCTGCCGCAATTCATTGCGTGTGGGGGACCCTCCCGTGGAAGTCCGAACCTGACCATGTAGTTCTCCCAGAATAATCCACAAGTGCAGTAAATTTATTGTTTTCCATGTCCTTTGTTCTGCTCTTGAGTATTTCATTTGCACACAATGTTCACGCATTTTGTGCAAATTATTTTGTTTGAAATATCCCACTCATCCTTTCCGTTGATCGTCGTCAAGACATTCGAAAAACCTGCAGTGAGGAAACTTTTGTTCACCACATCAGGAGAAATATAATCCCAGCAACTTCTGGCCCAAATGGCATTGGGACATTTCCTCTCGTTGAAATCAGGCAATTCCTTGCACACAGTGACCCCTTTGTTTCGATCTTCATTCCGACATCTCAAAGGGAGACACACTCGTATCACGCGCGGGATCTTTCGGCACGACATTCTTTTGTGCTGATATACAGTTCATTGTGTCTCGCCAGAGATGAAGCAAACAATACAAGATCGGGATGAAGAAATTGAGACCAAGCGGAAGGAGGTGGAAATATGGAACCGTTACCGCGATCACGGCACGAGCGAACATGCAAAACAGATTGAGTTGCTGGAGCTGGAGCTCGTCGACTTGCAAACCACTCATCAAGACATGTGCAGTGAGTGGTGGGGATGTGCATCACCTGTTTTCAAGCCAAAAAGAATTGTTTGATTGCCGTAATTAGATCTGACAAAAGTGAATCAATTTGAACTGGCCAGATTAGAATTTGCAGGTGAATTTAATGTTGTCTGAATGGCCATTGTTCTGTTTGGTTGTATTTCCACTCCGGAGATTTCGAATTTGACTGCATGGGTCAGGCAATATGGCATCAATGTCTCCCGCGAGTGGCAGAACGTGTTACCTGCGCGCATGTTTTCAGTGCCATTTTACACCGTACACGAGAACAAGACGGCAACACAGAACTTTCTTTCTTCAGTGCATCTGAGTCAAGCTTCGGAACAGTCAAAAGAAGAAATAAAAGGGAAAATGGAAAGCACGGTGGGAATGCAGAAGCATCTGGCCAGTGAGGTACATGCACATTGTGGTCACTTTGGCATGGAAGGGGAACATTTGACCTGGTTCCTTCTTTTGAAAAGCAAGAAAGGTGTAAATTTATGAAAGAAAGAGGAAGAGACAAAATTTTTCTTTTTTGTGGATGTCCAATTTGGCAACTGGATCTGCACCAGAAACTCCTGGCTTGCACGTGTCACTTGACTCGGCACTTGAAAATATTTTCTCTCACTTGCTTGAAACTGTCAGATTCTCTTGGGTCAGGGGTCTGTCTCTTTGAATGAAAGTTGGACGCAATTCTTCGTGTACTTTGGCTCTGCTGACCTTGTGGGGTTGATTTGTTGTGCTAAACTGGGTGAAGTCACCTCAACCAGCTCAATGTTCTTTCGAACCCTGAACCAAAAATTGGCGCTGCTCAGCACTCATGCACCACGAAAATCTGTTTTTGTCCCATTTAATTGTTATTCAGAAAGCCGTCGCAAAGTTGGACAAGAAAGAAAGACAGGAAATTTCAGACTTCGAGTGGCTCAATCGTGAGGTATGTTCACTTGCATTCGTCGCCACAGAAGATTACTATTTGATTCGTATTTCATCCAGTGGAATAAACAGGACCTGCCCTTGACCTACACAAATTTAGTCGGGGAGTCCCCGAGCTGATCTATTTCCTGAAACCGCCAGAGATTCTTGACAATGAATTTCAGGTGGAAATTCACAGAAGAGAAGCAGACAAACTGATGCAAGCTGCAGAGGAACTCGAGCGCGCCAACTTGGAAATCATGTCAGAACTATTTGAGTGCACCGTGCAAGATCTCAAAATTTCAAGGCAACTGGATTCTTATGAAAAGATGTTTTCGAAGTTGTGAAATATCAAAGAACGTCTGTCTGAGTCAATTTAATCGAATTTGATTTTTGTTCAGGAACGTTTTCCTCACTCAATTTGAAGATTCCGAAAATTTGGAGGACACCAGCAAACTGGAAGTTGATTTCAGCAAGTTGGCAACAAATTCCGACGGACTGCGTCCAGGTGACGAATCTGCACTTCACAAATCAGAATTGGGTGGGGCGGTTGCTATTCTTCAGCAACTGCATCAACTTGCCAAAAAATGGAAGCAAAAAAAAAGTCCGGCTGGTTGGGTCTTCCTTCTCCCTTGAAATCGATCAAGCAATGGAAGGTCCTCACTGAATGCCGATTTGACCTGCAATTTAGAAACGAACGCTGCTACTGGTGGCTCTCAAAATGCACGTAAACAGCGAAAACTGTTTTCTCATTGAAGACGAACATGCTGACGAAGACCCTTTTGACAACTGTTTCAACTTCAGCGACGACAATTTCGAGGCAAGTACTGACGATTTCTTTCAGATTTGCCAGGGATAAATGGTATTCGCCTCAATGTTGCCAAGTTTCTTCCTTCGGTGGCTTCTCATGACTGTATTTATTGTACGTTTCAGGAGTATTTACAACTTGGGCCACTCGAGCTCAAATTGCTGAGCGTCTCTGGAAAGAAAGTTTCACTTGCTCGACCCAGAAAGTTTGATCTGAAGCAAGAACTTTTCTCCAAGGGCACAAAATTACACATTCCAACATAGCAAAGCGAGGTGAACAAGTTGATCCCTTTTGGTTCGAAGTGCTCCTGTTGTCCAGTTCCGTTTGTTGAGGAAGCATTTCTGCACCGATGTGCATCATGGCAGCTTTGGCAAAACGGCTGCATTTGTGTTGGTGTCGGAAGAAAGTGACATACACAGACTCAGATCCTTCGGACGCACTCCGGGTCCAACGTCTTTGTATTTAGAAACGTCCAACAAATCGCGTGAAAAGATCCGTTTTCACACAAGCGCATACATGCAAGTTGTTTCAAAGTTGGTATCCTTGTTGCTGTCCAAAATTGTGAGAAAAATATATTCTGAACTGCGAATAACATTTTCAGCACTTGCTTTTGCATTTGACGTGAACCACGAAGCTCCACAGAGACGTACAAAACAACACATCCAACCATCAAACAACTGTGAGATGCGCTCCCGGCAACATATTCACTCTCGGCGGCGTGAGGCACTCCTTCTGACCCGCAACAACACAATCAAAGTTTTGAGGTTGGAGTTCGAGCCCCAAGAAATGAATCAACAGCTGAATCTCACAAACACGCCCGCAAAATGAACACCACCCTGTGTCGCATCTGAACAGCTGTTTCGAAGTCTTTTCTTCACACACACTCAGTAATAACAGCTGCTGCACGTCCTGCCTCGCGAATCAATTGCGATGAAATGCGGTCCACACTGTTGTTGCTGGGTGGAAAGAAAGCTACACCAACCAGATGGCAATCAGATAGTAGTGGCAAAGCAAAGGATTGGTGCTTTCTGATCCACTAACGCATGGCGAACGTTATTTGCGTCAATCGCTGCAAGGCAGTGTCTACAGTGAGATCTCAAAAAAGAAAGTCGTCAACAAGAACATGGCAAACGAAAAAGTTTCGCACCGAAAACACGGAAAAATTACCAATTAGTGCTTCTCTCCTTTTGAAATGTGGAGTGCACGATTCTACGCATCACAACAATAAAAAATAGTGCTCACACACGCACAGTTCGCTTCTGGCCACTTCGGTTCGAGCCAGTTCAATCAATTACCGGTACTGGTATTCTCTTTTGCACCTTGCAACGTGCTCACTTTGTGTCCTTCCTTTAAAATTTCACGCACACCCAGCTGAATCACACTGATACTCAATCATACTGCAACACGTTTGCTCTATTTGTGCGATGAAGGCAACAGGGCTTCTTGTGGAAAATAATTATCATTGTTACAAGTCCGTTGGCTCAATACAGCAAACAACGTGCGAGGAAAAGCGCGAAAAGCTGGAAAGGCAGCACACATTACTTCTCAGAAGAAACCCGAGCTCTGCCGAGGTGCTGAAGAACTTCGAGACATTGAGGACCCAATCTGTGCGTGTTCCTTCCTTTCTTTTGACAACAGTGAGCAAAAGTTTGTTCTCGGCAAAAACATTTGATCAGCCGTCAATTTCGAGAACCCTTGAAAAAGAATGGACAGGACCACCACTCAATCGCGCCTCAAGCGTGACATGGCCAAAAGTTTCATCACGTTCAAACAGATCACGACGCAGATCCTACTCCTTCTTCGTTCTCTCCTTGATGAGCTTGATACAATCTTCCAAGCCTAACTTCTTCTTGGCCTCAGCCTTCATTTGTTCAGCTTTTTGTTGGTAGTAGAGTGACGACTCTTTCCGCTGTTCATCGTTTTTGATGTAGCTGCAAAGAACACAAACCTTTGTTCTTCGCGCAGAGACCACTTGAGAACCACAATCACAACCTTAGTTTCCTTGCGCACAGGCTTTGCGGTAAGCTTTGATCTGCTGTGCCGTCACAGGAGATGAGCACTGCATTCGGACCTGCACTTACTAGTAATCGGTGAATCTCCCGAGCTGAACAAGTTGCGTGCATTCGTTGGTGAAGTGGCAGGCAAACAGAAGCATGTTTCTTGGTTGAACTTTCCACGCAAATCTCATGAACAGCCCAGAGTAGATACACAACGCTGAAAGGAGAAAATAATCGTCAACATCGTTCTTTTGGACTCTATTCCGACGGTTTCTTGTTCAAGCCGTGTGCGAAGAGAGTTTCAGATCAGAATTTTTCGTAAGAGCCGTCCAACCATCGTTTTGTGATGGAAGGTGCAAGAAATTGCGCCAACCTGTTGTCATTTTGCCGCTGATCTTCTCAGGTGTGAGTTTCGCGTCAGCTATAGCTGCCAAAGGTAATCCCCAGTTCGCAACTGAAAGATACAACATATCGCCACTGGCAATCAAAGTTCAGATGGTTGCGGTAAATGTTGAGTTCGCTCAATTTGACGTGTTTTGGAATCATCCACTTTGCGCGTACAATTCGACCAATTTTACAAACACAACCAGCAAAGGGTGTGCAACTCGTGCGACTTCGGCATGGACCAATTCGCCTTGTTCGGAAGCAAGCGAAGCCGAACTGTGATTACTTGAATCAATCAGCCAAAGGAAACAGAAGAGAATAAACTCCACCCACCTGGGCCCCAAAAGTGCTGAAACAGAAAACACAAACCGTTGATTCTCATTCGCGAAAAGAAATAAATAAATTTAAAATTTCTTGGTGCGGATATTTGTGGTTCGCTTTCTTCACTCATTGGTCTATTGACAAGTCAAAATCGCTGTCAACCTACGTATGCAGACTTACCGTGCTGTTTTCGCGTCACAGATGTAACCGTACAGACCAGACCAGGGACGCACATGAAAACATCAGAGCAACACAATTTGTAACATCACAAACTGACCGTACAAAATGTGAGTGTTTTTTTCTCGTGTCATAACGTGTGCGTTTAATTCGGGACGGTCTCAGAAAAGAAGTTCTGAGCTTCTGTGAATTCGACACACAACTCAATTGTCGCAGAAAATTGAGTCTCGTCTGCATCTGATCTGCCGTACAGTTCTCAATCTACAGTACATCTACGTGCCTGATTAATTGCTGACCAGGAGTTATTGCTCGGGAATAATTTCGTCAGACGACGCCACATACCTGAAGAAATAGCGACCCCAACTCAAGGGTTGTCCCGCTGCCATGTTGATCTACAAAACGTAAAAACAGTTTTTATAATTTCTGGCTCCTGACCTTCAGTCAACAAATGCGATCACATGACCACATCGGTTCATCACGTGACCCAACAAAGGAAAACAACCAGGCGAAAGCAGACGACGGGAGGATGAACTTTAGAACAATTTGGGGTCAAAACAAGATTAACTTTGCCTGCAGAACCTATATTCATCGCAATGCGAGGAGCAGAGACGCATTGTATGCCAGTAAGCACATGCATCTGTTTTACAGACCCAATTTATCGCCGATTCAGCTCTGCTCATAGATCCAGAGAACTCCTGGTTCCAGTTCAGGAGATCCCAAACATAGTAGCGAGTTTTTGCAAATTGGAAACTTAGACGCAGACATGAACAAAGACGTAGAATCTCACCTTGTGGGATCAGTACTCCTCAGATACTTATGTGTTTTGTCTGTCTTTCTGATTTAAATTTTGTACTTTTTTTCAAAATCAGAGGCAGCATGAAGAATAGGGAAGATCGAAAATGCAAACTTCAAGTAATTCTTTGCCTTGGAATTGAAAATTTTGTGGTGTAGAAGAACCCACAGGGTGATACTCTACGTCCACGTTCACGCCTACATCTACGTTTCCAATTTGCGAAAATTCCCTGGTGCTTCATTGGATGTCTCAGAATTGTTTGTGTTTGGTTATTGTAGCGTCAGCGGCCGGGGCGAGTGAGAGCGAGGGCGACTCTCCACTGCACGTTTACGAGAAGCGAGTCGCCAGTGGCGAGTTCCACAGGGACTCGCACCAAATCCTGATTGTGGAGGAGCTGCAGAAACTGCACTCAAAGCTGTCCACGTACCAACCTCAACCTGTGAAAGAACCCGGCTTCATGATGAAGGTCGAGTCTGGACTTCTTTCGGAGAAGAACATTGTTAGTGGGGGGGAATTACTCGACATTGCTGGAGTACAATGCAGGTGCAGATGCAACTGCGCTGAGCATGAAAACAAATGAGAGAATACCTCCTCGTTGGAGATGTTCTGTGCCTCGCGTCTTCTTTTCATGAAAGCATTCCAATTCAATTGTAGTTTTTCGGTGGATCTGGACCTGCACCGAGTGACAAGATGAAGCCGCAGTTCACAGCCCCGAAGGGTTTGTACTTGTACGGAAACGTCGGATCGGGGAAGACGATGCTCATGGATTTGTTCTTCGACACATGCCCCGTGGAAAGGAAACACAGGGTGCACTTCCACGAGTTCATGCTGGATGTCCACAAAAGTGGGTGGCGGTCGAACTGCAGTTGAAATTCATCACAACATCGATGTGAATCGCGTCGTTTTGACGTAAACACACATCTTGCAGGAATCCATGCGTTCAAGAAAGCTCACCCACAGCAGATCAACGTTCGGAACACCCAGTCGTTGGATCCGATCCCACCAGTTGCCAAAGACATCGCTCAGGAAGCCTGGCTCTTGTGCTTTGACGAATTTCAGGTACATCTGGAGTGAAACCGAACACTTGGACAAGAATACACTGCACGACACTGGCTCATCCAAAGTTTTTATCAGAAGCTTGCGCTGATATTGCTTCACCCGCGTATCTGGCACCTGTCGGAGCCCTCTTGCCAACTTTGCCTCCCCCTCCCTCACCCCCACTCTTGGTCCGTCCGAAAGTTGGATTTGCCATTTCTTTCTCAGTGTGTTGGGTGTAGTCTGAAGGCGATGTACGCGGCGAGCGGCTGATATTGTACTTGTTTGTCTTGTTTTTTCAGTCCCAAGATGCAAGATGCAATTAGCAAACGAGAATCTGCTTGCAGGTCACTGACATCGCTGATGCCATGATTCTCCGACGTCTCTTTTCGCATTTGTGGAGAAACGGCGTTGTGTGTATTGCAACGTCCAACAGGCGACCTGACGGTAAAACGAACCAGCAGTGTTGCAAATGTTCGACAATGGTGTTGTCGAAAAGGATGAATTATTTGAAAAACACCATGAACGCTGGTTTACTTGCTTACCGAAAGCATTTTCTCAATTACAGATTTGTACAAAAACGGCTTGCAGAGAGTAAATTTCCAGCCGTTCATACCCCTGGTCAAGGTCCGTGAATGTGCCACGAAAACAAAAGCAACACGTAGAAGATTGTCGTGTCGGGAATGACTCAAGACCATCTCACGAATGGTACAGCTGTATTTCATTGCAGGAGAGATGCAAGGTGATCAGCTTGGACTCTGGTGTTGACTACCGAAGAATGACGATGCCTTCGGAGGGAAAGCTCTATTTCATGTGTGTTCAATTCCTTTCCTCCCAGACATTTTTCAGCGAGTAGCACGATTCATAACGCTGTGGCGCGCTGTCTTTGTGTTGCAGAATATCAGAGAGCGACTCGGATGGGGAGCTCAACAAGATATTCAACGATCTCTCACGGCAGCAGGGTAAAGGTTCGTAAAGATATCAACACAAGGTTCCGGCCAACACGTGTCGCTGACAGGAACAGGGTGTGACTTTCCTCTGTGTGGTTGATTGCAGAAGTTGAATCAAAAGAGATCGACGTCTTGGGTAGAAAAGTCAAACTGAAGAAGACATGCGGTCGAGTGTTGGATTGCACGTTCAACGACCTCTGCAAAAAGGTAACTACGTCCACCACTAGGTGACGTGTCAAACGAGAATTGAGCCTGCGGTTCGCCCGTACGCACCACAACCGCAGGCTTGGTGCAATCACGAGGAGTGTGTGTGTGTGTGTGTGTGTGTGTGTGTGTGTTTGCGCCGTTCAGTGTTGGGATCGTGAGGGGGGGGGGGAGCAAAATCCATACCAGTGGAAAATGACTAGCAATCAATAATGAGTTGGATACAGAGTTGGAAACTGCAATGTGTGGAGCTACCCACCCCCTCCCTTGGTAAATCAACATTGCAAGTCAACTGGCCAAATCTGCAAGTTTCCTGTCCGCCAAGTTGGTATAGTAGAACCACGGGCTTTCCAGGCGAGGCTGCCTTGTTCCACCATCATTTACAAGCTTCCCAAAGTGGAAAATTCACCGCACATTTCAGGCGCTTGGTGCTGTTGATTACCTGGAGTTGTGTCGACATTTCGACGTGTTAATTTTGCGAGGAATACCTTGTATGGACCTGCAGAAACGAGCGGAGGCGCGAAGATTCATCACTCTGGTCGACACGCTTTACGACAACAAGGTACAAACTTACGTCACCACAGTGCTCATGAGCTGCAGGGTCAGTCCTCCACCTGTATCCCCCGTCAGGAGATAGTAGATCTTGGTTGGGGAGTGGGCCATTCTCAAGCAAAATGGTTCTGTGGCATCCAAACTGTGTTTCAGTACCCAAGAATTTGGAACATGATTCAGTTTTACCTGCAGATGCAGTTCATATGTTCGGCGGAGGCTGGTCAGGATTATCTTTTCGCCACAGGAGACCTTTCCGACGAGGAAAAACATTACAAGAAAGTTCTCATGGCAGATCTGAACATCAGGGTGGTACGTGTCTTGTGTCTTGGGCTCTTGGCGCTCTCCGAACAGCATGGCGTGCTGAAATTTGGACTTTCGGCAGTGGTCAGTGATGACAGGTTGCTTGTCCAGTTGTGCCAGGAAAGAATCAGTCTGTCATTGTTTCTGTTTGCCCGACTGGTCGAAGTTCACAATTGTTCTTGTTTTTGCCCATCTTTTCAGAGTTTCTTGTTCACTAGTAAGTAATTACAGCTGTAGCTGGCTTCGGTCTGAGCCTTCTTGGGTGCAGGTTTTCCATGCCGGGAAGAACACTTCCAGTTCTGTCGGTGCACGCTTTTCGTGGCATAGTTCATCCCACGATGTTGCTCTTCACGACCAGCTGAATTTCAGTCAGAAACAATGTGTGATGCTCCGCCGACTGAAAAAGTGTTTGGTGCCCATTTGCAAATTTCTGACGGTGTAGCGTTTTATTTCCGTTGCTCTTGTATTTTTTTTAACCTCTGCGCCCACAATTGTACGTTTCCAGATATCCATGATTCTGAAAATTCACCTCTGCCAAAGTGGTTTTCCATTTTTGATTGCCGCGCAGGGTGAAGAGGATGAACAGGCGAGCATCTTCACTGGGGAGGAAGAACTGTTTGCTTTTGCCAGAGTCAAGTCACGGTGAGACTCGCATCAGTTTCAGGAAGATTTCACTTTGCGGTCACTGAATGAAGGATACTTGTTCTGTCACTGCTCCTATGCTCCCAAAGAGGAAGGTTCAACGCGTGTTTCAGGTTGACGGAAATGCAAACACAAGAGTATTGGGACCAGCGAATCGACTTCTTGAAGGAAAAAGAGAAGAGAAGAATCAAGAAAATGAAGAGCTCAGAAAAGCCACAATTGTCATGACAGCAGTGGCCGTAGGAATTTACTGTGAAACACAGTTCAGTATCGGGATCTGCAGTGTTTGTCGCTCAAAGTCGAACCTTCAGCCAGGCGCAAATCTGAGCGTTGTCAAGTGGAAAGCAGAACGGTGCACACCGAAACACTGCCACGTTTGTGGAATGGTAGCGCTGTTTTGACAGCTCTTTAGTTATCCGGGTTGAAGGTGACCGGGCTTCCATGACATGACCAAAGAACTTGAATCATTCGGTTCGTTTGTTGCGCAAACACCACGGTTCGACCTTCCCGTGTGTCTTTCCTGTCGGTTTGTTTTTGGCGGTGAAACACACCAGTCGGCTGAAAAATTTTGTGTTTCACTCACCAAAAGCCAGGTCCGTCAGAGCTGCGAGGACTTTTGTTTTCTCGTCACAAACTTTGTTTTACGTTGAGTTGTGAAATTTTTATTGTGCTGAAGAATACAGGTACCTTAGAAAAGGATTGATTTTATCTTTGTGAGGATTGTCCTTGTCGGTGAGCTTTGAGAGGCGTGAAGGCTGAAATGCAACAACATTGGATTCCGCCAAAATATTTTGGTGAACATCATTTCGTCGCCAAACAGAAGGCACCGCGCGGCGGAATCAAACCAGGCGAAGATGGGAGACGAGCAGAAGTCTCGAACCCTGTTTGTTAGAAATTTGCCTTACACGTGCACCAATGCGTCACTTGAAAACGTCTTCAGTGACATTGGACCGGTGAAAAGATGCTTCGTTGTCAAAGGTTTGCACTTATTGATTGCCATGTCGAAGATTGTGGAATGATTTTCCATTATCGCTCACTGCACATGTTTGTGGTTTGGGAAAATCTTTTTCGAGTAGACTACCCCTCTGTGAATGTGAGTACGAGAATGAATTCCCTTCTGCCTTTCGCGACCTCATTACGACACCAGTGAATCATGATCATGATCAGGTCACGAAAGGCAGAAGGGAATTCATCCTCGTATTACGGTCATTATAAACTGTAGTGATATCACAAACACACTGGTTGGTATCTCGGGAGAGACTGTCCCAATCGTGCCATCTGGTGAGTGGTGGTTCTAACTTTTACAGCTGGTGTGTCACACCACACTCCTCCCCCAGTAGGGGGTGTTGGCAATGCCTGACAATTTTTGATATTCTGAATATTTTTATAATAATTAATTGGATAGAAAATAGACACATAACAGCACAATATCACTATTTTGCTGGCTTTGGCCTGCATTCCTCC
>JAAUXT010027546.1_pt1 | contig 13135 bp, 15 predicted proteins | sample 7278171 | NCBI WGS metagenome assembly JAAUXT01 (sample SAMN14350112, study PRJNA611818) | marine sediment metagenome | isolation source: surface marine sediment (1.8m) | place: French Polynesia: Moorea | collected 2018-08
CAGTTTCCGTTCTGCTGGTGATTCGCGCGGACCCATTCCAAACAATTTGTTGGAAACTTCGGGACTGGGCGGTTCGTTCCTTTGACTTCTTCCAGCTGTTTTCATTTCGTTGCTTTGGTGTCAATGTAAAAATGAAAAGACATTTTTTATTTTTTCCCGGAATTTGTCTTTATTTCTCAACAGCAGGTACAAGATAAATTTGGAGACAAAGATGTTTCTCCTGCTGCTGCTCCCCACCACCACAGGAAGCTCAGGTTATCCAAACTCTGGCTTCTCTCCACACCTCCCAAGACTCTCAGGTGTCATTCTCTCCTTGAGTATTGTCTTGGGGTCAGTGTATGCCTCACTCTGCAAAAGATTGGCAAAAGAAGCACAACAGTCCCATGGGGTTTTTCTTCTATTGGATTGAAATTAAGTTCAGAGATGGAAAAAAACAGAATTTACCCATTTAGCATTGGCATATCATCCCAAAACAATTACTTCCATAGTAATCAGGCACCCAACAGCACTGCAAAAACAGACAAACAGAAATGAGTTTACTTGAAAGTTGCTTTGACTTTTTTTAAAGGATTGAGGTTGAGTTGAGAAAGAGCAGAATTGATCACAAGCCAATGAGTCCTTACACGGTGGCAGGAGATGTGAGCCACACACCATTCACTGTGGCGCCAGCAAGGCCCTGCATTCCACCACCAGCCCCACTTTCTCCTGTCCTTCCCACCCTGGTTCTGCTTCTGCTGCAGCAGGTGAAGCTTGTTGATAAGAGCCCCACTGATGGTCTCTCTTTCTGTTGTGGTGAGGTTTCCAATGCTGGTGTTCAGATTTTGGGCTTGTTGGGCGATGAAGTCATGGATTCTGTTCTGATCAGAGCCCTACAATGTTTCAGCCATGCAACAAATCTAGCCCAGTGTTCCTCAGGCCTTTGTTTGCCTTGTAACACTTCAACCTGGCCAGTGATGTCGTTGTGCATCAACCTATTTTGTGTTGAATTGACTCCCAAATCGAAGAGAAAATGGCTTCTTCTGATGTTGCGTGAAGAAAAGACAGAAGAGCGGGGTTTGTTTTATTTTCTTTGAAAGATTTGTTGTCCACTAAAGTAAAGCTGGAGCCATGAAGATGTTTGTGTGCTGCTGTGTTCTTGGGAAAAATGTACAATGCACTTCACAAAAGGTATCAGTTGTTTTTGTCTGGTCCGACATTGTCCAGCAAAACTGTATAATTACAAACACAATAGGAAACAGGAGTACACCCAGCAAAGATTTCTCAGAGCAAAATCATATTTATGCAGAACAAATACATTTTTAAAAACAGTTCAGATCAGAGCCCCCTGACGTTTATCCTGGAATCTGTGCCAGTACAGAGGATTGTCTTCATTATGTTGCTTGATTTCAAATGTATCATTCAGAATTGAGTAAAGACTCAAAGGCACAGCCTGTCACACAAGCAAATTTAACACATGCAAGGGTGGATCAAAAAGGTTTTCCCATGAGCATGTTCAAGGGTCACCGATTCCACAGTGAAATTGTACAGCCATGGAAATCCTGCTCAATATGTTCGCATGGCATGAAGGTGTATTTTGTAGCTTGGAGTGTGAACATTAAGTGGCTTTAGCACACACCTGCCCAGATGGCAAAGATTGCCACTGTGGTGTGCTACGCTTCTCAATGATTTTATCAGGAGTTTGTGCATAGACCAAGAAGATTACAAAAAACATGAAGGTTTTGAGTCTTTTTTCCATGAACATGAAGAAACCTGAGAACAAAAAGCAAAATGTGGGAAAGTAGTTGTGTTGCAACCAAATATTTTGAAACAAATTACACCTTTTGAGCTCATTGGTTGAGGGACTTTACTAAACCCAAGGGCTTTTGTGCAGCATGCTGCTAGAATCTGGCACATATTTTTTGACTCCCAAACATTTAGGGTTTTCACAAAAATGAAAATTCAGATGCGAGGCTAGGAATGGACTGGACCATTTCTTGACGCTAACCATACCAGTTTTCTTTGACACGCAGGCATCAAAAATTCTGATGCTGCCCAGCCTGTGTGAGAAACCAAATTCACTACCAGGGAAACACATCAATTCACACTCAGCACGTGTACTGGATAGTCATCAGCCACCAAGACCAAGCAACAGAAGAACAAAATTCCACGCAATGCACACTGGACCAGTGTCAGATTTACCACACAATGTGCAAATCAATGGAAATCACTTTTGCGTGTGGTTCAGCAGCACCATGGATGTCACAACCACAATCAATGCAGCCCACAATGGTCAAACCATCAAACAGTTGGTGTTATCATGGGGTCACAGAGTTCAACATATTCTAACACCAGACCTTCCAGTACTGCAAACCCCAGTCATGCAAATTTCTTGGGGGTGACAGCTTTGTGCACTTTGGGTTTTCATGGTGAATGAAACACAAGTAGACACAGGAAAGTTATATTTCTATGGGACAAAATAGGGTACAATGTGTTGTTGAGTCTTCAGTTCAGTAGAATGTCCAAGCAAAAAGGGCAGCCTCTCTCCTTCAGCAGCAGCAAATGCAAACACCTGCCCAGATGGTAATGATTGCCACTGAGCACCACAACGTTTGAAACTACCAAGCACAGCATCTATCACCAGTTTGTGAACAGATGGAAGCAAGGATTAGTAGACAGAGCAACATTTTGTGTACAAAATTCTGCAGCAGCACAAGAAGTCATTGTGTTTCACCTTGGTAATTCAGTGCTTAACCTGTGAGAACATGTTCCAAAACAGCTGTATTTCCACCATCTTTCTCCTCTCTCATCTCTCTCTCACTCTCTGCTTCCCCCTCCAGCTGCCCTGGCCACTGCTTTGCCCTCGTTTCTCTTTTTGTCAGTCCCTTTCACACCTCGCTCCTTCTTGCCATCTGTCCTTTCTTCCACTCTGTATCTTTTTCTGTCTCTGTCACTCTCCCTCTCCTTTCGGTCCCTCTCTTTTACACTCTCCCCTATTCATTCTCAATCTCCCTCCCTACATCTCTCCCTCACCCTCCATCCACTCCTGCTCAACTCTATCTTTGTCTGTCCTGTCTTGATGTTCTTTCTCTCTTTCTCTACCATTTGGGAGGTTGAATAATGCCAAAATACTTAGAATGATGTACTTGAGAGAGAGCGAGGGAGAGAGAAAGTGAGAGAGGAGAGAGAGAGACCATCCCATCCATTGCAAGCCTGTGAGGCCTGATGCTGGCATGATCATGTTTGTGCGCTTCCATACAGATGCATGCCACACGAGTGACCCAATCCCTACCCGACGATGACATCAGGACTTTTTTCTGGCATGATTAGATGTATTTCCTCCCTCACTCAATGCAATTCGCATTGATGTGATGCAATGGAAAACAATGTCAACCAAATAATTTGCCCCAAGCGGCACACTGGAACTGACAATCCATGTTGTATCTACCAGTCTGACAGTACTCTGATAGATTTATTTTGTCCAACGATGTGAGAGGAACAAAGTGAGAGGAACAATTTACAATGCCAGGGTAAAGAAAATATTTACATCATCAACTGTACAGTTTGCCATTTTATTCATCCCACATACAACACCTTGTCTCAGTCATGTGGTTCTGGCCACCTTGGTCCTTCTCGAACACAGAACATTCCACTTAGGGTTTGTATTTTGATTTTCCCTGCAAGAAACAATGTGTGTTTTTGTCCATATGCCTTTGAATGCACACGTGTTTGAGGTTTGTTTACATCAGGTACAGACCAAATGAAGCAAGAAAACTTTCTCATGGAGACAGTCACAGGGTTGAAGAGAATTTCCTTCCCAATCACGAGAACTGATTGCACACATCAGGATTCACAAGAGACCGGTTCTGAAGGGTTCACGGAAAAAGACGCATGGAAGCAGCCGTACGAGGTTAGATTTTTTAGTCATGAAAAGCATGACTAGTATTGTCAGTATGTGTCTGTCTGTGACATGGGACCCCGAGCGACTTCCCCCCTGTCAGGAAATTTGCTGGGAGGTCCAGAGCTGACCTAAAAAAATTTCAATTTTGTTAGGGTTTTATGACTCAGAACATTTTCAGGTGATGGGATCCCCCTGTTGGGAAATTTGCTGTGAGGTCCAGATCTGACCTCAAAAAAAAAAAACTTGATTTTGTTAGGGTTTTTTGACTTTGGAAAATTTTTGGCCAATGTGACCCCCCATGAGCATTTATGCCAGATTCAGGGCCTTTGGGCCTGGGAAACAGCATAAGTATCATTTGTGTACTGGCAGCTGAGGAGGCAACATCTCATTGGGCTCTTGTGAGTAGCCATTTTGGTTTTCTTATGGGGGGCTGCTATTATACAGGTCTGGGGGCTGCCATTTTGTTTTGCAGCTCTACAGTTCTACTAGGGATAGCAGATGATATGGATATAAGGCTACCATTTTGTTTTATGGCTCTGCTACAGATTTCTTCATCTATAGCTTGAGCAACATGTGACCTCCTGGTCATCTCATTTCTGCTGGGTCTCATCCAGTTTTTCCAGTCAGAATGAACTTGTTTTGTTTTTGCTTCCATCGTCACCCACCCTGATATGTCTTCCATGAACACACTTGGTGTCAAGGTTGGGTTGACTATTGAAGTTGTTTTTCTTTTTTTTTGCACTTGGAAAGTGCATGTGTCGACCTTTTGGCAAGCACGATTGGAGGGAAGTGATTTTGCATGATGGCACATAACTGGCCAAACCAGCGATATGAGATTAAATTCATGTTAGATGAGGGATGCACACAAGTGGAATTATTGAGAAGACTGCATGCTGTTCATGGACAAAGTGCGTTGAGCAAATGAACAGTGCAACATTGGTGCAAACAGTTCAGAGATGGGCGTGACCAGTTCCAGAATCTGCACAAGTCCAGCTGCAAATCCAAGGTGACTGATGCCAATGTGAATGCTGTGCATGCAGTTGTGAACAGAGACAGAAAGTCAACATTGAGACAAGTTGCTAGAAAGGTTTTATTGTCATACTCCACCACCAGGAAAATTCCCAAGAAGGAACTAAAAATGAAGAAACATCCATCCAAGTAGATAGCACATCATTTGACTGCTTGTGAGAAGCTGCGCAGGGTGGATTATGCACAGTGCGCTTTGGCCTGTTTTCATCTGTGGTGGCAGAGGACGAATCCTGTCATTTTTTGTTGGGAGCCTGGCAGCAAAACATGTTCCATGGAATGGGTGGCACCCAGACAGAAAAGACCAGAGAAAGCCAGAATTGAAAGGACTGTGCAGAAGGTCATGCTTGTTGCCTTCATTGACTCGTGCAGCTGTGTTTACCACAAATTGTCCCCAATGGGCGTGGCATTGGAGGTGAACTTTATGCCCAAATTTTGGAGAGATTCAGGGACGCTTTTAGGCATCATCCATCAGACCTCTGGACACCTCGTGGGAACCCTTCCTGGGCACTCTTGTATGATGGAGCCCCAGTGCACAAAGCTCAACCTAGTTTGAGAGTTGTGGCCCATCAGAACATGGGAGTACTACCACACCCTGGTCACTCACCTGACTTGAACCCACTGGGCTGCTGGTTTTTTGCACACCTCAAGAAGATCCTTCAAGGCAATTGAGGTGATTAAGCAGTTCGTTTTGCTCAGCATTGCATTGCAGTGGGCAAACACAGACCCAGTCACTGAGAAGGACTGTGCCACATGAACAGGAAGAGACCGATGGTTCTTGAAAAGACATCATCACACTTCAATTGGGAAGTCCATCTGTTGTAAATCAGCACATTTGGACTTCAGGATAGTTTGACAATTTCAGTTCTGCTTATGATTTGCACAGACCCATTCCAAATAATTTGCAGAAAATATCGAGTTCATTCATTTTGTTTCTTCCGGCTGTTTTGTTTTCAGCCTCAATGTGAAAATGAAAAGCATTTTTCTTTTCTTTTCCGAAAATGGTTTTTATTTTTCAACAGCAGGTACAAGACAAATTTGGAGAGGAAGAGACAATGTTTGTCCTGCTGCTGCTCCCCACCACCATTGGAAGCTCAGGTTATCCGAACTCTGGCTTCTCTGCACACACACCTCCCAAGACTCTCAGGTGTCATTCTCTCCTTGAGTATTGTCTTAGGGTCAGTGTGTGCCTGGCTCTGCAAAAGATGGGCAAAAGTTACACAATCGTCACAAGGGGTTTTTCCTCAATTTGATTGAAATTATGTTTTTATATATAGATGGAAAATGACAGAATTTACCCATTTAGCAGCATGAGCATATGGTGAACCAACACGTCCACACAGCTGGGACGCAACAGCACTGCGGAAACAGACAAGCAGAAATGATTTTACTTCAAAGTTGCTCAGACATTTTTTGATGGATTCAGGTCAAGTTGAGAAAGAGCAGAACTGCACACAAGCCCACGAGTCCTTACACCGCTTCTTGCGATGACGGAACATTTAGTCGATTGAGGCCAGCAACTTCTTGATGACCACCAGCCCCGTTTCCTCCTGTCCTTCCCACCCTGGTTCGGCTCCGGATTCAGCAGGTGAAGCTTATTGGTAATGACCACAGCGATGGCCTCTTTTTGATTTTCAGTGAGGTTTCCAATGCTGGTGTTCAGCTTTTGGGCTTCTTCCGCGATGATCCTGTGGATTGTTGGATCATCCTCCACAGATCTTGCCACAACTGCCACAACCACTGCAATCATCTGTTGAAATGAGAACAAATTTTCTTGCGAGTTTCATCAACAAACCAAAACACTCAGAGGAACAGAAGCACAAAACAGATGCAAAGAAAAAAGAAATGTCTCACCAGAACTGCCAAGAGAAATGTCTTCATGATGCTCAGTCGTTCTTCACCTGTCGTCAATTTGAATTGTCGTTGAGAAACAATGAGGAATCTTCTGCTGCACAGTTGAACTTGTGAAACAGAATGACAAATACTGCATAGAACAGCCAGTGTGTGTTCCACCTGTTCAGATGGCACTGATATCAAGCCAGTGCAGCCATGTTTCTGGCAGGTTTGTTCACACACATATGCAGATCAAATGATTACCAGCTACAGCTCTCGCTATACCATTCCTTTTATCCACAGTTTGTGCATAGATGGAAAAAAGATAAACAGATTCCAGTGAAATGGTCATGGACATCCCGCTCAATATGTTCATATGGCATGAAGGTGTATTTTGTAGCTTGGAGTGTGAACATTAAGTGGCTTGTGCACACACCTGCCCAGATGGCAAAGATTGCCACTGTGGTGTGCTACGCTTCTCAATGATTTTATCAGGAGTTTGTGCATAGACCAAGAAGATTACAAAAAAACGCAGGTTTTGAGTCTTTTTTCCATAAACATGAAGAAACCTGAGAACAAAAAGCAGAATGTGGGAAAGTAGTTGTTTTGCAACAAAATATTTTGAAGTACCACAATAAATTCTTCCAGTGCTTCAGTGCCCATTGTTTCAACGACCTTTTTCAAAATTATCCTTTTCTGTGGTTCAGTTTCTTACTGGTAACTTTTCACCAGTTCAGCCAGGCGAATGCGCATCCATTTTGGAGGACTTTTGTTTTGAGTAACCAGTGAGTTCGTCCTGTGATATGCAGCCTCTCCTCTTGTGAGTCAAGTTGTTCTTCTGTCACTGAAGGTTTGGCTACCGTCTCGTGTCTAAAACGCACTCATGTGTAAGAAGCACCCCAAGATTTTTGTCCCATTTTCTGGTACCAAGGTTTATGAAAAGATAAAGTAAATTCATACTCATGTGTAAGACACACCCGTTCTTTTGATGTTCAATTTTGGGGCAAAAAAGTGTGTCTTTTTCATGAGACGATACGGAAAGCCTTTCATCCTCCATCAAAGAACAACAGCTGTGTCCGTCTCAATATAACTGTTGCCAGCCTTCATGCCAGCCATTGCAGTTGTCCGCGTACTGGACGATGCGTTTTTTACTGCGTGCTGCCCGTGACAACAATCCTTGACAAGTATATACCGCCAGCACAACTTTTGGAACTGCCCTTCGAAACCAGGTCACACGAGCGTCGCGTCGTTCTTGCTGTGGGTGACGCGACGTTGGCGCGACGTTCAGCAGTTTCATACGGCGTACTTGATCTACAAAGTTTCTGTTGAATCAATCAATGCAGAATAAGATTCACAACGTTCCTAGCAACGCTTTGCACGTCGTCCCACTAAGATCACATGCACACACGCACACACACGCATGCACACACACTGCAGTGTGTGCAACTCTATGTCTGCGTTCACATCACATGCACATCTGCGTCTGCATCAAGCGCGATGATTTTGAGGTGAACGTGCGTTCCACATTGTCCACGTCAACATCAAACATCCAGTCAAGATGGACGTCTTGGCTGTATGTCCATATGCGCAGCAGCCTGCGAGAGAAGCGTGTGCAACTGTGCCGTGCTTTCCTTTCACCTGGCTTCTGCGTGTTGTGAGGAGTGTGAGAAGATGCAGCAGACACCGATCAAGGTACAGAACAAGCCAAGCGTGACGCCACGCGGAGGTGTCAGTATCTCTCATTGGGTGTACTGACCGCTGGGATGCCCTTTTATGGTGCACAGCAGAAACTGTGGACAGTGTTCCAGCGGTGCTGTGCTCACAACAAGAGAAGCACTGTTGGCACAGCAGCCAGAGAGCAAGATTGCCTTCTATGGTGTTGTTTGTGCTGTCACGCTTTCTTGTTCCAGTGGCGCCAAAAACGTGAACAGCCAATGGGAGAGTAGAGTGCGGCATGTATCGTTTCCGTGCGGGGGAAACCACTTGCTGTGCGTTTGGGTTTTGCTCCGCACATAAGAGACAGGCCACAGTCACACATAGTACAACTTTTGGCCTCGCTTCTGTCCTGCACACAGGATGAAACACGGAGCTGCTGCATTGAGAAAAAGGTCTGAGAACTTGATTCCTCGACACAGGTCTCCATCCCTGTCTTCTGATTGGAACAATCGACTAACCTCCTCACATCACCAAAAGGCAGCTACGAGTGCAGCGTTCGTGTGATTGGAACTTTAGAGACATAACTACCCAGTCTTGTCTTTAGCCCTTTTCACATTGGTGCCGTCAACTTCAAAGTTCAGCAGAAATTTCACGTGACGCCCAATAGGTGGGCGTCACAAAACGGCTCAGGTCATTTGACGTCGTCAAAATAAGTTGACGCCGTCACCAATGTCAAAGCTGCTTTTCAGAGATCGGTATGCTGTGTTTTGGGGGTCCTCAGTCAGCAAAATAGCACAAGCGCGCGATTATGCTTGATCAGTATTTTCTCATGCAACAACATGGACACCCACGGAACTCTTCCAGACTGAACACGAACGACAAATGTTTGTCTCCAGACCCACAATGGTCCCGCCATTTGTTTCGGGGGTTTCACGTTGGTGACGCCGTCATATTTTTTGACGTCGACTGCATCTTTTGTGATGTTGACTGCAGCATTTTTTTCACATTGGAGCTGCATCAAAGTTGCAGTGCATATCCACTGTAGTAACTAGAACTTTACAGTGAGTGCTGACTGCAACTTCACATTGCCACACAGGTGTTTTTCACTGTAAGACTCCTGCAGCAATAAAACTGCTGCCCAGGTGTGCAGCGACTGCAAAAAGTTGACGTCAAAAAACATGACGGCGTCACTAACGTGAAAACCCCTTTTGACACCCAGAGTTGTAAGGGAAGCAGATGTAGTTTACGAGCTGATCTCTCACGTACAAGAATAAAACAACAAATTTCTGAGCTGCACGCAGTTTATGGTTATATTTCAGCAGAAGAGAGACAATAAAACAACAGTTGTTCTCATGTTTGCATGGTAACTTGTGACCATGTTGCAAGGCGTGAAGCTTGGCATCGAATGGTGTGCACAGAACATGCAGTTGTTTGTGTCTATTGACCCACTGTTCTTGTTTCGTGAGGCATGCGAAACGAGTTTTATTCGCAAAACAAAACAAGGCATTTCCCCAAAAAATTGCCGTCATTGTGTATTTATATTTTTTGCATTCTTCCCATCATAAATCTGGTTGAGGACGAGATCCAGACCTGCTGAAGTATTTCCTGAAAGCCCGCTTTTCATGTTGTCAGTTTTCTTGCGCCAACATCAACTTGAAAACACCAGGTTTTTGAACTGTAAAACAAGTGATTTTGCGGGTCGTTTATTGGTTTGCACCTTCGCTTGAGATGAGAGGAGAAATTTTAATCCAGTAATAATCAAATACATCGCGTGAATTTACTCTTCAACACCAGGTTGCCAATAAAATGATCAAAAATTTATGTTCGAAAAAAAGGAAAAATTTTCCATCTTTCTCTGGAAAGTTCCGATGTTACAGCAGGTGCGATTCTCTTCCCTTGGTATCCGAGACTTCAGGGTAGTAGAACCAACAAAGACTGACCGCGTGACTGCGACTTTACTTCCACATCACATTTGGTGGGTGTTTGTTGAGATTACTAGACAGCTTTTCTTACCGTTTTGAAATACTTAATACTTTTTGCCATAAATGCTCTTTATTTGAACATTTGGAAATAGGTTTCGAAGACACGTTGAAAGAAATGCAAGCGTTTGCACTTTCGTCTTGTAACCGATGAAACTGGAAAGAAAAGAATTGCGTGTTTCCATTGTTCTAGAGAAAATAGAATGGTTTGTTGAACTGTTTGTTCAAGCAATGGTAATTGGTTCTCAATCATTGCTGAAAAATGAGAGTTGAAAGGAAGGCTTTGTGTTTGGATGTTGCAAAGAACAGACTTGTACCCTGGCGAAGAGAGACTGACTCACCATGATCCGTTTTGCCATCTTTGGTGAGTTGCCCGGTGTGATGCGTCTGTAACAAGGAAGGTCGATATTGTTCTGTGAGTCAGAACATGACATTCGAGTTGAACCATCAAACAGTGTTTCAAACCGAAATTTCATCAGAACTGAACGTAGCGTCTGACTTGATTCAAGTGTTTGTTTTTGCTGTTCACCGTAAAGCTTCGCGTACAAGTCGCACCCCAAAGAACATGGTACATGATATTTTCAATCTTTTATTTCTAAGTTTGAGAACACCAAATGAAGCAACAGAAACTGTTTTGTTTTTGATGTGTTGGCCTCCAGACAAGGAAGGCTGACAGCTGGTACTTTTATGAACAAAAACTAACAATGGCTTTGTGAATATTTCCTTCATGTCAGATATGTGACCCAGTGCACGAGAATTTATCCTCTAAATTTGGGTTTCTAATAGACAGATATAAAAGGAAACCAAATGTAGTCACTTTCCGCGTGGTCCAAAAACTTATCGCACTCCTACTTTTGATGTCAAATACGGTCCAGAAATACGCGTGGTTTGGTGATACCTGTTTTTCTCTGCAGTTGCCGTGGTAACCGTGGCCCTGGCTCAGGAGTCTACCAGCTGCGATCACCCATACGGATTTAGCGGCCTGTATGAGGACGGAGATCCCTTCGCCTACACATGTCCTCCAAATCTGAAGTTCCAAGGAACCACCAATCGCACTTCAACCATCGCGTGCACTGGTGGGGACTGGGAGCCGACTCCAACCTGCGTCCAGCCTGATGCTTCTGTCACCCCTACTGATATCCCCTGTGGTGATCCCTATGGGGTGGTGGTCGTTTTTGATGTGGGGGAGATATTTGAATACACGTGTCCACCTGGGTTGAGTTTTGAGGGAGCCAATAACAGGGTGTCCAATATCACCTGTACTGAGGATGGGTGGGACCCTGTCCCATCCTGCCCCGACAAGATCAATGGTGATGACTGAGGCTAAAATACAGCAATGATAAGGGATGGGGATCCGTGTGGGAAACATTCAGGCACCAGGAAACATTTTGGGCATTTTTGGTGAAAATTGTAAGAAAAATAGAAATTTGCTGTCATTTGTTATAAGGTATAAAACACTTGTTGGTTTGAGCTTCTGCAGTCATCAAACTTTGTCTGGCGAGATTCTCTCAGCAACATGAGGGACATTGGATAGGCTACGAATCAGACGAACAAAGAAATGTAAACAACTTTTGAATACCCATTTGTTACAACCAAAAAAGGAAGTATGTTTCAATTATAATTTTATTCCTGCACATTTTCATTTGTAACTGAAGCTGATGAAACATTCACAGGCACAAAAACTTGAGTGAAGTCCTGTGTCCCTGACCACAGATGGTGACTGTCTTCAGCATTGTGTTCGCAAGTCACGTAGCTTCTGGTAGGTCCGCTACGAATGGCCTCTGCTGCACACCTGTGTAACACAAAGCCTATGTGCGATTGCTTTCTTTTGTTCTTCAACTCTCTTGTTATTACTTACACGAAACAGAAAAGGAAAGAAAAATTGCAATGATTTGGTGCACTGGTAGAAATAAAGTTGGATGTTTTTGGCTGAACTTCGGTGTTAAAACATGTCTCGAGATGGCAGTTCTGACGTTTGTGCGCGAAGTTTCTGCTGTGCCTCTGTTGAGGACAAGCTTATTTTCGTGGCCGAACCACAGTGGAACGCTCAACCACTTCAGTGAACCACACATGACTCCGTGTGCTGCGCAGGGCTCGTTCTGCGACTCTAGTGCTGCCTGACACCTGTCTTCGTTTGCCACCCCGACAATGAGTGAGCAGTTTCCTGTGTGGTGCTGGGTACCTCGTCTCCAGCCATCTGTGTCACACCAGCAGCTACTGGGCCTCAATGTGTGCTGTGCTGCGTGTGCACCCAAGTGTGCCTGTCCGTTCCCTACTCAACAACGGAGTCAGGCCAGCAAAGACGTGATTTTCTTGGTCGTTGTGTCACAAGTTCGAATTGCTCTTCTGCATTGTCGTGTCAAACTTTAGGTCTTATCAATGCAGTCAAACAAAGAAATATGCCGACAAAACTGCTTTTTTATTTATTGTAATAGTGCGTCAGTGGATTACAAAACCTCGAGAGTTACATTTTGATCACAAAAAAATACAAACACAGCAGTAAAAACAGAACGTGCACCTCGCTGCACACCAAGGCCGGGTTCGATTTGCGGGATTCTTCAACCAAAACCAGGAATTATATCATCTCTTTTGCAGAGGAAAACTTTCCAACACGCCTGAACCAATCAAGAACCCATTTTAAGTTTGGTTCCATTTCGGGTGAAAAGTGAAGAAAAATGAACCCAGCTTCACTCTCATGTTCACACGGGTTCCGTTAGTGTGTGTGGCTGGCCGGCAGTGAAGTGGCGCCACTCCCCCCCCCCCC
>JAAUXT010010697.1_pt1 | contig 13134 bp, 9 predicted proteins | sample 7278171 | NCBI WGS metagenome assembly JAAUXT01 (sample SAMN14350112, study PRJNA611818) | marine sediment metagenome | isolation source: surface marine sediment (1.8m) | place: French Polynesia: Moorea | collected 2018-08
TGGTGCCCCCCCCCCCCTGAGTTGAGTCGTGGCCACGGACGATTGCTGTTGCCAGTCCGTAACACAGACTTGTGTCAAAAGGAAGGGTGTTTGGGCTGTGACTGAAAATGTAACACAAGCACGGTGACTGCAGGCGTGGGACACTCGGTTGAGTATGACAGCACCATCACATTTGACGAGCCACGTCAGGTGACAGCCAAATTTCAAATGTTGAGTGGTGACGGAAGTGGGGTTACCCAACATCAAAAATTTTGGATATCAATTCAACATTCCTTGTTGCAAGTGCCCCCTCGTAAATGTTGACATGTTGGGTGACCCCCCCCTGGGTCAACATTGAGAAATTTAGTTGTCACCTGATATCACGTGTTCTAGTGTTGGGTGATCCCCTTGCCACCCCCAGCCACTCAACTTCAAAAACCCTGGATGTCACCTGACACCACACATTTTTCCAAACGTTGCGTGACTTCCCCTCCCCCAAATAAACATGTCTTGTGTCATGTGACCCTGGGTCACTCAACATAGAAATTTGGTATGTGTGTGGGGCAAGGGAAGATTTGTTTCCAGGGTCACTCCACATTGAAATCTGAGGATCTGTGTGTGGGGCAAGGGGGGGTTGTTTCCAGGGTCACTCCACGTCGAAATCTGAGGAAAAGCACCAGAACAAACAAACTGTGGCTCGGCCGAGTGTCAAAACGGTCGCTGACAAAAATATTATTTGGAGCAAAACAAATTATGCATTCAAAGATGGGAGACCAAGGCACTTGTACGCGAGGAATTGCGGTGAAGATGCTGAAACAAAAACATTGACCAGTGAACCGTGGCTGGAGTGGCACTGCGGGAGGTTGGGTCCATACATAAACCGTGACGAGACAAAATATCAACGAAACATACTGGTATGTTCGTTGCCTGTGTTGCCTGCCCAGAAGATGTCTGTTGTTGCCGAAGTGTAAAACATCATTCAATCTGTTCGCCAGCTCCAAGTCTTCGAACATCCCGCACTGAAACGACATCACTCTCCATATGCATCAAGAGTTTCAAAGGAAATCAAAGAGTTCGCCAACTTGCCGGAATAACCTGAAGTCTTTCACGCACACTGCCTTTCGAGAAGATCTGCTTCTCGCCTTGGTGGTGCGCGGTAATTCGTGAGTGACTCCGGTGAACATGGCAGAATCACTACATGTCGGAAGAAGTGAACTGCTCTTCTCATAGCAGAATTCAAGTTCGCAACTTACCCAAGACATTGCTTCCGAGAAGAAATCATCTGAGTCCAAAATAGACAAAAACAACGTTTAGCCATTGCAGGGGAAGAACCAGACTTTAAAGTAGAGAATCAGCCGCGCGCCACGTGCATCGACAATTCAACCATTCATCTCAGAGGTGAGCTCATGAGCTCTCAGCCTTCCATGATCTGGAAATTTCCAACTTCCAACTTTTTTGTGGGGGGAGAGGGTCAATCCAGATTTGGAAGTTTCCAACTTCCAACTTTGTATGTGGGGGTAGGGGGAAGGGGTGATCTGGAAATTTCCAGAACTGAATTTCTGGATCTGGAAATTTCCACTCCTGCTTTACCCCGCAACCAACTTTGCAAAGTTCTGGGAGACTCCTCAAACTTTGCATCTGGGACGTGTCCATGCAGAGAAAAGAACGATGTGGCACTCTTCGTGCCCTCAACTTTGCAGAAATTTGAAATGAGAAAACTACCGTTCTTTCTGGGCACTGCAGCCATTTTAACTCACGAAGCACTGATCATCAGAACGCACTTTAATTTGGTTGATTTTCGTTTTGGAACACGGGCTGTCACCTGAAACAGCTGATGGACACCACTTGTGCAAGTCTGCTCGGTCAGGCTGGGTCAAGAGAACGTGACAAGACAAAGATTTGCCAAGTCCAGCCTGGATCAGTGGGCTAAGTGGCAAACAATCTTGGACTCCTTCACTCTTCTTGACCAAAGCAATGCAAAATACAACTGGGCAAATGCAGGTACAACTCGATTTTACTTTTTCGAAAGTTCTCAGGTTCTGACCAAGCAACCCCTTGAGACAGAATTTGTTTGAATATCTGTATTACCGGTACTTACAGTCCAGCTCACTTGAGGCGGTCAGATTCTTTCCTTGCAATTGATCCAATATCTGACTGAGAATCGTACTCTGTTTGCTGTCTCTTTGCACTGGACAATTTACAAAAAAGAAACAAAACAATTTGTACCGTCCATTTTAGTTCAAGCACAACGAACACAACTTTAAAATAAAACTCCACTGACAAAATACGGTTGCCGGTACCTCGTGAAGGATAGTGCGCTCTCAGAACACAAAACCATGTTGCCAGCGTGGGATCGATATTTAGTGCCTTCATTTCGTTCAATATCTGTGAAAACAAGGAACACAAAGAGTGCAGGCAAGACCAGAAAAACGAGGTTGTTACCACATCAAAATTAGGTCAATTCAAAAATATTTGGAATCGTCCACACACCATGCTACCATACTGCTGCAAGGCGATTTTATCTCGTGTGTCGGTGGTTTCTTGCTGGATTGCTGCGAGGCCACTCAAAGCACCGTTGAAGGTTTGAACGGTTGGAAAGTGACCATCATCCTTGAGCGAACTTAACGTTTTCTGTGTCGTGAAACGTAAAATGTTTGTTTCATGGTTCAGTAACTCGAGTCAATTCAGAGCAAAAGAATCAGAGCTTTTCGATTGACAAAACTCAAGGCGAATGGCAGAGAGCTTCTGCACAATGTCAGCAAACCTTGACGAAGGTGAACTGCTCGTACATCTTGTCACGTGCTCGGAGTCGAATGAGCGAGTTGTAGCTCTCAAGCGAAACTGCAAAGAATGCAAAAAATGCTGACCGTCTCCAGTTTTCTTTTCATGCCTCTTGCGCTCACCCAGTACTTTTGTCCAGATGGCGTCCACCTATCCTCACTGCACCCACTCCATCGTGGACGCTGAAGCTGACAGTTTCAGTGTCGGACGTCCTAAAACACCTTACCCCCCCCCCCCCCCCTTTCCAGACGGATGTCCCTCAAGCTTTGCACAGAGAAATACACACGCACGCACACATGCACCGCGATGTCCACAAGCAGGCGCTCTCTGTAATGGGCAGAAGCTACCACAGGAAATGACCACGCTGCGCAGACGTTTCCCACTAACTGAGCACATTTCTTTCGTCCTGAGCCTTCGTTTGCTATTTATCCAAAGCTGTCCCTTATTGTACTCCTTGGTAACTCACCAGGCACACGTTTCTCCTTCATGGTATTGAAGAGATCGTTGGCTCCCTTGAAATGACCGTACTGCAAAAAGAACATCAAGGAATAGCTGGTGTGACACCATTTGCAACAATGAAGGATACCTGTTCGAGTTACTTTCTGTGGCCAGTACATTTGTGCCAACAGGGGAAGCTGCTTTCAGACCAAGGAATTAGAGTCCCAATATGTACTTTTGACAACCCCAGGACAAGTACCGTCCAGCGGAAGAGGGGCGGTCTTGCATGACGAAAAGCCCGCATTGATGTCCAGGCACCTTGCAACTCCATTTGCACCGAACCCCAAAGGATTCGAGGTTCTATCATTTAATTCGTGGAATCTTCATGATCACTGTTGTTGTCAACATTGCGTGAGAAACAGTTTAATGGCTGTGCAATTTGCGGCCAAATCGGTCATCTCAGATCATGAAGATTCCACGAATTAAATGATAGAACCTCGTAATTTCTGCCTGCACCAGTTGCTTCTCAAGAAATCGCAACTGTTCACTGAGAGCTCCTTTTAGCAAGTCTTGCCTTGGCGCGACCTCGAAGCAGTGCGTTGTATGCAGCCACGCTGGGCTTCTCCATTTCGGAAAACATCAGGTCAGCTTCCATACCCGTCCTGAACAAAAGATCATGAAACTAGACAAAAAAGTAGAAAACCAGCCGCTTCCTATCCAAATTTCCTACCTATAATAATCATCGGTTTGGTGAAACCAATTACCATTTTTTTCGCTCAGCTTATTGCTCAGAACAGCAACTTCACTGAGTTTATTCAGGGGTAGGTCGGTAAAGCAATGTTTGTTTCGTGAAGCGAATACAACTTCATTGTTTTGCCCCCTCCCTCCTGCAAACTCACTCAGTGAAATTGCTTACACAAACAAAAAGACGTGGCTGATAAAACTACCAAGAATGTTCATTGGTACCAACATCACTTGATTCCAATCCCCAGTTGGACCATTCCTCTGCTTGTTTCAAAAGCAGCTGGTACATTTTTTTCACTCAGTTATTTTCCCAGCAAAGCGACTGTTAGATCTATTTGTTTGCTCAGAGGGGGGCGGGCGGACAAGCAATAGTTGTGTTCATTTCATGAAACAAACATAACTTCATTGCTTCCCCCTTCGGACCCCCCCCCCCTCACCACACAAATGAACACAGGTTGGTTGATTTCTCGCACAAAAATGTGACGAAACCAATATCAGCGCGCTTCGCGGGCTGACACACACACACACACACACACACACACACACACACACACACACACACACACACACACACACACACACGCAACAGCGGCAAGTTTTGTGAGCCAAGGATACGCCTCAGTAAAGTGGATTCGACAACAGAAAGAAAAATACAAACACCAACGTGTCACCCAGTGGATTTGTGGACAAACCCAGCCTTGGCTCACCAAGGAAAACAAGAAAAATTTGTCCTTTTTGATCAAATTCCATTTTCCTTTGCAAGGAAATGATGAAACTACCACAAGTAGAACATCAAAATCGTCCTCGCTCATTCGCAAAACAGCGCAGTTTTCTTGCAAACTTTCACGAAGCAGCGCCAAGTTGTACCTCCAGGAGTCAGGAGGAGACATCATCCTCGTTTGGTTCAGACGGACATTCCCGGGTTTTTCGTAAAATTTCAACGCGTCATCGTGCACGGGCGGATCTTCGCCGTTGAACATACATAGAAGAAAGAAGACATTCTCCACATCCTCCTCTGGCACCGTTTCGTCACCTGAAAATCGATTGGATAAAGCCTTCGAATTCAAGCTGTGGCTGAAACGTTTCTGTTAAGCAACACAGGCACTGTCGATCTCAAAACCGAAAAAATTGGTCAGCGTCTTGACGTCAAGGAAACAGAGAACACCAGACTTTCGAGTAGAGAATCAGTCGCGGGCAGTGTACATCGGCAGGACAGCACTTGTCCCAATCCGACAATGCCTGAGTCAGACAATATCGAGATGAAAATTTTGTGTAGGTGGGTAACTCAGATAATTTTTTGGCCAGGCTGGACAATGTCCAAGTCAGATAATGTCTGAGTTAAAAATTTCATGTGTGTGTGTGTGTGTGGGGTAACTCAGACAATTTTTTGTCAGGGCTTGACAATGTCTAAGTCCAACAATATCTGAGTTGAAAATTTTCTCTGTGTGTGTGTGTTTGGGGGGGGGGCAACTCAGACAATTTTTTGTCTGCATTACCCGGGACGGACGCATGGAGACAGATACAGGGGCAAACCAATATCAGCTCGCTACCGTGGCTGATAAAAATGAACCATTTTGAATTTGCATCAATCGGCGCGTGCACACACACACACACACACACACACGCACGCGTGCAAGCAAGCAAGTAAGCACACACACATACACACACACACACACACACACATAATTCGTTCAGTGTTCCAAACATGAGTCCGTGAAAGGTAAATCACAAGCAGCTGGTGCTGAAATTGGCTTTCAAATCAGCGCAGCCACTGAGCAAGTTTGGTACCTTTCATGAGGATATTTCTGTAAATTTCGTACGCTTCTTCCGTCTTCTGCAGGTCCACACGTTCGCGCAAAGCGAGCAGTGTGTCTTTTTCGTCTGACAGCTTTTTGACTGTGAAGCCTGATGGATACTGCACAAACAAACAGTTGAAGTGAAGGAAACTTTATGAGAAAAAATATTTTCTGCATGAAAACTTGCAAGCAAAGCCTTCAGTCCCCTGTCCGCAGCACAGTGTTGGCAAAAATTGACTGCGATGAAAGAACTCGCGTTGGTTTTACCTTGCTCATTGGGTCCATCGGGCTCACCCGAAAACAGAGCGGATATCGGTTGATAAAATACTGCGCCGCTCGCCGTCCTGACACTTTTGACAACATGTTCACAGACTGAAAAACCAAAAATGTTCACACGATTCATTGCTGAAACTGTTGATCTGTCAGCCCTTCGTGATAAAGTAAAAATAAAATAATAATATGAAGAAAGCCTTCATTTGCGATCATCACTGGCGTGATTGGTTTCTGAACTTGTGACAAAACACCAAACAAGGAAAGAAAGGGAAGTGGAGAGTGTTGACACACCGAGATATTGGTTTCGTATGGAAGCAGCATGGGATCGTCCATGTGGAGGTAACCTGGACCGGCAGAAGCCTAGAATGACAAACCAAATCATTTCACGTAATTGACTGTGCGTGGCATCAAGCAGTTTGCTTTTGCAAGACGAAAATTTGACACCAACCTTCACCGTATCTGACAAAGCATCCAGAATGTCTGTCGGACCTCTTTGTATTCTTTTCGGAATCCTGATGTTTGTTTTTTCTTCCTTCACAGATGGTGCAGAACTCAAATTGCTGGCGAGTCTGAAAGGCACACAAGGTATAGCTCGCGCACGGTGTCACGAAACATCGACATGTCACACTCAATCTTCACAATTTTTTTCACACAACCAAGAGGGAGTGACTACCTGTCTGATTTGATAATAACCTCTGACAAAGAAAATAGAATATTTGTTTGAGAAAGTAAATCAAAATGTAAGTGGAAGAATGATATGCTGTTTTGGCAGCCATGACAGTTTTTGGTAGCTTCTGAGTATGCTCAGTAAGTCAACTCTGTCACTGAGCATTGATCACCATCTTGATACATGGGTTTCACACATCTAATACAAAAAAATAAATAAATGAAAACAGTAGGTTTTACCTTGGAGCTATTTTAATATTTTTCCATGTGAATCTGCCTGTTGTCACTATGAAAAATTAACAAACTGATAAATATTTATATATATATTAGATTCTATCTTTGGGTCTTTTGCACCATGTATTATATTAATTATCTATTATTTATGTTATAAAATTCATAATGTAGTTTGCAAATATATATGGCTATTTCTCATGAAAACACGTCATTCGTTTTCTCGAGTTTTAGACATGTGTTTGTGTTTTTTCCCCATAATTTCATGATCGATTATCATTGTTGATTGAGGGTAACTTTTGGTGAGAAGCACATTTTTCTGCATGTTCTCTTTCATTTCGTATCATAATGTACTGGGTTCAAAATAAAAAAAAACGAAAATCTTACACAATGTTTGAGTGCTCTTATTCCTATCTTATAAAATTGAAAATCATGTTATCAAAAATTGATTTGATAGACCTTCTCATATGTGATCTTTGTATACTAAAAGACAGTTGGTTAAACATGTATAAAGCATTGATGAAAGGATCATCAAAAGTTGCATGCTGATGTCGGATACATTTGTGTCATGTTCTCATTTGACGAAAACAGCACATTTGTGGCAGATTTACCTCACTTATCTGAATGAACTGCGGAAATTTCGTTATATCTGTGGTGATATTTTTTGGAAGAAATGCCCATTTCTAGTAAAGCCTTTGATTTTTCCAACAATGAGTTTCACTTGTTAACCAAAACAAAAGAAAGAACATCCCCCACACACTCAGGGTGGTTATTTTGTTTTCGTAAGCATCAATTGAGTTCCATGACGTATGTCCACTGTGTCAACAGGTGCAATGTGAACAGAGAGTCTCCATGCATAATTTTCGTTGATTGATGACATAATTTTCGTTTGTTTTTGAATCTGGGTTCTGCATTTTCGTATCGTGTGTTAGAAACTCGAATGAGGCGATAAATCTGTGACGTCATCTGGTAAGATGCGCACGCATTCCCGCCAAAAGAGATACCCATATGTGACTGAACACTGAACACCGAATTCCATTTCTATTCACTTATTTTTGATCCACAAAGCAACCCATCTATCAAAATGGAACACAAGATGACAGAGGTACTATCCTGATTTGGTTGTGATAAAATTTCAGTCATGGTTGTGTGTTTTCTGGTCGTTATTTCCCTGTTCATAAAAGCAGATGACCCTGTCCTAATATGGCACCAGAAAAACCACATAACCTTCAGAGATACTTGAATTGTACACAGCTAATTGTTAATTGCTCATCTTGTACCCAACCCAAGAACACACACGTTTCAATTTGTGACATTATGGTGTGTTTGTGTATGTGCCGACGTCTCGTTTCACCTGTTTTTTATATTTCAGGAAATGTATGCAGAATTTTGCCAGTACATCAGGTCAAGAAGAAGAGAAGGAAGGAAACCGAATCAGACAGTGCTGAAGCCGCCAATAAAAAGAAAAAGAAGAAAAAGAAACAGCAGAGTACAAGTGTTAAACGGGGGCACAAGGTAAAGGAAAATGAAAACGAGCCAGAGAGTCACAAGGTGAAAAAGAAGAAGGCGAAAAGGATTGACCCGAAAAAGACACACCGAGCATCTGAAACATCAGACAGCAGTGACGATAGTTCTGAAGACAAGAAGAAGACTGTGAAAAGGGGGCACAAAGCGCCCGAAAAGGAGTCACAGAGTCACGAAGGTGTCAAGAAGAAGGTGGTGTTGAAAAAGATTGACACGAAAAAGGCACACCAAGCATCCGAAACTGAGTCAGACAGCAGTGACGATAGTTCCGAAGACGAGAAGAAGAAGAAGGTGAAAAGGGGGCACAAAGCACCCGAAAAGGAGCCAGAGAGTCACGAAGATGTCAAGAAGAAGAAGGCAGTGAAAAAGATTGACACGAAAAAGGCACATGAAGCGTCCGAAACCGAGTCAGACAGCAGTGATGATAGTTCCGAAGACGAGAAGAAGAAGAAGGTGAAAAGGGGGCACAAAGTGCCCGAAAAGGAGCCAGAGAGTCACGAAGATGTCAAGAAGAATGTGGTAAAAAGGATTGACATGAAAAAGGCACACGAAGCGTCCGAAACTGAGTCAGACAGCAGTGACAATAGTTCCGAAGACAAGAAGAAGACTGTGAAAAGGGGGCATAAAGCGCCTGAAAAGGAGTCACAGAGTCACAAAGGTGTCAAGAAGAAGAAGGTGGTGAAAAAGATTGACACGCCCGAAAAGGAGCCACAGAGTCATGAAGATGTCAAGAAGAAGAAGGCGGTGAAAAAGATTGACGCGCCCGAAAAGGAGTCACAGAGTCACGAAGGTGTCAAGAAGAAGAAGAAGGTAGTGAAAAAGATTGACGCACCCGAAAAGGAGTCACAGAGTCACGAAGATGTCAAGAAGAAGAAGGCGGTGAAAAAGATTGACACGAAAAAGGCATCCAAAACTGAGTCGGAGAATCACGAAGATGTGAAGAAGACGGTGAATAAGAAAAAGAGTAAAATGGACACCAAAATGGAGCACAAAAATGTAAATGAGTCAGATTGTGAACACAGTGCAGAAAAGAAGACAAAAAAGAAGAAAACCGAGCAGATAATTGACGAGCTTATCAAGTCAAAGAAGAAAACTGGTCAGGATAGCAAAAGTGGGTCAGAAGAAAGCGATGACAGTGAATCCACCACCAGTGCTTTTTCTGGCTCAGGAGATGAAAATGAAGCAAGCACGAAAAAGGAGAAGGAACAAACAGGTCGTACACAGAAGAAGCCTTTCGACTTGAAGATCAAGTTGCAACAGGAAGATGTTTCAACTGTTATCAATAGAAACACACGAAGTCTTACCACGGACCAGTTGAAGAAAATCAAAAAGCATTTCAAAGATTGGCCAAATGCAAAAAAAAGGGAAGAAGACAAATTCCGAAAGGGCGATTTCGACGAAATATTGACAGATGGTGCGACGAACTTTGAAATATTCATATCCAAATGGAATGATCTGATGAGAACACAAGAAACCAGATGCAGATTAATCGCTGGGTTGGGCAAGTTCACATAAGGCAGATTGTCTCTCACAGAACTACTTGTCAAAAAGAAGAAGGACAAGATCAAGGAGGAGAAATACGAGCAACTGAAAGCAGATAAACAGGTAAGTTAGTCAGGTGTGCAGCAAGTTCGTGATGGTGTAGCAACTTCGTGTTTCCACATCCACGAATGGAAAGTAACACATCCTTTTCAAATCACAGGAGAAAGAGCGTCTTCGTAGAGCGATGAAAAAGCAAGACCAAAGCAAGACAGGAGATCAGAATCAGGTGTGCAAATTGTTTGGATACACTTTTCACATGTCGCAGAATGATCACGTAATGTGGACACATTTCATGTTCAGCGTGTTACATTTGCTGTATGTATTCGAAACCAAAACTGGACATGTTATTTGTTTTTTAACAGAAGAGTCCCAGTCCCAATGACGATGACGAAAACTTAGATGTTGATGCTCCAGATGACGATGAGGGGCAGGAAAACAATGAAGCACTTCCATCAGAGGAGGGAAATGCAGCTACAAAGCATGAGCAATGGGTACGTTTGTGTGTTTGCTTGTGGACTGATGCACCATACTCGTGTCTGATTTCATGTAGCATTTTCGGAATGATACGAGTTGTATTCAACCATATCAGGTGATACACAACATGCAGTCATCTCGGTTGGCAGCCTTGGGTACACCAAGTCCAATCAAGGTAATCATGATTCATACCAGCAACACACTGCAGCATTTCAACCCCCCCTTTTTTTGTTAGTTGACCCTCCATAATTTTGACAGATTGAACTATTGGACGAATTTGCTGAAGTTCATCATGGGACAGGAGCGCAGCCAAAATCGAAAGACACACCACCAGCAACAGCAACAGGGAGCATGGAAGGGTCAAACACAAACTCAGCACATGCACCAATCCAGGTGACTTATTCTCAATTTTTGTACACTAATTATTACAATTCATACCTGCTGGTTTTTGATTTTGTTAGTTAATTGACCCTCCATATTTTTTTACAGGTTGAAGTTGAGGTTCATCATGGGACTGGAGCACAGCCAAAATACCCACCAGTAACAGCAGCAGGGAGCATCGAAGGGTCAAACACAGCATGGCCACCAATCCAGGTGTCTGTCATATTCTCATTTTGTACACAGGCACATTCATACCCCAAATATGCCATCCATGGGGGGAGGAAAAACCAACGACACAACTTTCTTTCCATTTAAACAGCAGCAGCCACAGCAGCAGCTCAGCATGCCTGCACCTTCCTCCACATCAGCAGGGACCGGCGGTGTGGCGACATCCAACGTACTGCGTCCACCAATCCAGGTATCTGTCATATTCGCGTTTTGTACACAGGCACAGTCATACCCCAAATATTCCATCCTTGGGGGAAAAACACCAATGACCAAACTTTCTTTCCATTTAAACAGCAGCAGCCACAGCAGCAGCTCAGCACACCTGCACCTTCCTCCACATCAGCAGGGACCGGCGGTGTGGCAACATCCAACGTACCGCATCCACCAATCCAGGTGACATATTCTCGTTTTGTACACAGGCACAGTCATACCCCAAATATTCCATCCGTGGGGGAAAAACACCAACGACCAAACTTTCTTTCCATTTAAACAGCAGCAGCCACAGCAGCCTCTGCCAAATCAGATAACGGCAGCTCAGCGTTGGAAAAACGGGAAAAGACAGACACTTGGTGAACCTGCGTATCGTCGACACGTTGCTATGCAGCGTCAAGAACAGCGTGCAGCACAGAGGTAAGAGTGTTGTCTTTTCGGTATTAGGCTTTTTGTTTTCAGGCAAAACCATGCATTTATGTTTTGCAAAAGGTTATGTGCTGTCTGGAATGAAAAAATCAAAGCTCGAAAGGAAGATCATCGGTTGAACAAGGTGTTCATTTTCAACAGTCTGTTGAAACTCAAAGCACTCAAGGCACGTCATTGAAGATCTGAGCGAGATCAAACAAAAATCGAACACGAACATATGGAAGTACTCACTGGTTTGCTGGGAAAAGTTGACAGGAAAAAGATATCTGATATCTCAGGGAAATGCAACAGGGAGGTGTGTAGACTCTGCCAACCCTTGCGGCACACATACTCATCCTCGGATCGCTTTCAGCAATTTCAGAAATGGAAGGCTGACATTGCAGAATTCTTATCACGTGATGACATTTCTGCAGAGCTTCCAGACATGAAGTTTGTAGGGAAGAGGTTTCTGGTCACAAGAATGAAACAGGCTCATTTGCTGTACAACGAGGAATGCTCACAGAAGGGAGAAAGCACCATCAGTCATGCAACTTTTTGTCACCTCAGACCAAGATGGATCTGATCCTGTGACGAGATCCTGACACGCATGTCAGTTTGCCAGTGATGTCAGAATGTGGATCTCAAAGCCAGAGCTCTTCAGAAAGCTGGTGTGTCTGGTGTGCCGACTGATGTGAAGAGTGGCATGCAACTTCTTTGGTGCAGTACCACTGATAGATTTCCATCCATGAAGTGTGCCGAAGGGTCATGTCTTACGTGTGTGGAGAATACGAGGAAGTTGCAGGGAAAGATGCAGAAGGCACACACAAAGAAAGAACTTGATCAGTCTGTTGGGTACTCTGAATGGGTAGCTGTGTCCAAGAAGTTCACAAAGGATGGTCGTATTCCAACGGAGGAAGAATTACAACAGGAAGAGGATGGTGAAAGTCTGTCAGATGAAGATGAGAGTGACAAACCCAAATGCTCAAAGAAACCAGTGCTTCTCCGTCATACATGTACTCTACTCGTACTCATGAGTAGGTTTGTACAGGCACTGTTTGCACTCTCGTAGCATGTGTTCATGACACAATGGCAGTGGAATCAGTTCCGCGAATTCCATTCATCGCTTCGACCAGGCACCGTTCTTTTGTGCATGGATTTCGGGATGAATCTGCTGAACATTTTCCAGGATGAACCAAGCGCCATGCATTGGGATCATGAGCAGACAACTATTTTCCCAATGGTCAATTATTTCAGGTGCCCGAAACAGAAGTGTATGAAACTCATTACACATGAACAGGTTTTCCTGGGGCCCGGTACTCTACCACACAACCACTTTTCTGTTGCAAAATTTGTGGAAATTTCTACAACAGAACTTCAGAAAATGGGCATTACAATTACGGATTGGGTTAGGTGGTCAGACCAATGTTCCAGATAATTCAAAGGGAAGGGATCATTTAAA
>JAAUXT010004909.1_pt1 | contig 13130 bp, 13 predicted proteins | sample 7278171 | NCBI WGS metagenome assembly JAAUXT01 (sample SAMN14350112, study PRJNA611818) | marine sediment metagenome | isolation source: surface marine sediment (1.8m) | place: French Polynesia: Moorea | collected 2018-08
ACCGACCGGCTTGGCTGGATTCACCACACCGACCGGCTTGGCTGGATTCACCACACCGACCGGCTTGGCTGGATTCACCACACCGACCGGCTTGGCTGGATTCACCACACCAACTGGTGAGGTCAGATTCACCACACCAACTGGTGAGGTCAGATTCACCACACCAACTGGTGAGGTCAGATTCACCACACCAACTAGTGGGGCCAGACTCACCATACCAACTGATGAGGTCACAACCACCACACCAACTGGTGGGGCCAGAATCCACGACGCAGGAACTTACGGTGACAGTGACGGGTTTGCAGTGAGCGAATTGCGGGTACGCCTCCAGATCTGGGTTGAGCGGATCCACGGGGATCCAGGGCACCTGGGCGGTGTCCGGGTCGTCCTGCACCTCAAACGTCCCTGTCGTGGTCAAAAGGGAAAACACAACAAAACCAGTCTCAGCTGGATCTTGTCAGAAAAGCCAACCAGAGCATTGATCAAAGCCTTGTCTCACACTGTGAAAGTTGTTGTTTGGTGCAATGAGTGCAAACCCGCACCTGGTGAGGTCTCCTTGTATTTGGCAGCAGGATACAGCTTGTAGGGCACGAACGCCTGGTCCGTGGGAGGGATGAGGGTGAACGTTTTCTCCCCTGATACCACGCAGTACAGGTTTTCGTAATGATCCTTATGCATGGAGGTCACGGCACGCTTCTCACCCATCCAGAAGTTGACGGCGTCCGGAAGCTTGCCTGAAACAACACGTGCGTTGACGACGCATGCGCGACAGTGAGCGCCCCCTGTGGAAGCAAGACAACACAACACGAGCATGCGCAGTCTGGCAGTTTTCCCTCTCCAGCGAAATTCACTTTCAGGTTTGAACTTTCTGCACTGTACATAATTCGCCTTGACGTGAGCCACATCTGCAGCGTTCACCGCCCACGTCACGTACCGAACGCCTCTGTGGCCCAGACCACGTGATCCTCGGCGTCGTCCAACAGCGTCTCAAACTCCTCCGTGAAGTTTGAGTTCTGCTTCTGCACATAGAACACGCCAGGAGTGGCGCCACCTGGAAAAATAGAATTTGTCATCAGGCGCTCACGGTTCGAACACCTGTATGACCTCCAATGTGTCGTCAGCCGGTTGCGTCGTCCGAGCTTTGGCGGTCAAGTAAGGAGGAATTCTGCTTCCGAACACTGTTTTTGAACAAGGTTGGTTCTCATGCGCACTGCACCCTTCTTCACCTGTGTTCGCGTCGTCCTGGGCGTGTTCGTCGAGCACGTCGAGGAAGCTCGCGAACGTCATGCGTCTCTCCTCGGGCATGACGAACCTGTCGCCGCGCACGGCGTCAGCGTAGCCGTCGGGCGTCACGGCGACCGTCACCTCCTCCCGCCCGACCTTCTCCCTGCCAACACACAGGTACACGTGCACACACACGCAAAACACAAGACACACAGACACTTTTGTGTGTGCGCGTGTGTGTGTTCGGACATGACGAAGATGAATAAAACAAGTCCACACAAAGATGACAGGTTCGCAAACAAGTGAACAGGCGCCCTGACACATCGGCACTTCCCTTCCGGGTTTTGTCGTGCACACACGCACACACACGCACACACACGCACACATCTGCGCAGCGCACCTGAGATAGGCGGGGTCCTTCCAGCGCCGCAGCGCGGGCCAGTGCTGCACGGCGCCGGCGAAAACAACCGGCTTGTTGGGCGTCACCCAGTCGCGCAGGAAGTCGACGCCGCGGGGCGGGCCGGGCAACACGGGTACGGCGGCGTCCAGGTACAGCTCTCGCGCCTCCGCGCTCAGCTGCATGAGCGCCATCTGCAGGGCGGCGTCCGTCCTACACGTGACGCAACAGAAGGAGGAACACGGTCAGAGATGCGGCAAAAGAGCCAAGATCATCGAGTTTTCGCAGAGACTCCAGCTGCACACAGGGTTACACGGACAGTTTGCACGTAGCGTATCCACCTGTGTATAGGACGCACGTTTTTGTCCTAAAAATAAGCACCAAAACAAAGGGTGTGTCTTGTACATGGGTATGAGATTTCTAATAATTTTAATACAACCCAATACCAGAAAATCAAGGTTGAAGCTTGGGTGCGTCTTGTACTTGGGTGCGACTAAAACATGGGTGAACACGGTAGTTGAAATCAAACTCCAATTGAAACTGAACCTGCCGAAAAAAAGACACGCGGAACCGTTTTCGTCTGTTGTCGCAAAAACACAAGGTTGGAAATGTACCAACAAAAATACTTTATTCACTCAGCTGAAGACTCAATGTGAATCATAGTAACATCAGGGGAACGAAATCATTTTCTCTGTTCTGAAGTTGCGGCGCTTTGTTGTTCCTCGCAAAGTGATCAGAACTTGAGAAGCTACGATTTCGTGTGCGAAACAACAAACAACTGGAACATAAGGCAACATTTTGCGGACATCGGACCGAAACCACCACCTGACAACGAACATCAAAATCGCAGTTCGGCGCAAAGTGCGCAACAAAACGATGCGACTGGTATTGCCACATGACGCAGGCGCGCGATTTTAACACGTGACTTGCGCACACACGTGAGCTCGTTTCCGAGCCATCATTCATCACTTGGAAGAGTCTTAATTCTGTGCTTCCCACGCACTGTCCATATCACACTGCTGCTGGCTGCTATCCTGCGCGGAGGCCTCTCTGCTGCCCGCTGCACTGGCGGGCCGGGACTGACTGGGGGCGCCCTGCTCGGACTGCGCGTGCGTCCTCCCGCGTCGACGCCCGATCACCCGGATGTAGTTGCTGGGAACGAGGCCCATTTTGGAGCCGTCAACGCTGGCGAGAACCCAGCCGCGAACCTGCGTTTGCAGTTCTGAAATTGAACAGATTGAGAGTGAATCATGACTTCTTTCTAAAGCACTCTTTTTTGTCTGAACTTTCCCAGCCTTGAGCCCTTGTGACAATCTTGGGTTCACAAAATTGGTGAAGTTGACGCAGGTGTTCGAAGCGAACCTTTTGGGGCGAGGTGGATGCGTTGACCTTGGCGCACGGACAGGTCGTCCTGATTCTGCGCGTTGAAGTCGTACAACGCTTCCGCGACGAAATGATCGTCGTCGCCTGACGCCCAGCCGCTCCCTGCGAGATGGCGCCAGTGTGTCAATCACAAATGACAGGCGCCGTTCCAACACACACTCGAGTCAAGAGAAATAGTTTTCAATGATTCCTACGATTCTGAAAATATCGCTGCGTTTTGCGGATCTTTCGATGTGGAGGTCTGGAAACCCAGGTCACCTCCATTTTGAACGCGACTTGCATCGTCACCTGAATTTCCTGCGATTGAGGAGAGAAATTTCCAGATGAGGTACGGCCCCCCGATGATCACAGCGAAGAAGAGCAGCAGCGGCCAGTTGGCGCGGGACGGAACGCTCCCCGCACCGCCCTTCTCTCCCGCCGCCGCCAGCGCGTCGCTCGTCGCTGTCGCCCACGCGTCCTCCTGAGGAAGATACACACCAACTTCAGATTCAGGACGAAAGAAATGGACTAAAACAGGCTTTTGATTGGTCAGGTAAACCACACAACTGAGTGCCGAAATGACCTGAAGAAAGTTGCTGGCAACAGAGCACTTGCTTGCATACAGAATTAGAATTCAAGCTGTTTCTTTTCTCAAACACACTTACACTTACACTCACTCACACACACACACACACACACACAACCCGTTCTCCACCCTGCGCGAGGAGCATCAGAGATACATGTGCCGCACACACACACACACACACACACACACACAGAGGCTCTACATGCAGAACGCGCCTCACCTGCAGTCCGCCCTCTCTGAGCCTCAGCAGCACCAACAGTTTTCTGAGCAGCCAGCGCAGGGTTCTCACGACGGCCAGCGCGGAAAAGATCTGCGCGAGCTGTGTGCGCATGCGCGAGAAGTGGTCCGCCACACCAATCACAGCGCGGAACGAGTTGTACACGGCGGAGTAGGTCGACTCCAGCATCATGGCGACAGATCTGAGAAAGATCCGACACTGAACTAAGTATCTGTCGTCACCAGCAATGAAGTGAGACGCACACTGGCAAAACTGCGTCTCCTTTTTCGTGTGAATTTTTTTTTTGCCAGAACAGACCATCAATATTGTTTTGATTGGCATACAACCTGAAGGAAAATCTGGGATCACTCACCCGAACGCTTGTACAATCCCCTCTATGGACTGGAACGCCTGTCGGGAATTTTCTTCAGCCATCCGCACGAAACTGTTGGTTCCAGCAGCGTCGTATCCAGTCATGCCGTATCGATTGTAAGCACCGAGTCCTCCGTAGCCGCCGTACATTCCAGTTCCGTACGGTGAACCGTAGCCGTAGCCGCCAATTCCTCCAATCCCTCCGTACCCCCCTCCATACGTGTTGTACCCGGAGTAACCTCCCACAGCCCCGTTGTACCCTGTGGAACGGGCCGGAATGGGCGGGGGAGCAGCAGGGTTGGCAGTTTGTTGGTAATTTCCCCCGCCACCTCCTCCTGGATCCACAACTCCAGTTGCGGCCAAATCACCAACTCTGCAAAGGAAGATAGGAATGAATGCCGGGCTGTGCAACATGTCAAATTCCACACACATCACAAAATTTGGATGCTCAACAACACAAACCTGTCACGTTTTCGCCGGTGCCGTGAAGTTTTCATTGAAATAAAATGGACCCCAGCCCAAATTATGGCAAAACAACTGGGTATAAAAACAGCAGTTAGGAATGCGTCGTGCGGAGTGTGAAATTTGTTCGGCCCTTTCCGAGAAATGTCTTCGGACAGAGGCACAATCAATGCAAACAAACTAAGTCGCGATGTTTCACTTTCTTTCCGGTCTGAGCAGACAGAACACGGGACTCACAAAGACCAGTTTTCAACCTGTCTCATATGTCTGATCACTTTAGTTCAGCGCACAACACTGAGCGATAATAGAGTACAAACGCGCAAGAGATGACACAAGAGCCACACAGTTTTCAATGCCCTCGTTTGCAAAAATGTACCCACCCTGAACTTGCATTTGTCGGAGGAGCTGTGGTCTGTTGGTTGTTCACTCCAGGCTTTTCCCAGGGTTTCACAGGCGAAGTCATTTTTCAGAGCACTTTAATGTTTTACTATGCTGATAGGTGGCGCTGAAAGTCGCTGACAGTAGGGGCTGTAGGTGGCAGCACGCGTTCGCGCCAAAGTCTTGATGAAACTTCGGTGGAAGCTACAAACTACAAACACTCTCCCAAGGATCCGCTCCCATTGTTTCCCGTTTCACAGTACTCGTCGCTGTGACTTGACAATTCTGCGCTATCGAACTGACAAGTGCAAGGAAACCTCGACGTCAAAGTGTTGAAATCATCAATGCGCGTTTCATGAAATCCATTGGTGACAAAAACTCCAAAGTGGCAGGTTTGTTTGCGCAAGAGAGAACAGCTTTCTGTCATGCAGGTCAGGCGATGCAGAGGAAGTGCACTGCAGCGAAGGCAAGTGGTTGCATTTCCCGACTTTCAGTCGATCCTGAAAGTCGCACTTCAAAAATCGATCAGCAACCGCTCGTCTACCGAAACCAATGTCACAAACTTGTCTGCAGTGTGTACGTCTGGAAAGAAACATGAAGTTTGTTTCGAAGACGACAGTGTTCGCTTGTCTTCTTGTTTTTCCATTCAGTTTTGCATCGTGCACAAAGACTGGTGGATCCGTTTTCGTCCAAGTCGACGCGAGCGCTTTGAACGTCGGCGAACATTTCGCTTTGGAATCCAAAACTGGAGAGCGACTCTCCATCAGGTGAGACAAACAAACGAATACAAGAAAACAAAATCACACGCACACCAGTGCAATTTTCTCCTGCATTTATCACTACGCATCACAATTTTCTTTTCGAAAAATATAGCTGTGCGGCAAATTCGCTGTGCCACGGATTCGGGGAGAAATCTCCGGGCGTTCTGCTGGTGGAGCCGGGGAGCGGTGGCGCCATCCCATGGGACGGCACGGGCACCGCGTTCTTCATGAAAAGTGAACGAAGCATGAACATAAATCCAACCATCCCTCCAACAGAAGGTTCCTCGACAGAGAATCTACTCCCACTCGAAGGAAACTCAACAGCGAATGCAACAATCCTTGCTTTTGAAGGAAACTCGACAGAAAATGCAACAGTCCCTCTCTTTGAAGGCAGCTCGACAGAGAATCCACTCTCCTCTGTGGCAGTGAGCTCCACAGAGAGTCCAACCAACGGAAACACAAACGGCCATTGGGAGACCGACCCGTACTCGCATTACGTCCTGCCATTGGACGAAATGCCAGCGGGAGCGGTTTTTGGTGGCGTTCACATCACCGCAGACTCCAAGGTGAGTTCTAATTGAACTTGCTCGCATCTTTTGTCAGTTCTCAGTACTTGGGAATATTGCGAGCACTTTCTTATGTTTGAAGGTTGGCTCTGGGGCTTTGACTCTGTCTGGAGACGGGTACGTGGTTGTTGACCTCCCGAGTGGCCTCTGCGTCGTCGAGTCCATCGCCAACTGCACTTCCGGTTTCTCGCTGAACTTCTGGGTCAACATGAGGAGCGACTGCGATGGCGCCATCTTGTCAACTCGCGGCGACAACCAGACGGAAGGGATCGAGGTGGCGTGCGATCACCGGGGGTTCTTCTACGACTTGTATTTCGGAAACGATCGCGCTCACGTCCACAAGGGCCAGCAATACGACGCCTGGTTGTTCGTTGCTTTTTCTGGTGACAATGACATGACAACGCTCGTCGCTCGTCACAACGGGTGGGACGAAAACTCTCTCCAAGTCAATGATGGCGGTGGCAACTTTGCGCCGTCGCCGCAGCGCCAGCTGGTGTTGGGTCGGCGCTTCATCAACACGGCAGGGGGCGCCCAAGGCAAAGCTCGTCTTGACGAGGTCAGTTTCTACAACGTCGAACTGACCAGGAGCGAAGCAGCCGCCAAATGCGAAGAGATCAACGGACGCGGAAATTGTTAATAATCTGTGTTTTCTCAAACTGCAATGAAAGAAGCCCATTCAGCTGAATGTGTGTCTCTGGCTTTGATGTTTGTCTGTTCCTTCCGCTCTTTGTCTTGCTTCACAGTCTAAGTTCTCAAGGTTCAGAAAAAAACAGTCACTGCATGTTCTGAAGGAACGATAATAGCAGGTGATGCCACCTGACATAGTGTTTCCGCGAAACTGCAAAGGGAAATAAAACAGCTTCGATTTGCAAGTTCCTTTATTGTCAATAATTTGTGAATGTTGCTTTGGTCTACAAAACCAAAAGTGCAAGCTGCATTGAATACCACACCACTTGCATTGGTGCGAATTGCTCTCGCTTTGGGACAACATTGCGACAAAATCTCCTGTGCAACACGTGCACTCTGGAACTGCAAAAGCTGTGCCCAGCGTTGTAACATTTCACCCATTACATGTCGAGTACAAACAGGTTTTTCGTTCAGTGCACGTAAAATATGAGCAGTGTGACCTTCAGCGGTGCGCACAGCACGCGCCGCGTGGTACAGCGACAGTTTTTCTGAATCAGTACATCATTGTCAGATACTTACTGCTGAAACATACTCAATCGATAACAAATTCACAGCATAAACATTCACCAGGAGTTTCAGTGAAAAGCTCACCACATTCTCTCAAAGACATTCTGACCTGCATAATGATCAAGAGCAGATCTACGGGTTATTCGTCGGAAAACAAAAGGTAAAGATATGAAAGACTCTGCGCACAAGCTGATCAAACAAACACAAATACCCAACCCCGCCCACCCAAGGGATTCAAAGCAACGAGAGTTGAAGAGCGAAGGAGCTAACAGGTTGGAAAGGGGGGGGGGGGTGAAGAGGAAATGAAGCGAGTAGGATTGGGAGGTCTGAGGAAGAGGCAGAAAGGAAGGGTTTCAACTGTGTGACCTCAAATGAAATCCATCTACATCACCACACCCTCCCATCCGCACACAACAAAAGAAACGTACAGTCAGCAATGTCAATATTGAACACCAGTGGTCAAACATGTGCCACATGACCACTCTGATCAGCTGTGCTCTGCATACTATCAAAACGAACTGAAACTGGCTTGTCCTCAAAGCATCACTTTGATCAAAATATTTTTCAAATTGCATCTACTGGTTGCAAAACAAACATCTTTGATATGACAGACGACTCAACTGTTTGCATTGGTTCAGTGCAGCACATGGAGTCATAACAGAAAATACGACCTTGGCATCCGTTAGTTTTGGTCAGAAAATGAATGGCATTGATCAGGTACCGTATCCATCCGTGTGCAAGTTGCAACGCAAAAATTGCCCTCGTTTCAGGGTACTGAGGTCCCATTGAAACAATGAGGTGCGTCTCACACACGGGTGGATACGGTACGACTTTGGTCAGTCATCATAACAATGGACAAGTAAAAAAAGTTATCACAATGGAATAAACGGGTGTTGGCACTCAACCCCTCTGCGACTGTCGGTCCCTGAGGTGTTCCTTGAGAGCCTTGAGGTAATCCATGAGGACTCCCGAGAGCGCTTGGTCTATCAGGAATTGCGGCAACCAACCCTGCAAGGAGAAGTGCAACCCATGATTCCTTTGTTCCTCGCAAACCAGTCGTGTTGTGTTTGTTCAGTGCAAAGAGTTGAAAGAAAGTGCGCATTGAGTAAACGACCACTCACCTTCAGGTCTGTGTTGAGTATGCAGACGAAGTGACACTTGTTCGGTTCTCCCTCCACTGGCTTGAAGGCGTAACAGGCCGGACGGTTTTCAGCTCTGTCAATCGAATTATCAGAAAATTGCGTTCAACAATCACACCAAATTTCTCAGTTCTTCATCAACGACAGGAAATAACAATTTCTGACGATCACCCAGCATTGGAACCTGACCCAACAACACAAAGGTTGTCAGTTTTGTTGTTACACACACACACACACACACACACACACTCCCTCACTCAGTGAGTCAGTGACACACTCACTCACTCTCTCTCTCTCTCTCTCTCTCTCTCTCTCTCTCTCTCTCCAAACAACTCCCTAACAATATTCACCTGACATGTTTCTTGGAGACCGGGGTCTTGGGGTGCGACACTGCGATCGCTGAGGACATGGCGATTCCGTTCTGGGTCTTCCAGTGCCGCAGGTTCACAAAATCACTGCAAAAGTGAAACATTTGTGGTGTATTTCCGTTGGCTCCAACCTCCCCGAGAAAATACTCGTATCAAAGATGTGAGTCGTGTTCATAGGAATCTTTTCGGTTCAAATCAAAACCGGATGAACCACGATTCACAAAACAAAATCCCCAGGCACAAGTTTGTCTCAGGTGACACCATCAATTTGGTTCTTCCACTGACTTGATTGACAAGATTTCAAAATTGTGAATCAGTATTGTGAGAACTTGACGCACCGACTGGAGACGAGTCCTCCTGCTCCTGGGGCAGCGATGCTGTAGGCGATGTCCGTGTTCTCACCCAGACTCTGCACCACCTAGAAAATACGCTCGGCGTGAGACGAGAAGCAACCAACCCCTGTTGAAGGGGGGGGGGATTCGCTATACAGAACACAAAAAGGAGTTTACGCGTGTGAGATCCTTTGTGCACGAATTTGGTACGAGGTTGTATTGGAAACTCCGTAGCGCTGTCGGAGACTTCGATCATCATGACAGCGCTACGGAGTTTCCAATACAACCTCGTAAGAGAGAGAAGTCTGACCGCTCGCTTGCTCAACGACAAATGGCCACGCGGAGATGACCGAAAAACATTTGAAATGGTGACACTGTTTCGTTGCATCGTGCCATTTGATTACCTCACAATGCAGTATGGTCGGGTTCCACTTGGGCCAGTCGCAGACACCGGGCACCAGAACGTCGAACACTTCCTGGGGGCTGAAGTCAACTTGCGCCTGCAAACAACAAGATATTCTGCCTGTCAGAAGGTTCTTTTGATCTAAAGTGACGCCTTAGAACTGCGAAGATGTTGAAACTGTTTGTTCAGTACACAATGTTGTTGGTGTGAAGAAAACACACCAAAACCAATGAAAAAGTGCATTGAATCTGTCATGGCTCTCAGGACAGCGACAACAATGAACGACTGAACTCAGTGCAAGATTCACCAAGAATGTGAAAATTGTCAGGAGAAATTGGGAATTGTTCTGGGGCAAATCACACACGTTTTGTAACAGCCATCAGAGGCCATTCAGTGCGATCACATGCGGCGCCCAGGCTTTGATGAGAGTCGTGCTTGTCGAGCGGAAATGTTTGGTGCGCTTTTCTTCCGCAGGGAGAAACGCGCTTTTAATTGCGCCAGTTGACAAAGACCAGTGGAGGATGTGGCCAACCCCAGCTGAAGTGATTGCACCAACGCCATGTGGGATGCAGAGCCCATAAACATCTCCACTGAGGCGAAGAGGGAAATGAGGCTCGAAAACAAGACGAACTGTCTCATCGTTGACAAAAATACTCGTAAAAGTGGTTCCACACTGAATTCTTGAAAACTTGTTTTTGTCTCTTGAGTGCATGGTGTCTTTTGTTTGCGCAGATGACCAAGATTCGGCAGATACTTTATGTAAAACAATTGTTTTCTGCATTCGTAATCAGAACAACTTGCTGCGAGCTTTAAATGTGCAAAGTTGGAAGTCGCCTCAAGGGGGTTCTGCCCACCATGCTCGTTTTCTGCACAAGAACTCAGCATCAAGGTCAGCTCTGTGTTCTTCTGAATTGACTCACCTCGAGCCGGAAGAGTTTGCCCAGTTTGCTGAACTTCTTGGCGTACACGCATCCCCTGCAGGCCTCGGTTCCCGCCTGCAGCGTCCACCCCTCGTCATCGTGCAGAATGTCCCACGACTGCTGCCAGGCGTTCTCAGCCTCTCTCAGGTACTTCTGCTCCTGCACGGAAAATTTGTATTCAGTGGAACACGAAACAGCTGCCGATCTCTCGGGTGATGCACGAAAACCTTCAGCAAATTCAGGACTGGGGTCAGGGAGGGGGATGGTATGGGAGCGACCCACCACCACCACCACCAAACTTGGAAATCTACTTTTGGTCCGTTGTGTTAAACTTTCAAAGATTTGAGTCGGGGCTTCAAGACTACACAGCGGATCTGAAGGGTGCCTTGTGGTTCACCACATTTGACAATGGCGACTTTCCAACTGACGACCACGCCTCGCACAACCCCAGACTGAGGCAAATGACGACGAAACACTCGACAGAGTAAAATAAACTCTACTTACTGGAATCATGTTCGGCAAAAATGTGTGGGTTTCGAGTTGTTCTGTCTGGAAACTGGATCTTGTGTTTATCCTCGTGCACCGGATGTCTCTCCTTCACTCGGGTGTTCTCCCTTCCTCAGCAATCTCTCTCTCCCTGTCTGACTTTATTCCGTTTGTTCCCTCACCCTAAATACACCCACAACATTCCTTCCTTCACAGAAACCAGATTACTCTGAAAATTTCTCCCAGAAACCCTCCAAAGTTCCAATCGAAAGAGTTGTTGAGATTCATTCATCTGGTGGTTGGTATTGTGGAGCAGCGCGGCTTCTGATTGGTCGAAGTCATCGAGCCATATGTGACGTGAACCTTTTATCTGGAACACCAATTGCCAGAAATGTCAACATTTCCATGTGACTCAGAGCCGATTCGTGTCCTCGCCAAGTCTTCAAAAGGAAGTATTTCCTTATATGGGACATGTCTGGACTGAGCCAGATGAGTTTCATAATAACCCGATAAAAATCTGAGAGACAGACCTTGTCCAGTTTCAGTGCGCAAAGGCCATCAGAATGCTTCGTTGTGATTCAAAATAATTTTCGCCACCATTTATAATTTAGCACCATTTATCATCATTAATCAAGAAATTTAAGTGAAAAATTGAGCCATGTGATGGTGTAACAGACTGTAGTTTCTTGGTGTCGTATCAAAATGAGACGAAAAGCGAATCAACTTTACCGTACGAAAACACGTCACACAATCAGCGCCATGTTTGTTGGAGTTTGCATGTGACAGCAAATGTTTACAGTTTTCTGATGTCATTGTCCAACTGAGACGGAGTAAAGCCAAAGCTATGGTGTGCGGTGGATTTTCGTGCTCGAAGAATGCGCTTGCTGCGCTGAACGTGCTGTACATCGTGAGTACAAAGCCAACAACAATTGGAATCAAAGATATGTTTTCAATCAATTGAAGATCTGGGGCTTGATCTGGATTGTGCGAATTTGGATCTATCTGCTCCATATTTCCAGAATTTGTCAATTCAGAGTGCTGTGTACATGACTGTTGTTCACCGTATAGATTTCTGAACGGTTTTCGTCAGGTGTGGGGAAAATGTGCACCTCAAATCTGTCCAGATTCTCCAGCAGGATTCGCACGCAGGTCAAATGAAGTCGCAAAATATCTTGATCTATCATTTGTGCATGAGTCACCTGCCTCTTGCGAACAATTTTCACCTGAAGATGCGTCTGTGCTGTGTTAAGAGGAGTGGATAGATCTAGTGTGTGTAGACGAGATTCAAGTTGTTGAAAAGCAGGATTCCTATGGTGATTTGGGCTCTGCATCCGCAGCTTTTTGGCTTGGTCGGTGAAAGGACTTTGCCCCGCGTTCTGCAGGTACAAAGTTGCGAAATGCTCGTGACTTTGAATTTCAGCACTCAAAACGTAATTTAGTCACAGGAGTTATGGTTTGACACACGTGCGGGAGTACCTGTCACTTTCAAGGGGAAGCACTGTTGTTCAGAAGTACAGAGTCCAAACACTGACCCTCACGTCACGTGTCACGTCTTCTCGCGCAGCTCGTGGCGTTCATCCTGATCGGGACGGCGGCGTACGGCAAGGCGGTGGCGGTGATCACGTCCATCTCGCTGCTGGGCGGCATCATCGCGTGCGGCGTCTTCCTCCTCATTATCGCCACCGTCGGACTCATCGGCGCCATCAAGCACAACCAAGTCCTCCTCTTCTTCGTATCCTTGCTCGGCACACGGGTGTAGACGTGATGCTCTAAATTTTTCGCATCATCGAACGACACCCACGGGTGTGTCCAATATGATTTCCTTAATATGCCGAGTCGCCTTACATTGTTTGAATCTCTTATTATTCATTGGTTCATCGACTAATCGAGTTCCTGTTGCTGCTTTACGCTTTCCGCAAACAGAGTTGTGATGTCTGTCACTGAGAAGAAACGTCATATATAT
>JAAUXT010107422.1_pt1 | contig 13128 bp, 15 predicted proteins | sample 7278171 | NCBI WGS metagenome assembly JAAUXT01 (sample SAMN14350112, study PRJNA611818) | marine sediment metagenome | isolation source: surface marine sediment (1.8m) | place: French Polynesia: Moorea | collected 2018-08
CCCCAAAAAAAAATTTTCCAACTGGGACATTTTCTGACTGGGGTATTGGTAGATTGGCACAAACGCTGCCCGCGGCTGATTCTCCACTTGAAAGTCTAGTTGGGGATTGTTTCGGGGGAAGTCTAGCGGGATTTTTCCGAGCCGCGGCCTCGGTTCAATCGCGATGTTGTTGTTCTGTGTTGGTGTGTGTGGACTGTTGGTTTATCAAGGAGGAGGGTGAAACCAACCAGAGGGGATAAAGTGTTTGGGTGAAGCAATGGTTCCTGGCAAGCAGGCAAGCCTCTTGTCTGTCTGCTGGAATGTTGTGTGTTGTGAACATGGTGCTGCTGTCTTGATCTTTGACTCTGGTTTGACACGGTTAAATTCTGCTGGTTGTTTTACCTCGTCCCTCCAGTGACAAAACCAACTGTAAGAACTTTGAATTCTTGTTGGTCCTTGGGATGCCATTGGCTCCTGTTTCAGAGCAAGAAAACCAGACGCACTCGAGAGCGACGGAAACGTGGTCGAGTCAATCAGCTTGCTCTGGAAAATTACTTTGCCCCCTCGTTTTGTGTCGCACGTGCAAAAGAAAACGCTGGGAAGTCGTTCGGAGCGAGCCTGTATTTATGCACCGGTTTCAGGGCGGGGCAGTTCCCCTCCCCCTCCTGCGGACTTCGTGACTGTACTAAGTGTCCCCGTCCCCGGGAGCAGGCGTGATCACCACCTAGTAGTGGTAAGTCTCTCCCCACGCACCTGGTTACGATTAAGAGTGTCTTCTTCCGAAACCGAGTCGCGATCAGGGACGATCACGCTCTTTGGGGTGGTTCTCCGTTATCAGATCCAAGATCCGCCTCTGTTCACTTGTGTGTCGTGACACTGTACGTATCAAATTTTAATCGCAATGGGAAGAACGCGGTGTGTGAGAATCAATCCTCTGTGTATTGCTGAGTGACCAAGGGTAACGTCCAAGGCTTGTCTCTTGGATTTCGGACACGCGCCGTCCCTCCTCGCAGTACACTGACGTTTTCATCAGCCTCTGCTCTCCACTGTCCCACAGCGGGTTTGTTTTCCTTCGCTTTCCTGTCAACGTTCTTTTGGTTCTTTTCTGATTTTGGGTCAAGTTTGGGTGAGGGCTGACTCTGGTCGTTAGATGTTGTGCATGTATTCCATGCAGGCGAACCTTCAACACTCGAAGAGGGGAAAAGCACGCTCGTCCGTGGGGAGCGAATGTGTTGCGAGAGTGCGGGGCAATGAGCCATCCGTTCACGCAGCGAATCTCGGTTCCATTAACGAGAGGCGTGCGGCAGGTGCAGTGTTCTCCACACTGTCAGTTGCGGATAGTGGCGGATGTGTGTGTCTTGCGTGTGTGTGTGTGTGTGTGTGTGTGTGTTTGTGTCCCATTGCATCTTCTTGCTGCCTGGGATTGACACTTTCAAGAAAGTGTTGCTGAGGCACAGTGCCTCCAAAGAGGGTGTACTCAGAGGTCAACCTTTGGGCCAACGTAAAGTTCATGCTATGTCAAAGGCCGTCTGCAAAGTTGGACATCCTGATTGCACTGGAGGTCGCGGCAGTGCTCAAGACTGGTGAATGCGCCAGCTGTGTTCTCTATTTTACGAGATTGCTAATTTCGCGTTGCTTTGAACAGGTCCCTCACTCGATGAACGACAACACAGAGGAGTGTGGACTGCTTCATTTGACGCGTATCAGGCGCTGCCGGGGGAACGCTGTGTCCTGAGATGGCTCTTTATGGGTTCGCACGGATGTGAACGTGCAGCTGAAGTCCTGCACGCGACACAAACAGTGACGCCAAAGTAGTCCCATCGATCGTGTCATTTTCATCCGAACCTTGCGAACGGGACAACCGAAGTCAGCGGATCAGCCGGTTCATTCAGGCGAATTTATGCCGGGGGTTCGTGGCCCATTGAGTTGTGGTGCGGACGCCGGAATCTGTCAGGTTGCAACACATGCAACAAAGCGCAGCTGACGTCTCGACCAAAGGTCTCAAAAAATCGTTGTATGATTTCACAGGAACCATTTTTATAGTGGGTGAACTTACGAGTACTTCTACCACAATGAGGTCACGTACGAGAGGCTTCGACGTCGTGATTGCTGTGCCTCAGTCGCTCAGGATTGCTCGTTTCCATTTTCCCTGTTTTCCTGCGTTGAAGTACGCCTTGTGCCTGAGATCTAGATCTCCCAGCACATCTAAACTTGCAATCCGCACAACACTGCAATCCAATCCACCTATCCACGCCCAACTTGAAACTCGCAGTGGTGGCAGCATGTGGCTTTGCTCGTGTTTTTCGAAGACAATTGGCAGTGGCTGCGTGCACCTGTGCACCGTTCCTGAAGTTCTAAACAAAGGAACACACTGAGATTGGAAAATGTTTGATTCATTGTTCGAGAAGAATTGACTTTTGACAACCACATGATAATATAATGACGCCGTCATCCGAACAAACAGCTGTCAAAACTGTCCCTGTTGGCACGCAGTTTGAGTCTTGTGGATTGAGGGTTGAACAGGAGAATCACATCACGATGACAAGTTCCATGTCTTTTTCACACTGGCGTGTCCGTGGGAGTGCGCCTGTGTTGTGTACTCGTACTGGCAATAGGTTGAGGTTGAGTCGCGATCACTGCTGGGCGATGATCATTGTTGTCACACCAAAGATTTCGCAGTTGTGGTCATCCCTGATCACCGCTGACCGACGGCTGGAGTGACCACTTCTCATTTGTGATGAGTGATCACCCCTTCCCCCTGTAGATACTCGGAGTCAATGGGATACCGGTAATCACTGTTTGGTACACACACACACTCTCTCTCTCTCTCTCTCTCTCTCTCTCTCTCTCTCTCACTCTCGCTGTCTCTTGCTCTCTCTCACTCTTGCTCTCTCACTCTTGCTCTCTTACTCTTACTCTTGCTCTCTTGATCTCTCTCTTGATCTCTCTCTTGATCTATCTTGATCTCTCTCGCTCTCTCTCTCTCGATTTGTTCGGAAGCCTTCCTTTATGCCTTCGTGTTGCACATCTCCAGTGAACTTGTTGGGTTTTCTCAGCCCAGAGCAAGAGGTGTGACTGCAGATGACGGGACTGCGTCCAGCTGGGGAAGACCCCAACGATTTGTGCAAAAGTAACGCAACTGGATTTGAGCGATTGGCAAGCTGTATTTAATCCAAGGCTCGGTGCATGTTGACGAGAATCAATATTGCTGGAGACAGGAATATAATCTGCTGACGTCAGCGAAACGCACTCCCCCCGCCTGGAAACAGCAGGAAGTTTTCAGACAGAAGTACGAGGTCGATGTTACTACTTCCCTTTTCAGCCTTTTCTTGGGTTTGTACCTTTCGGTCCTCAGGTCAGTGACCTTTTCCCAGCGTTGTATGGACGATAGAAGCCGTTCTTCCCGTGCACAACACGAGAACGGAGGTGAATGGCAGAAGCTCATCACTCCCATTCTTGGTGTTTCAGAAACAACTTACGCAACGCCAACGTGAAGCGAAGCGTATGGTGTTGAGCAGCTGATCGAGTGTTGAACGATTTTCATGTTGCATGTCTCGGGTTCCCTGGAGTCGCCTTGAAACACGCGGAGGCGCGGTGAGGAAGACGCGATGAGTCTCCTGGGTCCCAAGGCAGTGGAGATAGGTCACAAATATTGAACGATTTAGCGTTCAATATGAGATTTTTAATGCATGAGTGCGGAGCACGAGTGAATTAAAAATCACATATTGAACAAGAAAGGAGTTCAATATTTGGCTTACAACATGTGGGCAATATGTGACCAAGGAAACTGCGATCAGAGACAGTCTTTCGCGATGTTGAGAAGAGGCAAGTGGGTCATGTGTGAGTTTTTACTCAAAGGTGTCGACCGCGATTTCCGGGACTTTGGCAAAGATTTAGGTCAATGTAGCACATTTTGCCAGTGCGTTCAGTGTGTCCACATGTTGTATGTTTGTCATGGAGGCCGATGACAAGTTGCTGCCTGTTTCTCAAAAGCTTTCCTCTGTGCAGACAACTTTGGAAGAGACAGACTTTTTGGCCGACGAAACTCTGTTTGCGGAGGATGACTTTGAGTACATCTCTCAAGTGTGTGACTCGACCTGTCAAAGTGTTGTCAACATGACAGGCGTGTTCTCTGATGAAGAAGAAGACCTGACTCAAGGAGGGGTCCTTCCTCTTGTTCCATACGACGATGAGGAGAACAGCAGTGGCTCAGAAGAGGCTGATTTTGGGCTGGGCTTCTTCAGTGACCTGACACAAACAGGGGCTGCGACTGCTGATCCGGGCGAGTCTTCTCTCCATGAATTGGACCCTGCGCCTCCTGCCCCAGGTCCCATGAGTGACGAGGCTTGGCTACAGAGTCAGGGCATTGACTTCAATCCAGAAGAGTGGTGAGTGAATTGTTTTCTTGGGTGTGTCAAGATCTGTGCAGTTCAGGTCTGTTTGTTGATTGCAGTCAGTGACAGGCAAAATTTGGTTTGTAGGGGAGTTGTCTCGTCAACTCCGGTGGGTGAAGAAGCATACGCAGAAGGGTGTCTTGGTCTGGTTGATGACAGAGAAGTTCAGAAATCTCTGGAGAAGGCCAAGTCGAAGTTCAAGTTCTGTTCTGACGTTGGTATCGGGTCGCGCACAGTCTCCACCAAAAGCAGAATCAAGTCAGCAATCGACGACACATCTTTGGACGATCTTGGGGTCTGGTCCTTCTCCTTGAATACAGACAAAAAAGTTCAGTGGGTGTCAGATTTGTACAGGGACTGGTGGTACATCAGGTGCAGGGAGCCTACTTGCAACTTAAGGATAAAGTGGGCAAGTTTGGAATCTATCAAAAATGGGTCAAAGGCAAATTTCTGTTATGCCATGTGTCATTTTATTTCGGAAGTGCGGAGGCGAGATGGCAAAGAATTTCCAGGTAAAATGCTGCATGAAATTGTCATCTGCATGCAGTTCCACTTGCAAAAGATTGGGGTGGAGTGGAAGTTGCTTGAGGGTCCGGATTTTGTGAAACTTAGGCACACAGTCGACAATCTCATGAAGCAACGCACAAGCATAGGTGTTGGCAAGCGCATGAGTGCTGCACCAATTTCACTGTCTCAGGAGAATGTGATGTGGGACAAGGGTGTGTTAGGAGAAAGCACTCCAACACAATTGCGAGACACTGTCCAATACTTGCTTGGTGTGAACCTTGCTCTCCGGGGTGGGGAGGAGCACAAAACTTTGAGGAAGCCTGGTTTCCAAAGTCAGATTGAGGTACTTGTGGATGAGGAAGGCGACAAGTACCTGCTCTTTACGCAAGACTTGAAGTCAAAAACTTCTCAAGGAGGCTTGTCAAGCAAGTTGGACAGTGGCAGGCAAGTCAAGGTTTATGGGAGTGAGAATCCTGTAAGAAATGTCGTGCGGTTGTATGAAAAGTACATCGGCTTACTGCCGCAGAAGGCGAAGCATCCTGATCTGTTTGTGTACAAGTTGTCCGAAAGGAGAAGGTCTCCTCGAGTTTGGTATTCAGACAGGCCGGTTGGCATAAATGTCTTGAAGAAAACTGTCAAGAAGTTGACCACTCTTGCGGGGTTGGTGGGCAACTTTACAAACCACAGTTTGCGTGCGAGCTGCGCAACAAGGCTGTATCAGTCAGGTGAAGATGAACAAACAATCAAATGTATCACCGGACATCGGTCCGACACAGGGGTGAGGTTGTACAAGAGAATTTTGGATGATCTGTTGAAGTCTGCAAACAAGAAAATTTGCGGTGAAACAGTGAACTTGGAGGTCTGCAAGAAAGGTAGAAATGTGTCAAGTACTGTCTCCAAAGCTCCGGAAAGTCCACCTGCAACTGTCGATCTTATCAGTAGCGATGACTCAGAAATTGAGATAGTGAAGGAGGTGAAGAAAAGTGAGACGTCAACAGCACACAGTCGCACTATGTGTCGTGTTTCCGGGTTCAAATCTGGTTGTTCTCCACTTTGTGATTGGCTGAAAGCTGTGGACAAGAGAATTGAAAAGAAGAAATTGAAGGCAAAGTCAAGACTGTCCTTGTCAAAGAAGAAGTAAGACAGTGTCAAATGTCGGCCTCCGTTGTTATGAACTCTAACTGTTTGTGTCAGTCTAATTGAAGTTTCTGTTGATTTTGGGTTGAGAAATTGATTTCTGAAAGTGTTCAATAAATGTGATTTGCAGTTATTGAACTGGTCGAAGTGATTGATTCGTTAGATATATTGCACGGTCTCCCACATAGCAGTTTCATTGGTCACATATCGCACTAGTGTTGTAATGCCCAATAGTGTTTGTCGGGAACCATGCAACGGTTGCAAATGATCAACGATCGTCTTCATGGGCTCTGTGTGCCTTTCGGGGTGCTGAATTTCATTTTGTGATCGGCGTGGAAGCGGGCGGAAATGAGAATCAAAGGGCGGCCGGGCAGGGTTCCGCTGTTTTGGGGCTTTCTCACAAAAGCTTACACACAAATTGTTTACTGGCTGTTTTGTATGCAAGCAGCTCGGGTTCTCCGGAGAGGCTGGCGAATGGGCGCCGCTCCACGGTCGTACGAGGGTCACGTTTGCAGCATTGTTCACTTGGTGTCGTTCTCTGCGGTGTGTTGATGCTGGTCCTCTTCTCTGTTTTACGAACACAGAACGCTCACATACTCACACGAGAAAAACGAACAGGCCGCGTGGTAAATCAGGAGACTCAGAAAGTTGTCTGACGGTATCGTGTGACCAGAACGTGTTCGGCTGTGTCCTGTGCTTGTGTTTGCAGACCGACTCGCATGCTCCGTTGGAGCTGCTCCTTGTGATGATCTTCAAGCAAGCACAAATGAACAAAACATCTCAGTACGAACTACTTGCTGTTTTGCCCTTTTGGACGTCATAGAGCTTCCTGTTTCCCTTGCAATGATCACCCTGTTTTCAGTCAAATCAGTCATTTTGTAACACAAACCAGAACCATTCATATCCTGCATCCTGCAATGTAAAGCACAAGCTTGCAGAACAACAGGAACTCGTACGCATGTCTTTGGCAGAAAGAGCACAAGGACCACTCTACTTCCGCTGAACAGAAAAGCCTTGTTGCGCACAAAACATATTTCTGCGTTTGTCGCCTGAAAGGTCAAGAGACCCTACACGCCTATTTGCGCTGCATTACGAGCTGCAAATATCGCCGGCAATTTGCAGGCTCGTGGGGGCGCGGGAAATGAGGAGGAATCTGCAGCAGCCCGCTTTGTTCGCTGTGAAACCTCAATTGATGAGTGTCACAATTGGACCTGCATGTCGCACGGGGTTCTTGACATGCTGTGGGTTAGCTGGCGTTCGGCTGTCGATGGTGGGCTTTTGTTCTGTAGTGCCCAGGTTGCGCTCAAACGAGTACACGGTGAGTTACCACACGAGCGATGTGTGTGTGTGTGTTTTTGTGTATGCGTGCGTGTGCGTGTGTCAGTTTGTGTCTGTGTCTTTCTGGTGCAGTGCTCAACGTGCTCGTGACTGACGGTTGAGCTCTCCACAACCTGTCCCCAACAACGCTGAATTGTGAGGTGGTGGAGGTTCCTGTCGTCTGACAAGTTGAGTCATTCAGTCGTTCAGAAAGTTGAGCGGTCCGTCACAACGCACTGCTGACATGGCAGGAATGTGATGGTGCCTGCGCTGTCACGTCTACAACGCGATGAGGTCGTACTCTTTTGAGTCGTGTTTTACAGAGCGTGTTGCGACTTTTCAGTCACAACTCGACGAACAAATAGTTGACACTTGGTGCTACTTAGGTCAACTTTATTGAAGTTTATCGACAACCTTGAACATGTTACAAGGACACTAGAAATACTCGATCGACACACGCACTTTCTTGACCTTCTTGTCACCTGTCTGGTGCGCACCGAAGAGCTGATACAAACCATTTGAGCAGCATGTTTCTGACTTTGTGGTCGAACTTTTCGGATATTTCTTGGTACAAAAAAGTTCAAAACTTGCAATGTCGTCATCAATGTCAAATTCTTTCCTTTTGTAAGGAACAACCTCTTGAACTTGTGGGTCTCCACAGATCACAGCCTTCTCAGCTTGTTTCATCAACTGGTCTGACGTACGTTTGTATTGTCGAACTGCATCGCTTTTATGTCCAGTTTTCTCTTTGACCAATTGTTCCTCAATTCCATTTTGGAACATTCTTGTAGCAGCTGTTACCCGGAGGCTGTGATTTGTGTAGTTGCCCTCTTTCCCTGCCTGTCATCAAGTTTGAGACACACTTTGACAAGGTATTAATGCCAACAGGTTTATCGCAATACCACTGACATGGTCTCCAGTTCGACTCACACAGTGAGTACTTGTAAAGAGTGTCACTTTTGGGCTCCGGAGGGCAAAGACTTACATATTTTTGGTAAAGTCTGACCAAATCTCTTTGAGGTTGGGATTCCCGAATGCCTTCACAACTTTGGGTGAGATCTTTCTACCACTCAGCCCACCTTGATTTGTCTTGGAGACAATGTCCTCGGTATACAACAAATATTTCTGACCACTTTTCTCACTGACTTTGACTTGGATTTGAGGATTGAAATGAGGATTTCTGAGTGCTCTGTGCTCCTTGCCTCCCCTGAGTGCAAATGTAAGACCGATCAAATACATGACCGTGTTCCTCAAGGCATCTGGGTTTTCCTCACCGAGCACTCCAAAATCCCACATCTCTTCCTCATCGGTCATGGTTATCGGTTCAGATCTCTTGACCTTCTGAGCCATCCTTTCCATAGATCTCCTTTTCATCAAATTGTCGATGGTATTGCGCAAATTGTTGAATTCTTTACCATCAAGTAATTTCCAGGTCTTGCCTTTCTTCTCAAAAAAGAGTTGCAGCATCACAATGATCAAATAGACTGTGTTGGGGGGATAGTCCTCACCATCGACACATTTTATCTCATTGATAAAGGTCAGCAAAACATGAGACAGAACTTCAGGATCAAGACCAGGGTCATCCAAATCACACCAAGAGATTTCACCCTCACCGGTACCATCATCAGTTCTTTTCTGTCTCCAAATACGGAACAGATTTGCTGCCCAGGAAATTTTGCGATCAGTTGACTGCGCAAAGGTTTTTCCTGACAGGAACTCGAGTTCTGCTTTCGTCAATGGTTTTTTGAAATGAGAAGGTTTTACCTTTTTGGCAGAAGACTTGACAGGTTTACTCACAACATCCCTTGGAACAGCTGGAGGAATCTTGAAGACTGGTGACAGAGGATTACTCACACAGTCAGAGTCAGAATCGATCTCAATGCAACTGTCATCTCCTTCAGACTTCTCAAATGAGCTGTCGTAAGGCACAAGTCCACTGTTCTTCACAAATCTGCTGGTGACCTTCACAGGCGTGTCAGCAACGATGGACTCTTCTGGGTACTCGGAGAACTCTTCTGGGTATTCAGTAGAATGCTCCAAACTCGAACTTTCCATAGCTGTTCTCGCAGTCAAACCGTCAAAGATTGTATTCAACTCATCCGGGTTCAGATCCGAGCAGTCCACAGTCCGCTGCGTTGACACGACAACATTGTCACTGCAAAAAAGGCAACTTTGAGTGAACAAAATCTTTTAAAAGTTATTGACCAAATACATGTCAATGATACCTTCTTAGCCAAAAAAAAAAAAATGTTCAAAAAATACTTACTCCGCATCAGGGTCGAAGATCAAATCCGAAATTGTCTGGTCGCAAACACTTGATTCAACATCATACGTAATTGTGTCTTCACCACTGTCGCTTTCGCTGTTACTGTCACAAAATTTGCCCGACATTGCAAACCAACAAATTGCCAAAACCAACACTTTGACACCAACAAAATGACTCTTCATACTTGTCGATAACACTCAAAAACACTCCTCAAAAGAGTTCGTCCTCATCATGTTGCAGACGAAAGTTCTTCAATTCAAATGGCATGCGATTTGGAAGGTCGCATCACTGAATACTCAGAGAGACATACAAAAACCTCGACATGTTTGGTCGACATGCTCACTCATCTGTGGTCTCGATTGCTTCGCAATCTTGACAATAGACTCGCCAACATGTTGACAAAACATGTCTCGATTCCCGTGAAAATGTCTCCCTTCGTATCGCCGTGGTGCGACTTCCAAGTCGCACTTCACTTGAATTGATGAACCCTCACATAACCACCGGTCGGTTTCCATGTACCTTTCCTGCTCCTCGGACAACCACACTCGGAATTCGTCTGTCAGGAAATGAATCTCTGTTTGCTGCTAACTTGTGTACAGTTCACGAAGTTGCACCGGCCAAGAAGGTTCCAGTTTTAATTGAGGTCTGTCCAGATGCAGCATGGGCAAAAAAGGACGACACAGTGTGACAAAGGTGTGCTGTGATGTGTGCGGTGCAAGCGATAAACCGTGAGGGAAGTGGGAAATTTAGAAATTCTGAATTTCTGGATTTCCTAATTTCTGGGTCTCCAAGCTACCCCCCTCCCTGTGTCCCCCTTGGTATAAAAATTGAGGAAAGTAGGAAATTCTGTATTCAACATCTGGATTTCTGGTCCCCCCATGTGGAAAATGTCGGAAACCTGGAAATCTTGCGAGATAACGTTGCTCGTGTGCAGACAATAAACGCTGAAAGCGGCGGATTTTTCTCCTGGAAATTCTGCTTCTTCTTTGTTTTGGCAAGGCACGCACGCCAGTTGATTTCAAGATTGCTCCTGGCAGGGTTCTCCAACTTGCGGTCACCAAAATGTAAAGTCGATCGATGTTCTTGGGGGTTTGTGTGTGGCCGTTGGGGTTGCGTTCGGGGCCCCTGGTCGCAAAAAGGGAGGACTTTGAGATGACGCGGAACAAAACTCCAAAAGAAAGACAAATGCACGGCTTCCCTGCAACAGAGTCTATGAGAAACGCAATCAATTTTGTTTGCAGTTTTTGCAGGTTCTCAAGCATGTTCCCGTCTTTTCTGTTTGTCCAGAACTAAAGCTTCCTGTCACGAAGTTGAGAGGGAATTCGAGACGCGAATTGTAGAAGTGGGGGCGAGAACGGTCTGACCACTAAAGTTCAGTTGTCAACGTCTTCACTTGACATCATGTGCTTTCGAATGCTGTGAACATGTCGTCTGTGAGAAAAGGTTTGGCAGTGGCGAGGCATCTTCATACCAGAGGGACTCATGCGTTTGGTGGTTGTTCGCTCTCTGGGTTGAGTGTGTAGAGAGCTGTTGACGCAGAAGAAGGCGGTCCAAGCCTCATTGATCAACGTACGAGTGCTTGTGGTTGACGTTTGTCCAGACAAACCACGGAACGTTTTGACGTCGAATTCGACCACCTCACCAAAACACTTCAGTTTAAAATTGTTCAACAACACGTGAGAATCCATCATGGAAAATGGAATGTTCATTTCGTTCTGGTGGAAACCGAAACAAGGTGCATACGGAGGTGGCAAGGACAAGAATCAAGAATGCCCTTTCGGAAGTGGTTGTTTTCTCCGGTTCTTGCGTGCAACACGTCAGGCTGCTGCGAAGGAAGCCTGCCGCCCCCGCTTTCTGATGTCGAAGCTGCAGGACCAATTCGTGGCTTGGGCCTCTGAGATACGCTGAAGTGAAACGTTTTTGGTGGGGACGGGATCGTTTCTGCGGTGGGCCAAACTGTTCCTTTTCTTCCGCACGTTGCGGCATTCACATGTCCCCGCACGTCTGCGTGGTTTCGACTCAGGAACAGAAACAGGATGGCGTCGGAAGCATTACGTAGCATCAACGTCTGAGGTGGAAGCGCGATCTCAGGTTCTCCCTGTCACGCTGTGCTCGGATGACGCTTCGTGAGACGTGGGGACTGAAATAGGCGCACTGCCGCAGGTGCCACCGGTCGAGTGTTGCCCGCTTTCGCGACATTTCAAAACTTGTTCGTCAGGAAGTGGAGAACCGGATTTGGAAAAGAAGAACGGAATTCTTTGTGTGGTTCGCTGACACATTGGCTACGAGAACGACAAGCACTGCGCAAAACAAACGGGAGCCTGAGATGTTTGACACGAAAAAACTAATTTGACAGCAACAACGTTCCTCCTCCCCCAACGATGGGGTTGAAATATCAGGTTTCTGTGGAACCAGACAAATCAAATGTAAAAAGAATAAAAAACTCGACCTCAAAAATGTATAAAATGATGAAAGGAGTGTTTCCCTCACAGCAATATTTTTCAAAGCCAACAAGCCCAAGACAAGGGATTCCGAAGTCTTGTCGCAATTCTATTGCGAAAAGAATCAAAACTTTCTCCCGGAGGAGCTCAGAAATAACAAAAGAACATTTTCCAGAAGCAGGAAGCGACCAGCCCCACACAATTGTTTCATTTCTTCCAATCTAAAAATAATTGATGCTTTGTCTTAGTTTGGAGCTGCGAAAAGCACAAAAGAATATTTCCCAAGGTTCCGTTCCATTCTTACCAAGAGGACATTTCGGCTGAGAGCCATTTTCTTGTGAGCACCGGACTACACGAGGGATGTGATGCGATGGCAACGAAAAGGTTTGGGTAAAAAGGTATTGGCCACGATGCTGTTTGCAAACATTTCGGTTTCTGCAACAAGGGCATCGCACAACAGAGCCATTTCTAAATTCTGCAAACAAGTGGCGCAACGCGCAAAAGCTCGCTTGCGACGAGAGAGACTGAGGTGGAAATAGGAGACTGAGGTGGAAATACGAGAACTTCTCTGAACATCCCTGTCTTGCTGCGTGATGCCTGTCTTGCTGCCGTGCAGAAACATCACTTTGAGCCAAGGCACAGATCGAGAGTTCCGCTTCCGTCACGGAAACTTCCGGAACCTTCTGTAGCAGTTGCTTCAAGCACAGAGAAGTCTGACAGACAACCTCAACCGCGCGTCACTTTGTACGAGACCTCCTTGAGAAAGTGAACTTGTCGAGTGCTGTGGTTACTCAGGCGTTGCTGGGTGCCTGCTCATTGTTCGCGTTCGCAGTTGTTCTCGTACTCGTGTGTGGCGGTTGTTCCGTATTCTCTGTTGAATCCAATGTTGGTGGTTCAAAGTTAACAATTGTGTGTTTTGCCCTCCCCATACAGCTGTTCAAGATTCATCCCACCTCACTCCCCTCAAAAACGAGAATCAGTGCTCAAGGCAACTGCAGTGCGAAGTCCCTTGCAGCGTTGCAGTGGCGTTAATGTCATCAATTCTTCCTTGTTTATCAATTCTTCCTGGTCCTCCTTGTCCTCCACC
>JAAUXT010096168.1_pt1 | contig 13127 bp, 18 predicted proteins | sample 7278171 | NCBI WGS metagenome assembly JAAUXT01 (sample SAMN14350112, study PRJNA611818) | marine sediment metagenome | isolation source: surface marine sediment (1.8m) | place: French Polynesia: Moorea | collected 2018-08
CCAGACCCCCACCCCCTACCAGACCCCCCCACCCCCACCCCCCACCCTACCAGACCCCACACACACACCTACCCCCCACCCCCCTACCAGACCCCCCCTACCACCACCCCCACCCCCCCAAGGACAGTTTCCGCTTCCGCGACCATCAGGGTTCCCGCCTCGGAACTTCTTGTTGTCTTTTCGGTGGGTGGCTGGAAGGGGGGTGCGTTGAGAAAACATCGAGCATCAAAAGGAGCTACATTTGCAAAGCTTCTGGCTGTATCAATCGAAACTGCAGATCATCACACAGGCCAACCTTGCACGAGTCCAAAGACCTCGAAATCCACCGAAATCAAGTTTCTCGCCATTGCAGACGGCCGATCTGGAGTTTCCACAGATTCGTCTGGGCTTCTGAAGGTCAGAAACACCGCCACAAGGAAAGCCACCACAACCACTGCGAACAACAGTTTGTACCCTATTGTTCTTGGTTGGTGTTATGACCACACTTTGGTCAAAACTACACACACAAAACTGATTACTGACAGAACCCAACAAGTGATAAGTTTGCAGTGACTAAACTTCTGTGACACAACTTTTCTCTTGTCCGATTCTGCAAACTGCACCGTCATTCACCCAGTCAAGTCATGTCATCTTCGTTGTTTTTGGAGAAACTCATGAAACTGATTTCTTGAAGTATGGACGAAAGAAGTGAGGTTCTTGGTTTCGAGCCTCAACAGGAGACAATTTACAACAAATTTGTTCCTTACGCAGACGTTTTGGATCAAGAATCAAATGAACAATTGTCGGAAATCAAGGCTCAGCTGGGCAGGACCATTCAATTCAGAGACATAAAAGTCGGGGCGAGTCACTGGACAGGACAGCTGGCCAAGTTGGTATCTGTTTGTTTGTTGAGGTCCTTGATCCACACGGTATTTTTGAGTCAAACGACATCCACTACGGCTATCCTGTTCGACGAAGGGTTAGCATCTCAGATTCCCCAACAAGAACACTTGCCAGTGTGGAGTCGCGCCTCAGAGATGCTGTGGAGTGTGTGTGTGTGTGTGTGTGTGTTTGTGTGTTTCTATGATCCCGTTCTCAATGTAAACTTCCATGTTGACCGATTGACCAAATTGCAATTGTTCAGCTGTACGACTCGCGAAATTGGTTTCTTCAGGTACATCCGTCTTTACGGCTTCAAGTTCAGCAAGGAGGACCACATCTCGCTGATAAAGATAGTCTTCGATTTGCTGACGATACCTGACCTGGACTACACTCTTGTGCAGAAATTTGCATCTTTGCTGTCGTCTCTGCTCAAGTACGATAAACTACCCTTCGCTTCGGAGCTTGTGAAAATTTGAAACGCTACAAGATGAAAAAACGGCAAAACAAATCTTGTGTGTTGCAGAAAGAAGCACTTGCTCTCACGAGAAGAATTGGTCTTACCATGGAGACCTCTGTACACGTTGCTGGAGAATGTAGCTTACTCCAGATACGAGCACCACGGGTTGCAACTGTTCCCAGCGTAAGGACTGGTTTCTTTTTCTCAGCATGTAAAAAAGTATTGACAAGTTTCTTTTGGTTTCCTTCGTTGTTTTCGTCTGTTATGCTTTCCCTTCTGATTTCCTAATGATTGTGCTTCGTCTATGAAGGCGATTCAGGAATCGTCGCACGCCCAATGCAACCTCACGACGTGGTTTGCTCCTTTTACCTGCGTGAGCGTTATTTACTGTTCTCGGTTGCTCTGCCTGCACTCTCGGCTGTTTACTTGTGAAAGTGGAAAAGTTTGGAGCTTTTCCTGTTGGGTTTCTTTTGACTGCAAGGCGCAGTCGTTAAATGCTTGAACAAAATTGTTGGGTTTGTTGTTTCCCCAATTTTGTCCGAACAACTACGGTTTGTCCAGGAGAATACCATTTTTGTGCACAACTTTCTGAGAACACAAAAATTTGCAATACTTCACGCTCGCAATACTTCTCCTGTCAAAGAAAACTAGATCTGAACTCTGACCCCCCCCCCCCCCCTCCGTTTTTCTCCTTTGAAGAATGTGCAGGTTAATTTTCTTTGCCTTCATCCCAGCCTTCTTACACTTTTATTCCAATTACAACCGACCAGCTTGTATTGCTGGTAACACCATTCACTTCTTCTGGAGGATGCAAATACATAATTGGTGTTCATTTCAGGAACATAGAGAATGTTCTCAAGAATTTGGTGCGTCACTGCCGAGCGTATTTCCCACCTGAAAGCACTCAGGAAATGTTGGATGAGTGGCGCCCGCTGCTGTGCCCATTTGATGTGACGATGATAAAAGGCTGTTTCTACTTTGACGTTTTTTTACCGACGATCCTTCCGCCCGAGCATCATGACAAAGGTTTCAAGTGAGTTCAAGTGGCAATTCTTGCTCTTTGCCTGTCTCCCTCTCTGACTGGCATTGACGTTGTCGAATGTTGTTTGCAGGTTGTGGTTCGATGAACTCATCAGTATCTGGGACTCTTGCCAAAATTTTCCGTCGTTTGAAACTGTAAGTTTGTTTTCATCAATTAGCGTCGAGTTCAATCGCTCAACATGACCTAAAGCTTTCGGATCAAAGAAACAGTCAAGTTTTCATTTTGTTCTGCCGCAGCATTTGGTGAGTCTTTTCTCGAGACTGGCCAATGAAAACATCGGCTACATTGACTGGGATCCGTGGATACAAAAGGTACTTTTTATGGCAGCGGAGAAATTGTTTTGCGAGTTTCTGCCCAAGGCCAGGGGCCCGGAGAGACAGCCAAGTTTGCGAAAGCACAATGTTTTCCATTGACAGATTTTCACGCGAATCCTCAGAAGTTTCAACTTGCCTGTTGGAGCGGGAAAAGTTCAGGTCGGCTTGACGAACAACCAGGCGTACGATGTGATCATCACGGTCAGATGGATATCAGCGATGATGGTAAGTGTCTGGTGCTTCCTGAATTCTCCAAACGACCTGATCGAATCTCGACAGAAACACGAGTTGTGACGTTGTTGCAGGGCGGAGGAAGTTCGTGTCAAGAGCATCTGACCAAGATGCTGAACGGTTTGGAGTCCTTTTACCATCCGTCAAACATTGGAAAGTGGCACGTAAGTCACAAAATATTTCAGAGACTCGAAACTGACTTGCCGGCTACCCAAGATCCCATCGTTTACTTCGTCATGACAGCTGTCAGTAAGTGCGTTGCGTTTGTCGAATTTCAGAACAAACTGGCCAAATACATGGTGCAGCTGCCAAAATACGTCGTGCGGAGAATTCACAGGTGACGCAACGACCTGTGGGTGGAGACCCACCATTGTTTTAACCAAAACACAAAGCAACCTTCCTGTGTTTTAACCAAAACACAAAGCAACCTTCTTGAAGCTTCTGTGACCAAATTCGGTTCCTTTTCAGGGAGAGATACAAGAAAACATGGGTGTCCCCCATACCAGAATCCCACAAGCTGAAGGACTCGGAGATCACCGCTTTTGTGGACAGCATGAAGCCCGTGGTGTTCCTGGCCATGTTCAGCAAGTTGGGAAGTCACGACTCCGCTGTGGCGATTGACCAACTCGCGCAAATGAGACCAGAGAGAATAATTCCTCCACTGCTGGAGAAGTAAGCCGGTGCACACCAGAAATGCATAAATTGAGAATGCGTATCCATGGTTTGGAAGTGCTTGATTGAAGTCCCGACTCCAATTCTTTTCAGAACGTATCCTGCCATGGAGACTCTGACAGAGCCACACCGACTTATCGCCTGCCTCAGTTGCACTGTCATGGTGGCCAGAACCATGCTCAGCAGCCACCAATGGTACCCTGAGGGAAGAACACACGTGATACCTCTCCTCTTCTTGAGCCTGCCAGGAATCGATCCAAACGACATGAAGAAGTGCCTGGTGAGTTCACAAAACGTTGTTCTTGTGCTTTCCCAAACACATCGCATTGCAAGTCAGACAAACAACTTTGTTCCTGTGCTTGCAGACAACCTTTCAGTTGATATCGACTCTGGCTTCGCTGGTGCCTCTGGTCGACTGCTCCTCCGCCCCGTCGGTGCGCTCCGATTTGACCGACACGGAGCGAGAACTTTGCGCAGCGTCCAGCCAGTTTGAAGATTTCGTGCTCCAATTTATGGACAAGTGAGTTTCTGGTGAAGATAGTATTCCCAATCTTAGAATTGGTCTGACCAAGCAGATCGGGTGGTATTTGTGAGTTTTATCTTCTTAGGGTGTTTGCACTGATTGAGAACAGCGCACAGGAACACACGCGCAATGACAGCATGGCCATGGACCGCTTGAATCCAGAAGAGACGATGCTTGAAGTCGGTCTTTTGTCCACATTCAACGCCATAATGCAACAGAGTTCCGTGGAAATCTACGAGGTAGCCGCTTGTGGTTTCATCGGACCGTTTCTGCGTTCTGTGAACGTTTTTTTTTTTTCTGTTTGTGTGAACGATCTCCATTGATGTCGTTCACAGCTGGCCCTGAAGAAGCTGTTTCGATTTGTGAGCACCAGCATCCTGGAAACCCGAGTTTCTGGGAGGTTCGCATCGGACCTGTGCCGAGCAGCAGCAAAGGTTCATCCAGAGAGGGCCGTCAAGATGTTCGTGGACCATTGCTGTGGTGTGATCATTAACAGAACAAGCAGTGAGTGATGAACTTTCAGCTGAAAGTTGTGTTTCAGACTTTGTTTAGTTTGTGCAAGGATGACAAAGTCAGCAATATGTTTCCTATATTGATCAGGTGAAGACTTGTCGAAGGAAGAACATCTGGACAACGAGCTTCTGTGGAACATGAAGCTTTTGTCGGAGGTGAGGTGCCGATCCAAATCACAAACAACGGACGGAAGATATCCGAGTGACTTTGAAATTACCCTTTTGTCTTGCGTTTGTTCTTCGCCAGTGTGTCAGGTGTGACGGTCACTGTCTGCTGGAGCACAAGGACAACATCATTGCTGTCCTCACAGCAACACTGCATTTCAAATGCAAGGAAGGTGCTGATTTGGCGGGCTACATGCTGCGCCACACGCTGAAGGCGCTGACGTTGATCTACACGAAGGACTACAGAAGCAGCGCTGAAGGCTGGGATATGCCCCTGTCAGAACACTTGCCCATCAGGGTGAGCCAACACGAAAATTTTCTTTTTCTTGCTCGCGTGTTTGACATTTGGTATCAGAAGTCTGAGAAGGGTGGTGGTTGTGTATGATCAATGTTCTTTCAGGATTGGGGAATCCCAGGTGATATCCACAACCTGCAACTCAAATGGCACGTCCCGGATGAAGAGGAGAACAAATTTGCCGCGGAACTATTGGAACGCTTCCTGATCGGCGAGTTAGATAGACTGAAAAGTCACCGAGAAGGCGCTGCTACCCTCGAGAGGTGGGCAATTTCAAGGACTTCATGTTTGGAACCCCAACAAACACAGGACAGTTGTGTTGAATTCAAAAAGTTGTGTTTGCGCTCGTAACAAGCTGTATCGTTTTGCAGAGAAGAGATCCAGCAGAGCCTGAGCGTCCTGGTGCACTGCATCTCCGGCGCTGGCAGCGCGCTTCCCCTGTGGCCGGGAGAGCCAATTCCCCTCGTCGAGTCACTTGTTGATCTCACACGTTTTCACAACACTGCTGGGATGGGAAGTTGCCGTGAGTGAAACTTTCCAGTTGATTTGAACTCTGCTGGTTTTGGCTCTTGTTCACCATCACAAAACGAAAACACTTTCGCTGTGGTTTGCAGAAATCACTCTGGAAAGAGGACACGTCAGGGAAATTGTTGCTCAGGAGCTTCGCCCATTGCTCGGTGAGTGATGTTTGAGGTACAGAAAATCTGACTCCCTTTGTGTGAATCACTCTCGAGAAAGACTGTTTTTCTCTCAGATCATTTCCTTGTTGAGAAGAATGAAGATGACACGAAGAGCTTGCTGCAGCTGATCAAGGTAATTTGTGCGGCATGTGTTCCTCATCGGACAGCGTGCGTGTTTGTCTGAGACGTCCGTTTGCAAGCATTGCCACAGTTGCACAAGCACAACAAGCATTTGTTTCTGCAGGTGTACGGGTCCCTGTTGTTTTTCCACGGAACTCTGAAAGACGATTTTGATGGAAGATGGAAAAGCTTGCACATCGTCAAGAAATCCATGGAAAACAAAGTGAGAACAACCCTCATTTGCGATTGTGGTGAACTTGTGTGACTTTCAAACCTTGGGCCATCTGTTTCAATGTTGTGTTTGTTCTTTTTGCAGTTTTTGGGAAAGAAGAAGCACATCCGTGCGGTCTTGGTGGACAGGGTTCAGTTGCAGCACGAGGTAAGACTTCTTCAACTTCGCCAGAGCTGGGTCAGACACTGACAGTACATCCCACCTCGATCCCTGTCACTTCAACAAATCTTGCATGGGTGCCATGTTGATTCTTCAGCTGAGGACCATCAACAGAACAGCGAAGAATTTTACGGAGAAGCACCGGGATTTGTTCCACGACCTGTTTCGGCTGTCAGTCAGTCGGTACAACGACGTGAGGAAGACTGCGCAGCACGTGCTGGGGCAGGGAATGCTGCTGTACGCGTACTCGTATCGTGCCCTGCTGAGCGACATCCTCGTGCGACTGGAGAACAAACCTGAAGTCGCAGATCACGAGTTCAAGGTCAGTCCTGATTGAGATTCTTCGATCAAAAGGACGGCACTGGTCTTTCACTGCGGAATCTGGCTTTGTTGTCAAAGGGCCCGGAAATTTGTCCTTGATGAAACCAGAAGACAAACATTGGCATAAGTTTTGACGGAGAGTTTTTGTGATTGCAGGGCGCATTGTACCTGGTGTTAGGACAACAAAAGCGCTCTCTGATGACGAAGCGAAGCTGGGAGATCATCGCTGAAGTTTGGCCGAAGATAGTGACCGCTCAACACTCAGAGAAGCCTTCCGTACTGAAGCTCATTGACGACATTGCCGACAAGCTGCACAAGAACATTGAACCGACCGAAATTTTCATCAAAGTACGAGTCCACGAGCTTTGAGTTTCTTTCAGACTTCGATTTGTGCTGGGTTCCTGTGTTGTCCAGTTTGCTTTGTTTTGATTTGTTTTCTGTGGAATTTCATGGTTGTTTTTGCGCAATACAGGTGCCTGACAATGTGGTTGAAAGTGCCGCTCGGTTGTGGAGTTGCGGACAGCGACCCAGCAAGGACATGGTCACTGAAGCCGAGATGAAAATTGGGCTGGAGCACGAGCAACGAAGGAGTGATACAAACTTGAAGCAGTACTACGAAATCGTGGAAACGTTGGTGAACCTGGTGGAAGGAGGAACTTTGTGAGTGTTTCTTGCTTGTGAGCGAGGTTGAGACGTGTGTTGACGACATGCTTGTGGTCATTCAGCATCATAGTGGTGTACAATTGAAATCGGGTTGTTTCCTTTTTCGCACAGGAGGTGGAAATTTTCTCAGCTGGCACTGGAAATGTTGACTCTCCTCGCGAGGCACGATGTGCAACTTCCGTCCTCCGCTGTAGCTGTGTTTGCCAAGCGCCTTGTAGATGACACGCTCAATGTCAGGAAGGTGAGCAGGTCCTCATGCTTTTCCACGACGAAATCAGACGATTTCAGTTTCAGAGCACAAATTATACCAGTGTCCCCTGTTATGGGGCGTGGCTCAGCGTCTTTTTCAGACAATATCATTTTTGTATCATTGTTTGAAATCAGATATCTCTGGGAGTGGTCGGTGGAATCTTGAAGCAGCAGAAGAGAAGTCACGCAACGATCGACATTGACCCGTACATCGACACACCTGCGAACCGAAGCGACCTTTGTCCTGGAGACCGACCCGACAACAGATGGCACTTGTTCGACGACAAGACTGCTCCACTGACGCAGGAAGCGTGGGAGAAAACCACCTTCGTGGAGAAGACTCACTGGGGATATTACAACTGGCCACGGTATTCCTTCACGTTGTTTCGCACTTCCGTCCAAATCTCGTGTTTTCGATTTTGGTGGACGATTCGATTTTGCTTTCTTTTCCAGAGCACTGAAGGTTTACGCACCCCCAGAGAAGCAGCCAAAACTGGGTCGAACTGTGGACGAACTGTCGGAAAACGAAAAGCCGATCTACGAGCTTTTCTCACAACAACAGTTCGTGGACAAATTTATCAGTTTCTTGACACTTGAAGAAAACAAAGGGAAGGACAAGTTCCACCACTATCACTTCACTCTTTTCAAGGTAAAATTGGTCTTCGGTCTTTGCCATGTCGTACTCAAAACATGCGCACTCCGCAGCCCGAGTCTGCAGTACACTAACATCTTCGCACCAGGGTTTGTTCCGAAACTTCGACGACGCCTTCGTGCCGTTGTTTCGGCCGCACTTGGAGCGGCTGGTCGCAGATACAAAGCATGATACGCACGAGTGCAGCCACCGCTGCGCAGCGGAAATCATCGGGGGACTCGTGCGCGGCTCCAAACACTGGACGTACGACAAGGTCAGAATGGAATGCCTGTGATGCTGCGTCATCTCATGTTCTGTGCTTCTCTCGCCACCACTGTGACACGCCTTTCCTCCAACACACGCAGGTGACGGCCATGTGGGACTGGATGGTGCCGGTGATCAGAACGGCTTTGGACAACATGACCGTGGAGACAGTGAGCGATTGGGGCACCTGTTTTGCGACTGCGTCGGTACGTCAATCTCAAACACAAGGAGCAAAATACGTATTCTGCTTGTCCTGGTGGAGACGGTTACAGAACATTTTCTCTCGATGTCATTTGCAGGAAAGCAGAGACCCAAGGAAGCTTGTCCGACTGCTGGAAACGTTGATGGAAAATCCTCTCAGGGGAAATGGTGGATCATTCAGTGACTCCAGGTGCGCTGAACCTGACAGTTTATGTCGCCACAAAGGCCACACGACAGTTTCTTTGGTGGACTTGACGGAAGTGCACATTTTTTGTTGCAGCCGACTGTACGTGCTGCAGGGTTCTCTGGCGCAGCAGGAGTGGCGCATCCCGACCCTGCTCCACAGACTCACCGACCACATGCGTCCGATGCTGGACCACACTTACAAGAACGTACGCGACCGAATTGGCAGGTAGGGACCCCGATGATCACTCAGTATCCAGCGTTCCTTTTCTCTTCGCTGTCGTGTGTAAACATGTTCTGTCCATGCAATAACACGCCGAAGTTTGTTTTTCTTTTCAGTGTGTTGGTGAACATGTACATGTACGATGTGCCAAATCCACTCGGGCGGACAACGTGCAACCCGCGCAGGGAGGACTTCTTGAAGGAAGTTCTACCACGACTTGAAGTCCTCAAACAAGTCACAACCACTTTGGGTATGTGTGTTGCTGTGTTGGAGAACAAAGCGTGGGAATGCACATTTCCTATTGATGGACGTGGTGTTTGAGCATTGGATGAAAGCCTGGTTGTTACCGACTTTCAGATGACGCAACCAAAACGTCCAGCTCAACGGATCCACAGAAGATGGAAACGGAAGAAACGGAGGAAGCTGCCATCCAGCTGGAGGTTATGGACACGAGCGCTGCGATGGAGGAGGGGAAGGCAGCTGGGGGAACGTCAAAATCGAACGTGAGCTCCAACAACCACAAGGACGAGGGTGACGGTGAAAACGGAGAGAGGAAAGCAGCGATCCGACTGTGCAAGACTGGTGAGCTTGGTGGATACACCTAGGTGCTGTCCAAACTTGGACAGTGCAACCAGTGAAGTCCTTCAGCAGGTCTCAGTGTTGGAAATGGTACTCATGCAATGGATTTTTACTTTTCAGTGATGAAGTGGATGCAAGGATGCATTGGCAGAATGCTGCATTGCACTCCTCCCGACATATTCAAAATGGTTCCCATTGTGAGTGGCTGAGCTTGTCGAACGTATTGAATGGCTCGGGTTTTTTCCGTGTCACTTGTGACACGAAACTGATATTTTGTTTTCTCCAGTTATGCATGTTGGAGTCCGAGAGAGAAGACGTCGAGGCGAAGCACGAAGCGAACGTGACGCTGGCGTGCATGGCGCAGACGTCGCTCGAGGCGCACAACGTCCCCGATGTGCTCGCAGTATTGAAGGAGGTGACTGTCAAAACTCAGCCACTTGCTGCTTCACGTGCACTTTGCAGGTTTCCGGTGCAACGTTTGTCAGCAGTTTTGTCTCTGATAGGTGGCGGAGTGTCCGTCTTGGCACGCAAGGGCGACGATACTGGTGTACATCCAAGTGATGGTGTTCTGCAACCTCTTCATGCTGCAAGAGGACCACGTGCGCTCGCAGATCCAGGAACTTGTGCTCATGTTGCTGTGCGACGAGCAAATCGAGGTAACCGCTGGAATTTGAAGATGGCACCGTGGTGTCATGTTCGGTTAATTTTCCCAGACGGCTTGTGCGAATGACTTGGTCTGTTTCTAATTCGAAGTGTATAGGCAGCACATTCGCATCTTTTCCTTTCTGGCAATGTGCTTGAGTGCCGTACTGTTTGTCAGTGTGACCGCAAAGCGGCTTTTTTTCGGAGGCTGATGCACTAAAAGGTTGTTTCTCTTTTGGTGCAGGTGCGAGAGGCCGCCTCGCAGACGTTGGGTGGATTTTTACATTGCGGCTATTTGAAGATGGGCGAACAACTGATGGTGAGCAATTCGAGCATCCGTTCGGAAATTTGACACAAGTTTGCTCTGTGCGTAGATTGTGCACCACAAAATATTGCGAAGTTTTTCTGCTGCATGAATTTGTAATTTAGTGAGGTATAAAGGTGAACAGCTGCACGAATGTGGAATGATATGAGTCGGTGACGGAAGTGGCAGTTCGTGCTGATATACGAGAATTTGGCCGTGCGTCTGTCAGATTCGAACTTCAGTCGCGAGTCTTGAATGCGAGGTGTTCTCAGAATTCGTTGTCTCCACAGACGCAATTTGAGAAGCTGGGATCGACAAAGATCAAGCGCAAGAAGATGGAGGCGTTGAATCCGAAGAAGCTGATCCGCCGTCACGCCGGCGTGCTCGGCATGAGTGCGTGCGTGCTCGCCTTCCCGTACGACGTGCCCGAGTTCATGCCCCAGGTGCTCATGGACCTCAGCGACCACCTTGATGACCCGCAACCCATTCAGGTTTGTGAGACAGTATTTCAGTGGTGACAAATCTGTCCGCACAACACGCACGGGAGCCAATTTTTTTTGGCCGTGATTTCTTGCTGGGAACATTTTCCTGTGCACTCATTGTTGCGCCGTCTAAAGGTGTGTTGATTTGGCCAGGGGTGAAAAAGAGCAGGCAAAAAAAGGAAAGGGATTGACAGAGAGTATAGGACCCCCCTCTCTCCCCGCTGGTTTCATCCATTTTCAAAAGAAGACTTGTGCCATTTCAAAAGTTTACTGGTGGCATTTCGAATGTTTACTTGCGGCGTTCAAAAATTTGCCCACAAAAATCCAGTAGATCAAGACGATCGCCATTCAGCCCGCGGCAATCCGAGAAGTCTGGCTGCACTGATAAAAGTTTCTTATTTCACTGCTCATTGTGTCCCATTTTCACATCAGATGACGGTGAAGAAGGCGCTTTCGAACTTCCGTCGCACGCACTACGACAACTGGCAGGACCACAAGCAGAAGTTCACTGACGACCAGCTGGTGGTGCTCACGGACCTCCTCGTATCCCCCAACTACTACGCGTGAAGTTGGTTGCAATTGAACACTGGAGCGGTGATTGAAGCCGTTTGTATGCTGGGAATTCGTATTTCATTGTGTTCTGAGGAACATTTCATTCTGAATTCGGTGTGGGGGTATCCATAGTAATTTAGGTCGTCATTCAAGATGAATTTCCTCCCTTATTGCGCTGTCGGTTGTTCAACTGTGATTTTCTTTTCTGTTGATGTGCGGACTGTCTTATCCATGGCTGTTATCCTTTCCAGAGTTGTGTTGTGAGAATTTTGGGTTGCATCGAACTGTAACGTTTCTGAAGGGGCACATGTGTGGAGACGGAACGCCTTTCCTTTTGTGGTGTCACTTGGCCCTTCACAAAGAATGGCACCCCCTGACAAATAATTTTGGTTGGGTGTTTGTGCAACACAGCAGAGATTTCATCTGTCCACCGATACGTGGTCTTTTTGTCACGAAGTTATGAAAGGGCACACCTGCCTTTTGTCCCAAACAAAATGAAGAAGTCGATCTGGGGACAGAACCAGAAGGAAAGCCCCCTTGACTCGTCTCTCCAACCCCACGTCAAAACAAAAACACGCGATTTAATGCCGTCGGAATTTATTGCAAGCGCCGATTTATCTGCCAATTTATCGGCCCGAAAGGGAACTTTACACCACCAAAAGGCCGGATTACCTTGTGACCACCGCTGCTGCCAGAGCTGTTTGTGAGGTTCACACCAATACGTGCTTGTTCTTGGTCATTTTCACTTCCCGCGTTTTCTCTTGCGAAGTTGAGTTCGACTCCCTGATGATCGCTCTCCTCCAACCCCCTCAACACCTCAACACTCTGGGGCCGCTTTGACACGTTTTGTTCTTGTTTGACCAAAACTTATGAATTGACCGCTTGTGATGTGTGCGCAACCAACAAAGTGTCCTGCGGATATGAGTGGTTCCTCTCTTGAAATGCTTCTCAGCGCAGAATTCTTGTCACGCAAGAACGAACATTTTCCGTCAAGAATGTGTAAATGCCTGATCACTGAAACCCGTCTGTTTTTGCTTGCGATTGATTTGAAACCGTGTGGCATTATGTTGATGTTGTTTGCAAGAAACGCGTTAATATATTCTTGAAACTTGAAATGTGTTGCCAAGTCAGATTTTACTGTCAGGATAGTTTTCCTTCTCGCTGGCTGCCTGTGCATATGTTGTCAATAAATATCTTTGACGCAAAAGTTTTGTTTTCCCCAAAACCCGTTCGTTCTGCGTCCGCGAAAGTGCTGTCAAGTGTCCACCAAGGCAGCTTTTGGATGGAATGAACACACTTGAAATTTTGAGAATTCACCAGCCAAAATTCCCCTCCCCCAACCTCTCTCCCTCTGCAATCATTTTGAACCTTTTGGTTTCAAATTTTCGCTTGAAATGTGAAAACACGCGAGTTTAGCTGCTGCACCTGGGGGGTGTTTTTCCATTGTGCTGATATCTTATTGCCAGTGGTAACTCCCACTTTTCACTGACAACTTTTATCAGCACTGATAAATTTTGATGATAACTTTTATGACCAGTTTTTCCATTGCCCCCGACAAATGTCAGTGACA
>JAAUXT010056363.1_pt1 | contig 13126 bp, 13 predicted proteins | sample 7278171 | NCBI WGS metagenome assembly JAAUXT01 (sample SAMN14350112, study PRJNA611818) | marine sediment metagenome | isolation source: surface marine sediment (1.8m) | place: French Polynesia: Moorea | collected 2018-08
AGGCTGAGTTATTATGACTACCTTGGTGGTATTTATTTGCAAATCAATCACATTAAATTTTTGGAAATTGCATTTCTAACTTTTGAGATATTGCTGATGCCAGATATTGCTGGATATTGCTCATTATTGCTAGATATTGCAAATGCTGAATCTGCTCATATATGGTTTTGCTCCATTACAGTGCAAATTTGAGAAAAAGTTGCAGGGAGTAATTTGGTAGTTGCAGCACCTGGTGTTGACAACAAGCCACAACCAACTAACTAACGTCACTCTATTATTGCTCACTGCATTCAAATTAGATCTACAAGTTCAAATCAACTGTGGCATCCTTGGACGTATTTTTTTGTGATTTGAGGAGCTTGATCTGATTTGTCAACTTTTGGAAAAAGCCAGTGAAATCAGTGAGCAAAATCAAATCACCTATAGGTAGGGTCTTCTGAAAGTATGTGTACACCTGCTTCATGGTCAAAATGGGAATCAATTTAGGATCTTTTGGGATCTTTTGGTTTATTTTTGGCTTGGGGATCATGCTCCAGGAAGGAATTTGCAAAGTTCAAATTTTTGGGTTCATGAGGTCCAAAAGTTCAAATTTGGAAGTTCAGAAAATATGGGGTATGGATGTAGAAATTGGGTCCATATCTCTGAAGGCACAAATATTTTGCAAATGAAGTATGTTGATGAATTGTAGTATATTGTATGGGGGTTTGAGAGGTAGCATTTGATTTTTGATTTTTGAAAATTTTATATGATTTTTAGGTGGGTCAAAGGTGGGGTTAAAATATCAGATTTTATGAAAAAGTTTGGTGTAAGAGTGGTGTTCATTTGTATGTAATTATGCATGAAATAATTCGTTGTTTTTTTTTTGGGAATTTCACTATTTTATTCAGGGTCAGTAGAGAAAAGTTAAGATGTGGTGAAGTGATTTGAAAATTCAAATCTTCATTCAAAATATGAGCATCAGGTAAAACCAAATCCCTTCAGAAAATGTGCAATTTCTCTGCTCCAGAGCAAACATTTGCGCACAACATGCATGGTTCTCCTTGTTGAATCAGGACCTCCCTCCCCCCGCCCTCACAAATCAATACAACAAGTAACCCACCGCACGCAAAACAGGACAACTGGTGCCTGTGCCAAAGTGTGATTTTGATGCTTTCACGTGTGTGATGGTTGGGTCATTTGTTTGGATCATTCTGAAGAGCAACATGCCAGCCGCGTGCATAGCGACCTTTTGCTGCGAGACAAAAGAAAACGACTGCGCGTCACCAATGTGAAAGCGGTTCAGTACAAAACCTCAACGTACAAAGGCAAACAAGCAAGCAGCGAGTCGTCATCTTCATCTTCTTGGCTGATCGTCTTCCCTGAATTCTGAGTTCTCTTTTTTTCGGCTATTCTGTCTTTTGTGTCTCTGTCTCCCAGCTCTCGTTTGTGTCTTCTCTTTTTCTCTCGATGCAGCCTTCTCCCTGTCTCTTTGCTTTTCAGACAAGATGTGCCAAGACACGACAAAACACTTTAGTTTTCGGCAAGGATCAAAAGCATCCAACTTCACCGAACAAAAGAAGGGTTTTCCACCCCCTGAGGTGCCTTCACGTTCAAAACCCCAATCCAAATTACCCCCTTGTCAAGATGACTGATGATTGAGATCTGTATCTGCTGGGGGATCATGCCGTGCTCTATTGTTCCCATCTCTGGTACCAGAGGTAAAGGCGCTATCCTTATCCGATCCCCATTGTCGGCCTGTCAAAATGACGGGGAACTGAGGTCTTCAAACATGACCTCTTTTTGTGCGCCGTCCAGGGTGTTTGCCTGTGCGTGGAGATACCCCATCTGAGCAAAACAATATTTGAACAAAGAAATGCAATTTCGATTCTGACAAGCCAGACGACGTTCAACTTTTTCTCTCAGCTTTGAAAGGATCTAACTGTCGCATCAGAAAGAAAGTCTTCTGCACCTCCTGAAGTGGCCTGGGGTAGAAAGTGCCTTCCAAATTGCCTCGCTGTCAAAATGAGTGATGACAGAGATCTGTATCTGATGTACCTGGGGTTCTCTTTTGTCCCAGCACCACAGGTAACTAGACATTCTACTGCTATCCAAATTGCGCCACTGTCAAAATGATGGAAAACTAAGGCCTGTATCTGCGTCCTTCTTTTGAACTCAAGTATAGGGGTTTTTCAGTTGTTTTGGAGAGAAAGAAATGTTGGAAAAGAACCTTTCTACAAACAGACGCGATAAAAGTTTTTACACCATGGAGGACTGAAATTTATCTTTGGTATTTTACGATCGCTAAAGATCTTATGTCGTCGAGTGCATGGGGACAAGGTTCCGACCGGCATTCCAGCAGTGCAACGTGGTCCTTAAAGTTCAGGACCACACCCCGACATCGTGGTGTGGTCTCAAAATTTTTGGACCATGTGCCGCCGGCAGAAAGTGGTCCTGGTCGGAGCCTGGTCCTGTTCCACCGCAGAACCAGAAAAGCATTGGTCATCAGCCAGGACGCCCCATTCCAATTGTCCCGCTGGTGAGAGACACACAAGTATCTGCAGTGTGTGTACCTGGGATACTCTTTTGTCCCGGTACCGCTGAAAACCCATGATTCCTTTCAGATCCAAATCACCCCACTGCCAGGAAGACGGAAAACATATTTGTACTTCGCGCTTTCTCCTCTGTGCCCACAGCAAAGATTTTAGATATGGTTTGGAAAGAAACTCACCACAAAATATACGAAATACACAAACACGAAGTGCAATAAACATTCCAGCACAAACCATGACTTTTACATTTTCATCTTGAACGCGAAAGAAAACCAAGTCTCGCTTCACAATCAAAGTCTCTTTCAACCCCCTGAGGCTCTTTGGGGCAATTCCCCCCCCCCCGCCAAAAAAAATTACCCTCGAGATGACTGTAAGTCATGCCTCCATCTCCAAATAACTTTTTGTCTTTTCAAGTTCGGGTTAGATGGATCACTTCAACTTTTTGCTTATTCAAAATGATCCAATGTTGCCTCACGAAAGAAATTTCTTTTCACCCCCAGAGGCACTTCAGGTAAAAAGCTCCGTCAAAATTGCCCCGCTGTCAAAATGACAGGCAACTGAGATCAGTATTTGTGACCTTCTTTTGTACCGGAGTTGAGGGGATTTTTCAACAGAGATGATCATCTTGCTTGAAAAGAATCTTTCCACATAGAGAGGCAATTTAAATTCCAACATGATAGTGCCACTACTTTGAAACATTTCTTCTTTTCTGAGTTCGAAATCATCCAGTGTCACCTCACACACGTTTCTTCTTTTCTGAGTTCGAAATCATCCAGTGTCACCTCACACACGTTTCTTTCAACACCTGAAGTGACTTCAGCGAAAAACCTTCTCCAAATTTCATGAAAAGGTCTTTGCAAAAAAGAAATGCAATTTAAATTCGGACAAGATGTTTCACTTGAATCATTTTCCCGTTGCAAAAGGATCCTTCACATCTAAAAGAAATCTGACTTTGTGAACGCGGTCCACTCTAGTCCACGCCAAGCTTCTTCACTGTAGATCTACCGACTGATCACAGGTTCCTGTTGTCACTCCCCACCCCGTTCTATCACACCCCAGGCCCAGGGACATCCAAAGGGGTTCTGGGGATATCGCACCGCAATTTGCCTTGCTCATCTTCAATACTTCAGGGATAAACACTGTGGCCGACTGGAGTCCATTGCGTCCAGCTGACGGAAGACTATCACCTCACTTTCAATCGTTTCGTTCCATGTGAGTGTCTAGCTTGTGGAGTCAGTCGAAATGGCAGACTCCGCCCTGTCGCGAACCTTGGGACAAAGTAGTTGGATGGTGTCAAAGGGTAGTTGGACTCGTGTGAAAATCACAGTGATCAATGCATGGTGGCTGGCCAGTTGGACAGAACGGGTTTCAACCCACAGGCTGGGTGGGCAGCATCAAAACTTTTGACGTGTTGGTGTCAAATTTGACATGACACCCAATCGAGAGCATCAAAACAACCGGTCCAGTCTGTTCCTGGTCTCATGTTAAAATTTTGTTGCCGCGTCATCTGTGTGAAAAGCCTAACTCGGTCCCTTGTTCCCTCCCGTCCCATTCAGGGACACGCGAAGAGGGTGCAGAAAGGTGGGTGCCTTTGCAACTGACTCGTGCACTGCTTCTTGTCCAATATTTCAGGGACAAAGAGGAGGTCGTTTCTTTGAGGTCTCGGGTTGTTGCTGGAAGCACTGTTGCTGTCTGTTCTTCTTTGGGATTTGTCTCTCAAGACCACCACCACTTTTGTGGGCCTGCCTCGAGGCCACGCACCACATTGCCGGCGACCAGATCCATCAGTTATCGTGTACCGTTGGACGCGTTGCGGCAGGCCGATTTGGCCGCATCGTCACTCCACAAACCAGGGGTGAAGGGGCGTCACTTTCGCGACAGTTCGCCACTTGCTGTAACTCTCTTGTCGTCTGACTTTGTTTCAACACCAGACCAGCCGTCAGAAAAAAGTCGTATTTGAATTGCCTCGCTGTCAAGACGACTTACGACAAAAGATCGCTTCTGTGATCATGTTCCAAGGAAAGTTGTCTTCAGGTTTGAAAGTCATCCAATTTCAATCCCAATAGCACGGCTGTCACCCTGAGCGATGACTACAATCTGTATCTACGATCTTCTTTGCAGTGGTATATTCAGGTAAAAACGAGATCCAACTCTATTCAAATTATCCCCCTGTCATGATGCTCGGTCTTCACAATCGTCAGTATTTGTAGCATCACACAGGGAGTCCTGAAGAAATACCGTGTAGTGAGTCTTTGTAGATGCTAACTTTTTGCCGCGTCTTTGAAAAGGTTTTCAAAGTTTTTTTGCTGCGAGAATACATGCCCGAACAAAGCCAGATCACCTGGGTCTACGTTTTGTTACGTTTTGTGTACTTTTTATATTTGAGATTTTGAAGCACCTCAGTTTGAACAAACTCCTTTCAAAAGCACGTTTGGATCTGTCTTCAAAACGTATTTTCACAGTGGCCATTTTTGTCTTTGAATTACCAACGAGATCACGAACTTGTCAAAGAATTGGCTTGTTCGACTTGTGGGTCTGAGCTGAGCAAGCGGGAACAGGGGTTTTTCACAGGCGGCGTCAGAATTTTTGAGGTGCGCATTAAAAATGTTGACACAACATCATCAAATAAACATGACGCCCAATGGAGAGCACAAAAATGGTCCAGTCCATTCCTGGCCTCCCGTACAAAATTTTGACGCAGCCTAATCTGTGATGGGACCCCAAAGCGTCGGCGCAACTTTTCGGGAAGGTCATAGGTGTGGAGCTCGAAGCAAGGTTTTATATATTCTGCAGGAACCCGCCAATGGAATATGACTCCCCGCCAGGAGGGGTATGTGGTTCATTCATTTGGGGGTTTCCACACAGGCAGGGTGGTGTCAGAATTTTTGATGGGCCCATAAAAATTTTGACACAACATCATCAAATAAACATGACACCCAATGGCGAGCACAAAAATGGTCCAGTCCGTTCCTGGCCTCCCGTCAAAATTTTGAGGCCGCGTCATGTGTGTGAAAACCTCGAATCAATTTGCCCTATCTTCAATGCAGGCACAAAGTTTGTGGACTTCGCCGGCGGCTAAAGCCGGACGTATGCATCGAACATGGCCATGCAGCATGGCTTGCACATGCAAAAGGGGATCAAAGTGAATGAAACGAACAAGAATACGTTTCCATATTGGCGCAGTGGTCGTCAAACGTTGAGGTCATCAAGGTCACGTTTGTCCTCTGTTTCTGTTGCATGTGAAGCCAACTGAAGGTGACTTCACACAGAACTACCGCAAGCTAATTGCGTTCTGCGTTTTGCGGCAAAATGTTGGGTGGTGTCAAAATTTGACATGACGCCCAATATGACACAGGTAGCTCCCGCAATAATCGACGGGAGCTGATTCTTGGTGCAAGAAACTTGCGGACACCGATGTCAGTGACGCCTCAAAAAGCATGACGCGTTCCGCAGCTCCAAAACCAATTCAGCTTGACCAAGCCTCAATACCTGACTTGCAGTTGCGTGGTCTCTCTGGTACATGGCCACACCCGTCAAATGGAAGTTACCAACTGAGTCTTGTTGTTTGCCTGGACTGTGGGCTGAAGCTTCAGGATCAATGGCTTGCTCCCAGATTTGGGAGATATTCCGTTTGTCATGCAGAGAACATCACAATTTTTTCTGTACAATTTTATTTTTTTTCTGAAAAAGTTTACCATTCATTTTTTTCCGAAAGATAATTTCGTTGTAAGTATTCTGGAATAAACTACCCTGTTGTCCAAAAAAAAATTTCCTTGGTTTGCATGAATGAAACAGCAGAACATCAATGAAAACACAAAAGAGTTGAATCAAATTTAATCAAGCAAAATGAGACACAGTGCGCAATTTTGATGACAGACGCTCGGTCTGATCCCATCCAGATCCAATTGTTCCTTATATACCTCTCTGAAAGAAAAATACATTCTGTACAACTCAATAAAAAGAACTCTACAAGTCTCGCCTGTAAGACAACACAAACAATACACAACAATTGTCAACAATGAAATCATATATATGCAAACAAATGCCAAACAGAATGACAAAAAGGAGAGTTTCCCCCGAAAATTCTTATATATCAGGATTCTTCAACAAAGAATTTCATGTGAACAGCCAAGTGCTCCAATACAACCCTGCAAATACGAGCAAGATGCAGACAAAAAATATTTCATTGGTTTCTCAGAACGTTCAATGCCACTTTCTTCTTTAAACAATGGCTGCCGGCTACCCTGGTTACCGAAGTTTTCAATGCCCACAGAACAGCAAAACGCTTCAAACAATGTTTTGCAAAACCCCTCATAAGTGGTGGAGATGTTGGTTTGGTTCAGTTGTCAGCAAAACAGTTCATTTCAGTGTGTCACTCAACCAATCAATGGTGTGTTGTGATTTCATTCTGCAACAAGACAAACATCATTCCACAAAAATGTTCAATGTAATGTGACAATTCATACAACAATTGTATTAACAGACACCACAAATACAAACTGAAATCCTCACAAAAGACAATATGATGAACAAATCAAATATTCACAACACATTCAATGTCCCACCATCTCTCAACAATTCAATACACAAACATGTCACAATCGTATTTACATCAATGCCCACCAATAAAAACCAATTCATTTGCAATTAACCAAAGACCCTCCACACAACAAAATATTGCCAACACAGTTCAATACCACCATGCTTCAAAAATCTACACTGTACCACCAAAGAAACTTGTACACAACCAATCCCAGGCAAATCTTGCCACCAACTAGACAATGCACAGCAAAGCAAATCCCACACTTTGACCACCCATTTCTACCACTTATTGCCTTCTTTGCCTGTGCCCATAGGCCAGTGCATACCCTGACCTACTCTGGGGGAACACACTCATATTGATCTCCTCCCCATCCCCTGTGGAACCCTGATCTCTCTGGGAGGACTGAGGGGTGTTGCCTCGGGTTCTATCAGGTGGTTGGTACCCAACATCATAGATTGCACCACTCTGGGATTCTGAACCAGTGGAGTCGGGATTGTACTCACCTGTAGTCGTAGATTGGTGTTGGTCAGGTGAATCAGGTACAGCTCTACCTCTGGACCCCTGCTGCCCTCTACCCTGGGCCCTGGACCGGTATTGCCTGGTACCCTGTTGCCTGCTGCCGTGGTCTCCCCTGCCTTGATCCCTGGTCCTCTGCCCATGGCTACCCTGTCCCTGGGTACCCTGCCCTCTGCGACGCCCTTGCCTGCCACCCTGCTCCATTGTACCCTGATCCCTGGTGCCCTGCCTTCTCCTACCATGCCCATCAGTACCCTGATCTCTGATACCCTGTGTGCCAGAACCCTGCTGCCCAGCACCGGGCCCAAGAGTATTCAGAGGTGTGTAGGGTCCACCGGGATGGAGGCTCTGATAGTCATTCTCTTCTCTTGGTGGGTCTTGAAAAGCCCTGTTGTCTTGTCCGTTTGGGTCGTCAGTGGTATTGTTGTCTTCTCCGTCTGGTCCTGACCTGGGTCTGTTGGTTTCCGGAGTTCCTTTCCTGTGTCAGAATGGAATGGACAAGAGAACTTGACATGGACACAACAGTGGTGAATGCTTCTGGTGGATAATTCCAAAAACAATGAGCAAATCCAGCCACTGATCTTGAAAGAGATACTAAATGTTGATATTCAACTGAGAAAATGCCATTCACAAGTCAAACAGCTGTTTTTCAAATGCAAACACATCTCAACAGCATTGTAAGGGATGGGTGATTGGTCAGAATGCATACTCACATTTTCCTGGTTCTCATGACAACCAGGACCACAACAAGAACAATGATTATAATCAGCACAAGAAGCCCTGCTCCTGCTCCAACTCCTGTCCACACAGGTGTCATGTTGGAATCAGTATTATCTGAAAATGAACCAGATTTATGAAAAGAAAAGTCTTGACTGAATTGGGGGCAAATCATTTTTCTGTCCAGTGAAGCCGACTAAGTTGAGTATCCAGCTGAAACTGACAAACAACATTCATCCAGAAAGTTTCAAGTGTTTGGACCCAACACAACTGGTGGGCTGGATTCACCACACTAACTAATTTGTTCACTTGAACAAAAATAACCCACTGATTTATGGACAAACCTTGCTCAGAAAGCCAGCGGGTATTTTCTTGGTGGAAGAAAAGAAAGTTACAATTGTTTTGTGATACGGAGTGACACAAACCTTCCTGGTCAGGTCCGGATGTCTCCCTGTCTGTCGGCTCGGTGGCACCTCTGATGTCACCGGGTGGAGCTGGGCCTCTGAAAATGAACAGTTCAAGGGCTTTCACACAGGTGACCCAGGGGTAATATCAATGTCAATGTCAACAATTTCTGTTTCAAAAGTTTGATTGCAGGGTCAAAACACTTGTTGTCAGTGAGTGGCACTGTATGTGAGAAAATTTTTGACATTGGTTTCCAAGCTCAATACAGGGAAGGAATTGTACTGTTTTCCAACAGGCTGACATCATGCTTCAACTGCAAAACTGACGCCCAGTAGAAACCATTGCTGTCACAGAACCAGCTCCTCAAAAAAAACCCAGGACAAATACATCATCGGAGGATTCAAACCACAGTGGAAAACAGCTCACCTGTATGTACATCTTGGTTTTCCGGTCCAGAGTCCATTGCTCTGACAAGTGATGGCTCCCTGATTGCCATCGAAACAGTTGTAGGTCACCTCAGAGCCAGGGTTGTAGGGTCCATTGTATCTGGTTCTGGTGGAGAATGGGACACCTCCTGGTTCTCGACAAACTCCTGGAAGTATTTAAAATGATAAAATCACAAAATCATGTCCTTTACAACAATGTACATGTGAGGTTGAACAAGGTGAAGGAGACACAAAACAGAGACAATGAATAGGGTTTGTGGATGCAAAGACATGTGGCACATTCTTCTTCCTGTTGTGTAACTGGAATTCATAAATGTCCCATTTCTGATGTATGTTTCTGAACATCTAGGTATTACCTGGTTCTGGACACTGCAACCAGCTCCAATCTCCCCCGGCAGCACAAACTGGTGAGCGCTGCCTCTGTGTTTCTTGTGGAGCCCACCATCTGATGGTTCCTTGTTGCTCTTCATGCTTCAACCAGCACAGAGAAGTACAGTTCCACATGTTGTTGTTGCCTAGGAATTGGTAATCATAAAAACCTAGTTGAAAAGGGGATCGGGCCAGATTGATCAGAAGATCTGGATTCAGAGTCACCAATCTGTTTTGGGCCAAATCCAGAATTTTCAGGGAGAACAGAGAATCAAAAGCTCCATCCTCAATGTGATTAATGTGATTTTTATTCAGTAGGAGTATCTCAAGGTTGTGTAAGTTTCTAAACATCCCAGCATCAATGGTGGACAGCTTATTTCCCCAAAGATACAGTTTGTCCAGAGATTTGAGCTCATCAAAAGTTCCAGGTTCAATTGTATGAATTCTGTTTTGACTCAGGAAGAGATCCACAAGGTTATTGAGATTGTTTAGACCACTGAAAGTGGCACTGCCAATGAAAAAAAATCTGTTGGAATGCAGATCTAGAGTTTGAAGTGATGTTAGTCCTTGAAAGGTTTCCTGGTCCACTGAAGAAATTGTGTTGCTTCGCAAACTCAAAACTTGAAGTGTTGTGAGTCCTTTGAAGGTGTCCTTGTCAATATGAGAAATTCTGTTGATACCTAACAGCAACTCTTGAAGAGAATGTAACCCCATGAAAGTCTCTCTGTGAATGAATGAAATTTGGTTGCCGTACAGTGTGAGGTTCTGAAGGGAAGTCAGCCCTCTGAAAGTATCCTTGTCAATTGATAAAATTCTGTTGTTGTGCAAAGGAAGCCATTCAAGAGCTACTAATCTATGGAAAGTGTTCTTGTGAACAGATGATATTTGATTGTGATCCAAGGTCAAGTTTTTCAATGATATCAAACCCTGAAAAGTTTCTTGTTCAATGTAAGAGATTGAGTTGTTGTGTAATCGAAGGTCTTCAAGTGACAGCAGTCCTCTGAAAGTCTCAGGGCCAATGGTGGAAATTCTGTTGAAAGACAGAATGAGACCTTTGAGAGTTATCAACTGAGTGAACATCCCTTTGTCCAGAAATGAAATCTCATTGCTCCAGAGACTGATCCAGGTGCACTCAGTCAAGTGTCCAAAGACTCCAACAGGTAGAGAGGTGATAGAGTTGCAATGGAGATTGACATGCAGAGCTTCAGCAGGAATGTCAGTGGGAACTTCAGTCAGACTCTTGCAGCTTCTCCAGAACTCTCTTGTTGAAGGGCGAAAACCATCTGAGCATGGTTGGTCATCTGGGCAGAACTGGCCATCAACGGCTGTCAGAAGAACTTGCAGCAAGCCTGAACAAACACAAACATCACAACTTGCAGATGAACAGCAATATGTGAAATTATTTTTCGTCCTTCAAATGCTGAAACTGAATCCACGTATAAAAGGAACAAAAACATGAGTGACCATCTGGCAATTTCAATGTTTTGCATCCAGTGACGGGAACATATTTTTGATGGGATTTGTCACACTTGCCCAGGCATACATATTATGCCAACACATCCCACACACGGCAGGATGAAACAAAGGCACTTGTGTTTGCGTGCAACAAAACATACAAGCACCGCTATGCCAGCAGGCAAATTCAAACGCATGTCATACACGCACACAGACACACCACACACCATACACAAACACGCGCACACACATACACACACATACACACACACGTACACACACGCACGCACACACACACATACACACACACAAGCTAACATCTGTGTACAATTCACGATTGCTAATATCCACATTTTGTCATGTACTCATGCCCAATCACCAACTGCACAGGGGCAAAAAGGCACATTCTGGTTTCGTAATGCACACGCGTGTATACACACACAAACGGAAACGCGGCTACACTTACAAGCGCAGAGAAGAAAATACTGCGTCATCTTGAAAACTAGTCTTTCTGCCATTGATTCTCTATCTCCGCTTCTCTCCTTCTCCGTCCTGTGGTGATGTGGGAATGAAATGCCTCCCTCTGTCTTGCTCTCTCTCAGTCCGCAATTCTCTTCTCTTGTGGCAATTCATAAAGACTTCAAGGCGATTGCGCGTCTTTCGTTCAAACTCTGACCCCCTTCCGTTCCTTGCTGCTGTGCTGCTTGAACAGACGTCTCTCTGTGAGGTGCTGTCAGAGCAACAAAACCAAACATTTTCTACTGCACGTTTCAAAAAGGGATCTATATGAAAAAGTTTTTCAGCCCTCCAGGGGGTTCTCAGGTGAAAACGCGATTTCAATACAGATCTAAAATCTCAGGACATTTCTCTTTCAACCTCTGGAGCACCTGTTGGTGGAAAATGCTATTTACTTTCAGTTCTAAATTACCCTGCTGTCAAGATGACTGATGACACCCACCAAAAATCTCACGATAAGTTTCTTTCAACCCCCGATGCACCTGTGGCTGGAAACGCGATTTAACAAAGAAATGTGATTTAATTTCGTTCTAAATTACCCCTGCTGTCGAAAGATGATGGAGGATGGGAATCTAGTCTGCCCTGTCCTCCACAAAGACCCTTTGTGTTTCTCAACCGAACCCCGGATGACCTGAGATCGGAGTCTTGGCTCAAGAGATCAAAAGGATTCATCAGAGCTTGGTAGATCGAAATTATCACCTGTCATGATATTTCTTCACTGCGCACGAAAGATGTCAGGCGTCTGTCTTGACTGTTCTCAATTTTCACAAAGAACCTTGTGTGCCTCTTTCTCTTGACACTGGATGTTCCCTTTTCTGAGATGCGATTTGATCTATTGGAGATAAATAGAATCTACCCGCGCAGCACTGCGAAAAATTGCACCCTGTCAGGAAATTTTCCACTATGCACAACAAAAATACCTGTAAAGATGTTGGGTGCTATGGTGTGGGTTCAATTCCTTCGCGTCAGCCGTTTGTGGCACTACACGCAAACGATTCACGTGTGCCGGCTAGCCGAGTGAGCCCAATGGCTGACTTTGCGTGGTCTCCAACCCAGATGCGTCACTTTGCCAGTTGCCTGTGCTCAATTTCTGCCCTGATTATGTCGCAACAGGGCCACGGCCAATATGAGTTTTCACATTGGTGACGCAGCCACAAAAAATTGACGCCCGCCTCAAAAATTTGTGATCGGTCTGGACCAATAATTTGATGCTCTCCATTGGGTGTCATGTTGACTTTGACGCCCGCGCATCAAAATTTTGAGGTGCGCTTCAGAAATTCTGACGCCGCCCAGCCAATGTGAAAACTCTAATTGAACAAGGCTCTTTGCTGAAGGAGCGATCCTCAACTTGGTTAGATATGACTCCAAACCCATAATCGCGGACGTGACCAATAGGGTGCTTGAAGTGAAACTCACGAGCGAAGTCGCAGATGAAAAGCCCGTTTCCATGACACAAATCCCTTTGTTGAGACACGGTGTGAGTTCAGGTTTTGGAAACAGACAGTTTTAGATGCAACACATGCGGCCCCCATCCGGTCCCATTTTACGCCCAGTACCAGAAAACATGTCAGATTGTGGCAATAAACCTGGGACAACCCTCAGTTATTCTATTTTTTCACTCACTTGGCAAA
>JAAUXT010125353.1_pt1 | contig 13123 bp, 9 predicted proteins | sample 7278171 | NCBI WGS metagenome assembly JAAUXT01 (sample SAMN14350112, study PRJNA611818) | marine sediment metagenome | isolation source: surface marine sediment (1.8m) | place: French Polynesia: Moorea | collected 2018-08
AACACTGCCATGGACGCCGCCCGGGTGGCAAAACGCCTGGGCGCCGACGAGGCTTTGATAATCTACCGGCGCGACCGTGAACATATGCCCGCCCACGACTTCGAGGCGGACGAGGCCATGGAGGAAGGCGTAAAAATCAACTGGCTGCGCAGTATTCGGGAGATCGACGAGACCACGTTCAAGGTCGAAGTCATGGAAATCGACGAGACGGGTCGCCCGCGACCCACGGGCCGGTTCGAGACATTGGAAGCCGATTCTCTGATCCTGGCCCTTGGTCAAAACACAGACACCTCTCTCATGCAGGCGATACCGGGTGTCCAGTTCAAGTCCGACGGGACGGTCGTCGTGGGTGAAAACATGATGACCGGCTGCGATGGCCTGTTCGCCGGCGGTGACATGGTGCCATCCGAGCGTACCGTCACGGTGGCGGTGGGCCACGGCAAGAAAGCGGCTCTACACATCGATGCCTGGCTGCGTGGGGAGCGTTACACAAAGCCATCCAGTTACGGCCTGGCGACTTTCGAGAAGCTGCACCTGTGGTATTTCACGGATGCGGCCCAGCGCCCCCAGGGACACCTGGATCCGAAACAGCGTGCCGCCGGTTTCGAGGAAGTGGTGCGCGGGCTGAAAAAGAAGGACGCGCTTTTCGAGGCGCGCCGCTGCCTGTCCTGCGGGAACTGCTTCGAGTGCAACGGCTGTTACGGCGCCTGTCCGGAACACGCCATCACCAAGCTGGGCAAGGGAAAAGGCTACCGGATCGATTACGACAAGTGCACTGGCTGCGCCACCTGCTTCGAGCAGTGCCCCTCACATGCCATCGAAATGTTTCCGGAGCCTTGAGCCGGACGCCAAATGGGCGTGCATCACGGTCCACGGCAGCACCTGCATGCGGCCAAACCTTCGCCCGCCCCTTTCGCTGGCGCACCGGTTGCCGAGCCGATGCAAGACGGCCTGACCGATTACGAAACAATAGCGGCACCACAAGTGCATTGGAGTTAAGGAAGATATGGACGAGCGGCAGGTAGCCACTATCGACGGTAACGAGGCGACAGCCTACGTGGCCTACCGGGTCAACGAGGTTTGCGCCATCTACCCCATCACACCGTCCTCCACCATGGGAGAATTGGCCGACCAGTGGGCGCAGGAGGGCAAGACCAACCTGTGGGGGAATGTACCCATCATCGCCGAGATGCAGAGCGAAGGCGGTGCCGCCGGTGCGGCTCATGGCGCCCTGCAAACGGGGGCGCTTACCACCACTTTCACGGCGTCCCAGGGTCTCATGTTGATGATTCCCAACATGCACAAGATCGCGGGAGAGCTCACCTGTGCCGTGTTCCATGTGGCCGCCCGTTCCCTCGCCGCCCAAGGACTGTCCATTTTCGGCGATCACCAGGATGTCATGGCCGTACGCAGCACGGGCTTTGCCATGCTGGCCTCGAGCTCCGTGCAGGAAGCCCATGACATGGCCCTGATCGCCCATGCGGCGACCCTGGAAGCACGGGTGCCCTTCATCCACTTTTTCGACGGCTTCCGCACCTCCCACGAGGTCAACAAGGTTACTCTGCTCACCGATGCCGAAATCCGCTCGATGATCGATGACCATCGGGTCATCGCCCACAGGCAGCGCGGGCTGGATCCGAATCACCCCGTCATGCGCGGCACGGCCCAGAACCCTGACATCTATTTCCAGGGTCGCGAGACCGTCAATCCGTTCTACGCACGCACCCCAGCCATCGTGCAAGGGCAGATGGACCGTTTCGGCCAGCTGACGGGGCGCCGTTATGAGCTGTTCCAATACCACGGCCACCCCGAGGCCGAGCGCGTCCTGGTGCTGATGGGCTCGGGCGCGGACACGGCCATGGAGACAGTGGACTATCTGCAGTCTCAGGGTGAGAAAGTAGGGGTCCTAAAGGTGCGACTGTTCCGCCCCTTTTCCCCCCGGCTTCTCGTGGATGCGTTGCCGGCGACGCTGCGGACACTGGCCGTCCTGGACCGAACCAAAGAGCCTGGAGCGATAGGCGAGCCTCTCTACCAGGACGTGCTCACCGCGCTCGCCGAGGCGCAGGCCGGCGCTGCCCGTCTGTCAGCCCCTGGAATGCCCCGCATCATTGGCGGTCGTTACGGACTGTCCTCCAAAGAGTTCACGCCCGCCATGGTGAAAGCCATTCTTGACGAAACCGCCAAGAAGAACCCGAAGAATCACTTCACTGTTGGCATCCGCGACGACGTCACCCATAACAGCCTGGACTATGACCCGTCGTTCATCATCGAGAAGGACAACGTGGTCCGGTCGATCTTCTTCGGCCTCGGCGCCGACGGCACGGTGGGAGCCAATAAGAACAGCATCAAGATTATCGGTGAGGATCCCCGCTTTCACGCCCAGGGTTACTTTGTCTACGATTCCAAGAAATCTGGTTCTCAGACGGTCTCCCATTTGCGCTTCGGCCCTGATCCGATCCGCTCGAGCTATCTGGTGCAGTCGGCCAACTTCATCGGCTGTCATCAGTTCAGCTTCCTGGAGAAGTATGACGTGCTCGAGCATGCGGCGCCGGGCTGCACGTTCCTGCTCAACAGCCCCCACGGCCCCGAAAAAGTATGGGATCAGCTGCCGCGCGTCTGTCAGCAGCACATCGTCGATAAGCGTGTATCGGTCCATGTCATCGACGCCTACCGAGTGGCCCGCGAGAGCGGCATGGGCGGGCGCATCAACACGGTGATGCAGACCTGTTTCTTCGCCCTCTCCGGGGTGCTTCCCAGGGAGGAGGCCATAGCCCGCATCAAGGAGACCATACAGAAAACGTACGGGAAGAAGGGCGAGGACGTGGTGCGGAAGAACTTCGAGGCCGTGGACCAGACGCTCGCCAACCTGCACCAGGTGGAGATCCCCGGGGAGGTCACCAGCGAGCACGAGCTCCTGCCGCCGGTGCCACCGTCAGCGCCGGACTTCGTGCGTGATGTGACAGGCATGATGTTGGCAGGCAAGGGCGACCAGCTGCCGGTCAGCATGCTGCCGGTTGACGGCACCTATCCCACCGGAACGACCCAATGGGAGAAGCGAAATATCTCCATGTTCGTGCCCGCCTGGGAGCCGGATATCTGCATCCAGTGCGGCAACTGCAGCTTCGTCTGCCCCCACAGCGTCATTCGCGCCAAGTTCTACGACCGGGCAACCCTGCGCCAGGCCCCCGCCGGCTTCAAGTCTGCGCCGATCGATGCGCGCGGTTTACCCGACACCCGCTACACCCTTCAGGTTTACCTGGAGGACTGCACCGGCTGCGGCCTCTGCGTTGAGGCGTGTCCTGCCCGCAGCAAAGTACATACCGGCGTTAAAGCCATCAACATGAAGCCGAAGGCACCGATTCTGGAAGAAGAGAGAAAACACCTGGCATTCTTCGAGCGCATACCCTACGTGGAAAGACAGCGGGTGGACTTCTCCACAGTGCGCGGCGTCCAGTTTCTGCAACCCCTATTCGAGTTTCCAGGCTCCTGCGCAGGATGCGGCGAAACGCCGTACGTGAAACTGCTCAGCCAACTCTTCGGGGAAAGGCTGATTGTTGCCAACGCCACCGGCTGCTCCTCCATCTACGGGGGCAACCTGCCAACCACTCCATGGAGCCAGAACGAAGCGGGCCGTGGGCCGGCCTGGTCCAATTCACTGTTCGAGGACAATGCGGAGTTCGGCTTCGGCTTCCGCTTGAGTGCCGACAAACACCTGGACATGGCCCGGGACCTGCTGCGCCGGATGGCACCGGAGATGGGGGAGACCTTCGTCAACGAGGTTCTGTCCGCACCGCAGATCAGCGGGACGGAGATACACGCCCAGCGGGAGCGAGTGGCCATTCTGAAAGAGCGGCTCGGCGCACTCGAGTCTGACGAAGCCAAGCACCTGATGTCCGTCGTGGACCATCTGGTGCGACGCAGCGTGTGGATTGTCGGCGGTGATGGCTGGGCCTACGACATCGGAGCCGCCGGCCTGGACCACGTGCTCTCGAGCGGTCGCGACGTGAACGTGCTGGTGCTGGACACGGAGGTCTATTCGAACACGGGCGGGCAAATGTCCAAAGCCACGCCGCTTGCTGCGGTGGCCAAGTTCGCCACCGGCGGCAAGCACGTCGCAAAGAAGGATCTCGCCCTGCAGGCCATCTCCTACGGGAACGTCTACGTGGCCCAGGTTGCCATGGGCGCCAACCCCCAACAAACCCTGCAGGCGTTCCGAGAGGCCGAGGCCTACCCGGGCCCTTCCCTGATCCTGGCCTATAGCCACTGCATCGCGCACGGCATCAACATGCAGCACGGCATGCGCCAGCAGCACGCCGCAGTAGACAGCGGCTACTGGCCGCTCATTCGCTACAATCCCGAAGTGCGAAAGTCGGGCGAGAACCCGTTCGTGCTGGACTCCCAGCGACCGCGGATAAGCTTGAAGGAGTATGCACACAACGAGCTTCGCTACAAGATGCTGGCCCGCACGAATCCGGCAGAAGCCGACGAACTGCTGCGGCTGGCCCAAGAGCACGTGGACCAGAAATGGCGCTTGTACGAGCGAGCCGGTTACCAGGGCCCCCATGCAGGGGCGGAGGACATTCATCCGGACGTGCCGGCGACACCCGGCCGGGTGAACTGAACCAAGGAGAGACGAGCATGGATTTGCAGACGACCTTCATGGGGCTGAGCCTGAAACACCCTATCGTCGCATCCGCATCGCCCCTGTCGGAGGATCTGGACAACATCAAGCGCATGGAGGACGCTGGCGCCGCGGCCGTGGTCATGTTCTCCCTGTTCGAGGAGCAGCTCAAACACGAGAACGCGGCCATCGAGCATCTAATGGCCTCGGGTACCGAAAGCTACGCGGAGTCCCTAAGCTTCTTCCCGGAGATCGAGGACTATCGTGCGGGTCCGGAGGACTACCTGAATCTGATTCGCCGCGCGTCCGAATCCGTGCACATCCCGATAATCGGCAGTCTGAACGGAATTACCAGCGCAGGCTGGACGGAAACCGCCCGCATGATGGAGGAAGCAGGCGCAAGTGGAATCGAGCTCAACCTCTATCACATACCCGCCGACCCGACGTTATCCAGCCAGGAGGTAGAGACGCGTTACCTCGAGGTGGTGAGGTCAGTGAAGAAAGTGGTGAGCATCCCGGTCGCCGTGAAGCTGAGCCCGTTCTTCAGCGCGTTTGCCAACATGGCCCGGCAGTTCGACGCGGCCGGCGCTGACGCCCTGGTCCTGTTCAATCGCTTCTATCAGCCCGACTTCGATCTGGACAAGCTGGAGGTCGTGACCAACCTGGAATTGAGCACACCTCACGAGATACGCCTACCCCTTCTCTGGATCGCCGTGCTCTACGGACGCATCCACTGCTCCCTGGCCGCCACGCGCGGTGTACACAGCGTCGAGGAAGTCATCAAATATCTGATGGCCGGCGCGGGCACCGTCATGACCACTTCCGGGGTTCTGAAACGGGGTATCAGTTTCTTCGATACGCTGGTCACCAACCTCGAAGCCTGGATGGAAAAACGCGGCTACGAATCCGTGCAGCAGATGATTGGTTCCATGAGCCATCAACACTGTGCCGACCCCAGCGCCTTCGAAAGGGCCAACTACATTAAGGTGCTGGAGGGCTACCGGCCGGAATGGTGACTGGGTGAGACGTGAATCGTGAAAGGTGACTGGTGATTAGTGAGTAGGGACTGGTGAAACGTGACGCATTGCGTTTGAGTCCGCAGGAAGTGGCTGACAACGGGTAGAAGACTAGGCGGTGACTCGCGCGTAGAAGGCGTCACACAAATCAAGCGGGAAACCAGTTCTCACTTTCGAATCACGCTTCCCCATTCGCGAGTAACTAGTCACGCTTCACTACTCACTAATCGCTGCTCACTATTCACTACTCACGCTTCACGAATCACGAGTCACGCTTCCTGTCTCCCGAACTACGGCGCCCGGAAATGACCGAACTCGTACTGATGGCCGGCGAGCTGCAGCACAGTGCCACCTTTTTTCATGAGTTTTCCCGCCAGGCACTGAAACACTCGCGCCGTCGCCATGGCATCCCCTCTGGCAGTGTGGCGATCTTTCACAGTGACTTTGCACTCGCCCGCCACTTGGTCCAGGGTGTAGTGTCCCATGCGCCCACTGCAGCTCAGGAACAGCAGCATGGTATCCAGGCAGGGGTGATAAAGGCGTGACAACAACTCCTTCTGACAGGTCCGATTCAGAAAGCGCAGGTCGAAACTCACGTGATGTCCGACGACGACACTCCGGTCGAGGAAATCGAGAATGTCGGGTAGCGCCTCCATGAGCGTGGGACTGTCTTCCACGTCGGCGTCTGATATTCCGTGTATGCGGGTAGACTGCTCGGGGATGGGGCGTCTCGGGTTGAGGTAGGTCACGTACTCCCGCCCGGTCATCTCCAGCCCGTCCAGTTCCAGCAACGCGATGGAAACCAACTCATCGCCCGCGTAGGCTTGCAGTCCGGTGGTCTCGGTGTCCACGACCACGAAGCGGCAATGTGTCAGCTTCTGGTTCAGCAGTTGCCTCGGATCCACGTTCTCCAACCGGTCGTGGATCTCACGCAGCGTCGGGTCGATCAGACACGTGTCCTTTTGAAAGCGACGCCTGTACCGCGTGCTGAAGCCCATCACCATGTCAGTCAGCTTGTCTCTCGCGAGCATGGCGCTCTCCTCTCGGAGGCTAGAAAACCACGGTATTGAAGTCCGCCTGCAGCTTATCCTGGAAGCGTTTGATGACAAGCATTGCCAGGCGCAGATTCTCGTGCTCGATGGGCGTGAGCTGTTTCGGCTTGATCAGCTTGTCCGGCGGGTCTCCCTGCTCCATCTGCCTGATCTGATGGGTCAGGAGCATCTCCATCAGGGTCTGATAAGCCTCTTGCGCCGAGGCCACGGATTCCCGCGTTAGCACGTCCTGGCGCACCAGGCTATTCAATCTCTCGATCGTGTTGCGGGCGCCGATGCCGGCCCGCAGCGCGTAGATGCGGGCGGCGTCCGCCAAAATTCGCAGGCCGTTGCGCTTGATATCTATCTTGCCTTTCTTGCTGCTCCCTTTTGCCTGCTTGCCCTTGTCTTCCGAGAGCGTGATCAGGCGGTTAAAGAGGCCCAGGGGCGGACGGCCCTCAGCGTCGTCCTTGACCATCAGGGTCAGGAGTCGGGAGTTCTCCCGCAGCGTTCTGTACACGTGGCTGCGCAGTTCGGCCGCCAGGCTGGCCTCGCCGTATAGCATGTCGAACTCGAGCACCACATGCGCCCATCTCGCCGCTTTCTCGGTGGGATTTGCGATCACGTGGCTGAACTGCTTCTTCCACTGCCCCAGGGTTTTGTGGAAATCCGGGTTTCTGGCCATGATGTTGCCCGGGCAGAGCGGATAACCCACCTCATGCAAATGTTCGTTCAACGTCTCGCTGAAGGTCTGAAACCATTTTCGGGCCCTCTTAGTCTCTGCTTCCGGTGCGTTGGCGATGATCAGCCCGTTGTCCTGATCGGGGTTGAGAAACATCTCCTTGCGTGCGCCCGAGCCCATGATAATCAGGCAGTAGGGCGCCGGAGGAGAACCCAGCCCCTTGCGTTTCATCTGCGCCTGCGTGAGCTCGGCGCAACGTCGCTGCAGCGCCAGGTGAAACTCACTTACGATACGCGCCGCGGCGCTTGCTTCCCGGTTGTGGTCCAACGCCTCGCGGGCAAGCCGGATTATGCGTCGGCGCTGTCTTCCCAGCTCAGTGAAATCTTTGGCTCGAGTGACCTCGGCGAGAATCGTGCCCTGTTGCACGATGAGGTATTTCAGCACGTCGGTCTGGGAGATCATCCCCAGGGGACGTTCGTCCTCGACGACGATGACGTACTTCACGGCCGGATCTTGCAGGACCTCCTGCACCTCCGAGATAGGCGCATCCGGGCTCACTTGGCGGGGCACCTCGCAGCCCACCTTCATGACGTTGTCCTCGGCGCGGGCGCCCTGCACCAGCACGGCCCTGGACAGACCCGCGTAGGTGAGCACACCCAGCAGCCGCCCCTTCGCATCCGTGACACCCAGGCCGCCGATCTTGCGCTCGTCCATGATGCCGAACGCCTCGGCCAGGTTGACCTCCGGACCACAGGTGATGAGCGGCGCTTTCATCAGCGAACGGGACGAAACCGCTAGGGCCCGGGAAGTGGTATGGCGCCCACCGCCACGATCCCGGACTCTCTCCGCGATAACGTTGTAAGCGACCGTAGCGAGCGGTCTGCAGGTCTCCTCAAGCTTTTCCAAGCTCTCGGAGGGTGCCGTGAGCAGCTCTACCCGACGGAGAGCTCGCACTGCAGTCACATACGGCGTCGCCTGCATCGCGCTGGCCAGGCCGACGAAGTCGCCGGGAAACCGGGTCTCGCTGTCTCCCGAGGCCCAGCTCTGCTCCATCTGTCCTCGACGGATCACGTACACAGCCTGCCTGTAAGGATCTCCGACGTGGAACAGATGCTCCCCGGACAGCAGTGAGATGCTGCGCATGGTGCCCGCGATCTGGAGTTGGTCTTCCGGGCTGAGATCGCGGAATGGTCGAAGAGCGGCCAGCTCCTCGCTGCTGACGGAAGCGTTCGAATTGACCGTTGGCTTTACCGCAGACATAGTTCGAGACACCTCTTGTCAAGCCGCCCGTTTGCCACTGACGGCCGTGCGGCCGGCTGACCATGCGAGGAGCGCACAAGAGTCAGACGCGGCTACGGCCCAGGAGAGGGTCGCGATGCAACCTCACAAAGCCTCATAGCACCAAACCGATGCGGGTGGCAAGTTGCGCCAGATGCGATCAGCCAGATAAGCTCGAAGACCGAGGCTGCGTCGAAGCGAGCGGTCGACCGGGGACAAAAGACCATACGTGAATTGCACGTAGCTTCCGGCCGACCCCAGCATGCTGAAACTCTCCCGCAAAACGGCCTGCTGAGCAGCCACGCTGAGGGAGAGCAGCGGCAGGCTGGAGACCACTGTTCCCACGCAACTCACACCCCGTCGTGCAAGCAGGGACTGCAGGTAACGGGCATCGCCACGAACCACCTGCAGATCCTCGAACTTGACCCTCAGCCGGCGGCAGAACGCGGGGTTTCGCTCCACCACCACGAGCCGGTTTGGGGGCACGCCGCTCTCCAGCAGCGCCTGGGTCACGGCTCCCGTGCCGGCTCCTATCTCAACGACGACACCCTCACCGTCGGAATTGACCTGTTGGGCCATCGCTCGCGCCAATCCAAGGCCGCTAGGGAGTACCGCCCCGGTTCGCAACGGCGCGCGAATCCAATAGCGGAGGAAAAGGCTGAGATCCTCACGAGACACGGCGTGGTTGCGAAACATTCTTCTTTTCCGGGCGGCAGCGAGTTCGGCTAGTCTAACAAATACACGCCGGATTCCACGACAACGCGATTCAGATCATGGGGCAGCAGGCTTCGCTTCGTGCTGCGGCAACGCAAGTGCAGGCCGAGCGGAAGCCACCCACTGAAGATCTGGTTGCACTCTGCGGCGCTATCTGTTCAGATTCGCGCTACCTTCCGCAGTTGGCTCGCCGCTGAAGTTCAGGCTGGCCAGGCGGTGTTGTCCAAAGGGGGTGGAAGCGGCCGGTGAACCGAGCCTAAGGAGGTCAACGTCCCATGACGGACCACATTTACAAGAAGATAGAACTGGTCGGCTCGTCGAAAACCAGCATCGAAGATGCCATCGAGAATGCGCTCGCACGCGCTCACAAGTCCATCCATCACGTGGACTGGTTCGAAGTGCAGGAAACCCGTGGCCACGTTGTGGACGGAAAGGTCGGCCACTACCAGGTGGTGCTCAAGGTCGGGTTCCGCCTCGACGACGACTGAGGTCAGGGGGCCTGTGCCGACCGTCCGGAGGGGCGGTTGACGGCGCGGCGAATCAGCGGCCTCCGGCGGCGCGTGAATCGGAGGCTGCCGGGTCGTCGGCCGTCCTCGATGCCCGGCTGGTCGCGGCACTCTCAGTTGCCGTTCGAAACCCGGGGGACAGCAGGCCCCGCGTCGCTCCTCCAGCCTGCGGCTGAGGGATGTTCTCCACTGTCGCCCGCGGACGCCGCCTTTTCAATGGACGGGCCGTAGTGATGGTAGTAGTCGGCGTACGCCTGGTCGCTGGTGACAATATGCACGATTAACCAGTGCTTGAGCGCCGTGAGGGTACCCAGGCCCATCTGCTCGGCACCTTGCCTGACCTGCCTGGCCAAATCGACCAGTTCGGCCAGCAGAATGCCATGTTCCCGCTTGTGTTCCTGATAACCCGGGTAACTGAGCCGCTGCATGAGCGTCTCCTCTTCGCGAAAGTGCTCCCGTGTCTGCGCTATGAGCTCTTCCACCTGGTCGCAGATCAGACGGCTCTGCGCCGGCACATCTGCACAACGTTCTTTGTCTCCCCCGGATGCCGCCGCCTGCCTGCCAGCGTCGGCCCGGTGGGCCGGAGTCGACCTTTCCGACGCCACCGTCTGTGCGATTCTGTTGATCTGTTCCACGAGCTCCAGGTGCTGCTGGTCAAGGTAGGGAATCTCCAGCGCCCAGTTCTCCTGCCATCGGATGAAGTCAGACATCGTACGCCTCCGTTCGAATGCACGACCGCTGTGCGCGCCCGCTGCCGCTCTAGGCAAGCCTCACTCATCTCGATGTGAGCAAGGTGCGAGGTCTCGCTGCCACGACTGCGCCTCGCTGCCACGGCTGCATATGGGGTATCAGGTCAAGTATAGTCCAAGCGTCCGACCCTCTGGCAACGTTGTGAACAGGACAAAGTCTGGACCACACCAGCGAAGGGCCTGACAGCCGTCGGGACAGGAGGTCGGTAGTGTCCGTGATCAAGCCGGGCCAACCCACGGCCAAAACACCAACACCGCAAGCAGCTTCAGGACATGGGGGAGGTCTTGCTGGCGCCATCCGGGCAGTTCTCCCTGGGCGCCAGTCTGGATTCGGATTTTGGCAAGACAGGGGCTGATGCCGTGCTTTTCCTGGCAAAAACCAGGAATACGCCGCGACCATCGTTGGGCATCCACCAGTGCTGCAAGCGAAGATTGGAACGGACTGCGACGGGCAGGCGCCTCCAGGCAGGCAACCCTTCCAGCAGCGTGTCGAGATGGAGACGCACTGTACTCGGAAGCCGAGTTCGCTCGCCCGCACGGGCGCTGCGCTGCCGCACCTCCGAGCGCAGAGCCCAGCGCACGAGAAAAGGCCTCACGTTGCGAATTCGCCAGTCGAGCGCGTTGTCGGAATCGTCAGGAGCTGAGGCAATGGGTTCAAATTCGAGTACAAATCGGAAAGCCATGCCCAGCTTCCGCAAGCGCCCTTCGACGATCACCCGCCCCGAAACGAAGCCTATTTCCGGCCCCTCCACGAACCTCGGCAGCTGCTGCAACAGCAATGTATGCAGAGCGCTTTCCGGAATAGGTATCGTGTAAGCCATGTGATCTCCCTCTCCTGGCGAGGGCGCGAGTTTATCACCAATCAAGGCCCTGGGCAGCCTGCGGTGTGCTCTTTCCCAGCGGCAAGCGTCGCTGCCTCTCCCGGGCGCCTTTCGGCCAGCGTGTGACAACTCAAGCGGCCTTGAACGGCTTGCTCATGGAGGCGTCGCAGACTCAAGGCCGCCGCGGGACTGCACGCTATACCATCAATGAGCCTGGCACTCAGGACTCTACCGTGGCGAACAAAAGGCTTTTGGGGACAAGGAGACAAATATGATTCGCATGAACCCACGCAACCGACGCCGGGCGACGCTGGGCGCAGGGACGCTGATGGCCGGTCTGCTGGCGACCGGATGCGCGACCCTCAACGAGTCCGAATGCCGCAACGCCGACTGGCGAACCATCGGCTTTGAGGACGGAGCTCGGGGTGCATCGGCCTCCATAATCGGCGAGCACCGGGAAGCCTGCGCCGACCATGGGATCGCGCCCGACCTGGCCGCTTATCGCCAGGGCCGTAACGAAGGTCTGCGCCAGTACTGCCGCGCCCAGAACGGCTTCAGACTCGGTGAGCGGGGAGCGGCCTACAATGGCGTTTGTCCCGCCGACGTGGAAGCTGAGTTTCAGGCCGCCTACGAGGCCGGGAAACGCCTCCACGACGCCTCGTCCCGCGTCCGCTACACGCAAAGCCGAATCCGCAACAAGGAGCTCCAGCTTTCTCAGCTCAAGCGGACCAGGCAAAGCAAGCAGGCGCAGCTGGTAAGTCCCGGCGTGAGCGCCGCCAGGCGCGCAGAGCTGCTAGCCGAGACCCTGGAAGCCGCCCGCGATCAGGGTGCTATAGAAAAAGAAATAGACGCGCTCAAGAGAGAATTAGAAGAACAACGCGAGCAGCTGGCGCAGGTCAAGGAGAGCAGTCCGTATCGCTGAGCGAGGCCAGCTCCCTTTCGTCGGTTGGGGCGCAGGCTGGAAAGTCAGCGCTCCGGGCTGAGGGGCTTCCCTCGGCCCCCTTCTGGGTCCGTCGATCGTCCCTGACGCGCCTGACAGGCGGTGCGCGGACGCAGGTGCCGCGCATCGCTAGAGACCATGTCTAGGCCCGCTCCACCCAGTGCTGCAGAATCAGGTCCATTAGAGCGTTGCTATCCCGATATACGCTTTCGGGCCAGCCTAGCACGGTTTCGGCACTCTGCGCGAATCGGTCCTCCACCAGCTGCGCGGCGTCCCGTTTTAACAGCATTTGCACCCACGCCGGAGTTACTTCTAGATGAAACTGCAGGGCCAGCACGCGATTCCATATGAAGCCCTGGTTCTCGAAAGCCTCGCTACGCGCAAGCTGTACAGCGTTGTCGGGCAGGTCATAGGTGTCCGTATGCCAAACAAATGTTTCGAAGCGCTCTGGGAGCGTATCGCCTAGCCAGGTGTCGCGGCTCTCCCGGGTCGACTCCAGGGCGAACCACCCTACCTCGTTGTAGGGCCCGGGATAGGTCCGCGCGCCCAACACTTCTGCGAGCAGCTGCGCTCCGAGACATATGCCGAGCACCGGAGTGCCAGCTGCAATCATCTTTTCCAGGTATTTCTTCTCCTTGGTCAGCCAAGGGTGGCGCTCCTCGTGCCATACGCTCATGGGGCCTCCCAGAACCACCAGGTAATCAAGCTGGTCACGAGCGGGGAGCTGCTCGGCCCGCGGCACGACCGTGCACGCCCAGTCGTGCC
>JAAUXT010056860.1_pt1 | contig 13122 bp, 9 predicted proteins | sample 7278171 | NCBI WGS metagenome assembly JAAUXT01 (sample SAMN14350112, study PRJNA611818) | marine sediment metagenome | isolation source: surface marine sediment (1.8m) | place: French Polynesia: Moorea | collected 2018-08
ATCCCAGACAATGTCCGAGTTACCCCTAACCCAGACAATGTCCAAGTTGGAATGGAAAATTTTATTTGCGGGGGGGGGTATCCCAGACAATGTCCGAGTTACCCCTAACCCGGACAATCTATAGCATTTCTATTGTAATTTCATATGTCATTTTTTCCTCATCAGAGTAGAAGAAAAAAATGATACCATATGCGACTTGTAGAGTACCCCTAAGGGTGTCTGCACCCACTGTGATTCCAGTCTGTAATCACTGGAACAGGGGTAAAACGGAGGTTTTGTCCACCCAAGATGGACGGACGGGGATACAGGGGCAAACCAATATCAGACCGCTACCGCGGCTGATAAACACACGGAAACAGTCAACCCTTGGCAAAAATTTACAAATTGGAAGAAAATGGATTCTGAATCAAAACAATTTGTTTGAAGGCACACAAACAACACCTTTTCCTCTCTCCTTCTCGCGTTGGCTTCCTTCAGTCTCTGCGCGGCTTGTTTCCTTTTGTCCTCTTGGTGAGCGGGATCAACAACAGGCGTCGGAGCCTGTTGGGAAACACGTAAAATGAGTGACGCAAAGAGCGATGGCCCCCTTAAACTGCTTGTACAAATCCTTCTATATTCCTGAGTGAGTAAGTGATCAGCAACTGTCGCTCACGCTCACCATAGATTTAGTGTGAGGCAGCTCAAAGATGTGAACGTTCTTGGAGTAATAATCTTCCACCGCCCATTTGCTCAAATCGCTGAAATAATCTGCTGACATATGGCAGTGGCCCTGCACCAATTCCTGCAACCAAGTATCGAAGTTTCTCTTCATTCTTGTCAATTTCTCAACCATTCCGCGAGGCAATTTGATATTTTGGATGTGAGTTGAAACTGACCTCGGCTCTGCTGAGAGTGATGTTGTTGAGATGTGACGGGTACTTGAGCTGCAGCAGCCGCTGCATGAACGAGTCCACTTGGAAACCGCCGATGTTGATCCTCCTCGTAAAGCGTGTCTGAGGTCGTCCGTTCAGCACCGGCATCACGTGCACCGTTTGGTAACCAAATGCAACAACCAATGCGTCCGCCGTGTCTGTATTTTCGCAAAAACAGGATAAACACTGGTTGTTTTTGGCTTCTCTGAGATTTTCAAACAAATTAAAATTGATCAGCAGTGATGCTGAGAAAAAAAAGACAGACTCGCACGCACGCACACACACAGACACACTTGTAACTGTCAATGTCCGCCTGAGAAATTGAACAAGTTTCTTGCAAAAGCGACTGTTGACAGGATAATTTCTGAGCGACGGTCACGCAGCGATACCTGGAGATTGATGGTTGTTGTAGAGGCTGAAAAGGGAATCGATCCCGAAGGAGACGCTCGGCACGTGGTAGCACTCGAACAGCAACTCCGACATTTCTGAAACAGAAAACAACGAGTTGTAAACATGACAACCCAATTTTTCGGAACGTACGCGACAACACTCCGACATGAAAACCAAGAGCTGCTCCTCTTGAAAGGCACTGTCAGCCAGTGACAGATGACCACCCAAGGGGAAGCTGGTGTACAATATCATCACGGCCAACGACAGCACCTTTGACACCATGACATCGCTTGAAGTAGTTTTTGTTCATATTGTTCTTCTTCATACAGGCACATGAAACATATATCATTTTTCGTGCACATTCCAACCAATTCTGAGGAAGGCTGCAATTCTTTGGCGCGAAAAGTCTTTCAACTGGTCCGGTGGGAGGAAACACTTCAGAATACAAAACTTACGTTGTCTGCAATAATTGGGATTGCAGATGGCTTCAGTCAGGACAATGGGGTGGTCTGCACATCCCGCAGTGTTGATGCCCAGGTGAGAGAATACGTAGTCAAAGACATTTTCCTGTTCGTTTGGAAAAGTGCAACAATGAGAAACATTGTCTGACTGACTCAAACATCAACAAAGCAGCCTGAACGTGAACTTCACCTGCACATCGTAGTGGGTCACGACATCTCTGTCAAACTGCGACTTGAGCTGCCACCGAACAACTTCAATGTTTGTGATGTCATTTCCGATTTGTGTCTCGACAATTGGATCCTGCGTCAAAAGCAAAACACATGTGAATGAAAAACATTTGCAGTAAACTTTTCGAATATCACACAACAGATTACAATTCTTACCTTCTTGCCTCGCTGTTTGGCAATGACATTTTTGAAGACAATTCGCGGTTCCTCGTCTGTGGCCCACCCAACACGACACTTGTAACTGCCTGTGCAACATCAAGAAACACTTGTCTGTGAGTAGTTGTGTGGTCTTGTGTGACGAAACATCAACGAACTGTGGAGATCTCTCACTGTGAATCAAACAAATTGTGTACCGTTGTCAATGATGATCGGTGTGTGTCCGTCTCTGATGGTGTCAGGGTAGTCGTGGGTCTGATCCGGTGCTGGGGTTTTGTCCTCAAATTCGAACACATTCTCCTGCCTGCACTCCTCCTCCAGCTCATCCATCGTCTGCTCAGTAAAAATGGCTAAGTGTTGGCAGAAACTTTCACGAACTCAAAAGGAAAATCTGTTCATTGATTCAACGATCGTGTGCCTGGAACGCGTCTTCTTTGTGTGCGATCCTTGATTTAAAATTTTGCCGATTTCTAATTTCGCCTATTATCGCTCACGTGCCTTCGCCAAAACAAGCGCTCTCACGTCTTGGATGACACAGGTCACCATTTCAAACAACCTCAGTAATACATAAGTTTGAATGGCAAACTTACAAAGGCGAATAAATCTCCTTTCAGTTCCGCAACAAAAGAAAAATGTACGGAGCTCAAACAAACAACAAAACGCCGAAAACAGCGAAAAACACTGGCAGTGGCAACGGGTTCTACGGGGCAGATTGATTTTTGAGTTATGGCAAAAACCGTGATTCCAGTCGAATTTTACGGATGAAAGGATCCAGTTTACAATTAAAAAGGTAGTATGGCACATCTTAAATGATGCTGGTTCAAAGAAATGAAACAATGGTCTTGCTGGAAGCCACAATACGAAAACGAAGCTGGCGATAATCGATTCAGAATCTGAAACAGGCCTCACGGGTCCAACAGGTCCATCAGGATCCAATGTCCCGTGACTGTCGCTTCAGATTTCTCTGGCAAGAACTTGCTAGGTTGGATCAAAGTGAGGTTGGTAAATATCGCAGTTTACCATCGCTCTGGCCCCAAGAGATTTGTTTTGTTGAATCACAGCATGATCTGATTAAATATGCATGTGTCTGGCACATCGCACGTTGGCCCGGACGGAAAAGCCAGCATTGCACATGAACCCACGGGACTCTTCGTGCATTTGATCTGCAGTGAGTTTCATCTTGGTGGGTCCTTGTTTGTTCCAGAGACATGTGAAAGCTTCCGGCAACTTCATTCAGGGTATCCGATGCCATGGCAGGGTAAGTGACATCTTGGTGTTCAGGTTGAACATGAGGTGATTGTGAACCAGTTCTGCGAATCAAGATAAATTTACAAGAAGAGAGGGTGTGCTCTCCCTAACTGCGGGTGCGAAGTCACGGAGTACGGCATCAGATTTTTGAGTGAGATCAACTGTCAGTGAACGTCTGTTCGCTTGGGGGGTGGAGGGGTTTGTCACGACGGAGGACCGTGATGACATCTGGTCTGACTTTCATGCACTACACTACCATTGTGCTTCAACATTTCAGTTGCTCGTGTTTTCCAGGGTGTCCAAGTCGGTTCAGCTGGACGTGGTGGAACTGCTGAAGCAGGTGCTGCAGTGGACGCCGCTGTACAAGCCAGGACTGAACAAGGCTCTGCTGCAGGCAGCCAAGGTTGGATCTGCAGGATGCGTCAAGGTGAACCGAGTTGTCTTTTCAATTTCAACAGAGAAAATCAAGCGACATGAAGCCCGTGGATGTCAAAGACAAACGGCTTGCAGTTCCACGTTCGGCAAAACGCACTGGATGTGTCTTGATCATGTGTGAAAACCAGTTTGGAAACGTTTGGCTGCTGTTCAGGTGCTGCTCTCGGCGGGTGCTGACATCGATTCAGAAGATGAGCAGGGTGACACGCCGTTTGTCCACGCCTTCCGCGGCAAACACAGAGAGGTGAGGAATTTTCCTGTTCAGTCAATTGTGAAGATAAACGCTTGGAAGATCAATTGCTAGTTTGGTTGCTTTCGTGTCTCGCAGGTGATGCAGATGTTGCACGAGGAAGGATGCAACACGGAAATAGCCAAGATGAGTCTGGCGCTCGCGACGCGCGACGTCGACTTCGTCAAGTTCTGCCGCGGACTGGACATCCCGATCGAGAACGAGGACTGGAACTGCGCCGACGAGGAGGAGGTGACGATTCTCCTGGAGCAGCTCAGCGTCGACCCGTTCGAGGGTCAGTACGGGATTCACGGGTACGACGACAGCCCCTTCATGTACCTGGCTCAGGAAGGGCGGCCTGAGATCCTGGACATTCTGATTGACAAACATCCTTGTCTGGGAAAGTACGATGAAGACGACAAGAAGCAGAAGATGAACTTGGCGCTGCACAGAGCTGTGAGGCACAAGAGACTCGACAACGCCTTGTTTTTCCTGGACAAAATGAAGTGTGACATCGAGGCGAATGACGCCAATGGCCGGACATTGTTTCAGTGCGCCTGTGATTCGGATGAGGAGATCGCGTTTTTGCTCATTGAGCGCGGTGCGAACATTGCCACTGTGGACAGCGAGGGACTGAGTGCCCTCCACTGGTCCGCCCACGTGGGCCATTCCAATCTATGCAAATCGCTCATCGAGAAAGGTTGTGAAGTGAACAAGCAGGCTAAGTTGGGAGCCACGCCCTTGATGGTGGCCTGCGCCGGTGCGCACTATGACATTGTGGAGTTTTTGATTGAGAAGGGAGCGGACGTGAACATGGTCACTCCGGAAGGGTGGTCAGCTCTGCACGTCGCTGTCTGGGCGAGTGCTCCTGCCGTGGTCCGATTGCTTCTCAGCGTTGGCGCTGATCCCGACGTCCAGTCCTACAGACTGACCCACAAGGGCGACAAAGTTCCCGCCTCAACGCCTCTTCTCATTGCCATATTCCTCAACAGCATCAAGATCGTGCGCCATCTCCTGGACGCCAACGTCAACGTCGATCTCTGGGGTCTGACCCGGAAAGACGCAAAGGCGGACGAGATCATCACTCAGACCCTGAGTCCAGTGCAGTATGCCATCGTCTCCAGGGCCTGGGACCTCGTCGAGCTGCTCGTCAAGGTAGGGTGCAAGTACGACACCATTCTCGACTGGCTGGATCGCGAAAAGTCCACCATCCCGATACCGGAAGAGAAACATCGACGACTGCGCAAGCTCTTGCGCATGTACCACTCGGAGCCAGTTCCGCTCAAGGATCTCGCATGCAGGGTGATCAGGAAGAAACTGGGGCAGTGTCTCACGGACAAAGTGGAGCAGCTGCCCATTCCCAACGACATCAAGGATGTCGTTCTGTTCCAAGATTTGTTCCAGTCTCCGGAAAGCGAGGGCTCGTTCGAAGTTTGAGTTGGGAACCTGCTTAGGTTCTGCTTGGTGTCTGTGGAACAATATGACGAACGACCTTCTGTGGGTCAGTAGCGAGCGACTTGAGAACACAATTTGTTACCGTATTCACCTGTGAAAGGTCGCACTCAAGTGAAAGGACGCAACAATATTTGTTCTTCACTGAGGTCCATCTGACACGAATTCTGAGGTCCCACTGAAACAAAGACAAACTCATACCCGCGTAAAGATGCACTTTTCTTTGAGTTCACTTTTGCGAAAAAAAGGTGCGTCTTTTTTGGTGAATACGGTAGTCTTTGCAGTCCATGGCAAGTGGCCATGTTTTGCGTTCAATTTTTCACACTGCGCTCAACATGGTTCAGGACAGTGAACGCTCTTTGCATTGGCATTGCTTGTCTTGGAAATCGACATCTAGCTGCACCGCAACTTGTTGTGCAGGGTGTAAATCAAATACGTGTAATCTGTAGTTGCCATGTTGTTCGCTCACACTTTTTCTTGGATGCAATAGCGACGAAGCGTGGTGTGGCTGCTGTATCGTACAAAGCGATTGTGTGGGTTTTCAAATTTGTCTCCAACATGGCAGAGGTTTTTGCATTGACCTGAACGTTGAGTTGGCGGCTTGTCTTGCGTGCGCGAGGGAACACGAACGAATTTATTGCTTGCCGAGTTCTGTGATCGTCCTCTTGCATTGACGGCCCAGACCTGAGACTGATTTCTTGTCAAGGAGGAGCGTGCACGCATGGGAAGGGAGAACACGAGTGAAGTAGAAGTAGAAACGGGGTTGACAAAAGACAGCTTTTACAAAAACAGGTCGTTCTTGAGTGCCATTTTGAGTCTGACGAAAATCCAAACTTACTTGTTAGGCAGTCGCCAGTCAACCGGACTCGCCCCAAACTGACTTGGAACGAATTACGGCCGGTTCTCCAGTGTGAGGCGCTCGACAACGATCCAGCCAGCTCAATTGGCTGCATTGTATGTTTGCCGTGAACAGCTTTGGAGTCGAGCGCTTTTTTTTGTATCGCATGCACAAATCTCGGTGCAGTTTTACGTGCAGGTTAATTTCACTCATTAGATCTACTGCTGTCAGAGACTTTTGACCGCGGATACAGTGATGTTTTTTTCGCTTTTGTTGAGTTGCCACAAAAAGTGAAATTTCCTGGGTTGGTGGGTTTGGAGTAAGATGCAGAGGCGATTGTTCAGCGAAGCAGACGTCGGTTTGCTTTTGTGTTCACTGTAATCTAGTCAGGTCTACGATCTAGTCAGGCATTTTTTCGTGTTTGTCGTTGTTCAATATTTGCACGGATTGTGTTTTTCCCGGTTTTGGGAGTGATGTTGGGTTTCACATCTCATCCAGCTGTGCATGTCGTGGTGCGGTTGGACCAGCTTGTCTGCTTTTTTTACCGCTTTTGTACCGATCATTCTTCAAAGGGCGTCTGGGCGTGCGTACTTTTTTGCTTGGCGCACACTTTTTCATTCGATTTTACGGGTCAAATGTGTTCTGGTGGAGTGTTTGTTTTTTGAGAGGTCTTTTATTCGACCGTAAAAAAGTGGAAAACCTTATGGAACTATTTGTTGCACAAGTGTTGGGACCGACTGCTGCTCAGGCTTTCAAGAACAATCGCAGAATGAAATTGTTTTGGGATGCTGATCTGTCGGATTCCTTTTTCCCACGCGCGGCGCGTCCTTCGAAGCCTGCTTCGTTTGTGTTGCGCACTGGCAACAGCTTGAGGTGGGTGGATTTACCACCCTCACACCCCACCCCAACCCCACCCACCCCTGGCCACTGCCCGATGGTGATTCGTGGACAAGAGGTGATCAGAACCAATTGGCAGTGCCCATGGAAATGTGGCGATTGCGCCTTGGCGAAGCGACGCGCCCGTGCTCAAACCTCTGATTTCCTTGTTCGTGTTGAGTACAGACTCCGGGTGTCTTTCTTGCCTTTTCTTTGTGTGCGGGAGGCCCGCCTTCACAAAGCCGTGCGCGCGAAATTATAGCTTTCTCCTGGATGCAAATGTTTGTGTGGTCAGAAGTGGGGTGGGGGGACATGTATTTCTTTTCACTCCGCACTGACAAAGCGAGCGCATTCAACAGTGCGGTGTTCTTGTTTTATCTTGCCACAATACTCAAAAACATGACAAATTCAGATTCCTTGCCGATATTGGGATGTTGTCAAACAGCTGAAAAAGCAAACAGGTGTTCCTGGGGGAAAAACTTCACAACATGCTGGTCTGAAGCTGCGAAAAGCGCTGTTGTCGAATCTGAGTCCGAGACGTGGCGCCATCTGAATCAAAAGTTCCGGCAGAAACTGATGTACAACAGGCTGGAAGATCTTTGAGCGCGGAACAGTTTTCTTACTCGTATTCTGCCGTCCTTCGCGACAGCGAAACACTTACCAGATGTACTCGAACCCAGATTTTTGTTTGGAACCTCGCCGTGTTTTTGTGTTGCAATAAATGTTTTCCCCACGATATGTCAGATTGTACGGTACAGTTTTCGTTCTTTTCGACAGGGGATGTGAAAATTTGTCGGGGCAAAAAGTTTTGGGTCAAAAGAATCTTGTAATTGAACAAAATGTCAGCAAAATTACAAGCAACGCAGCCCACCAACGCTGCGAAATAGAGAAGAAGCCAAGCAACAAAAATGGGGTCCATGCCACCCTCTCATTCAGGCCCGGTCCAATTTTTCAAAATTGAACCTTGGCAAAATGTCGAGCTTCGCTTCACAGCGCTAAACTGTTCAGAAATGTTCAGGGTCCACAGTGAGAAGGAGCCCTGGCCCCACCGGACAGGTCACTGACCATTCGGGATGACCACCAGTGACCCGATCACCCGTCCTCCGTCTATTTGGTGACGTTTCTAGCAAGTGGGCGATGTTTTCACTTTCTCACACACACAGTCAACAAAGGCCATCCAAGTGCGATAGGTGATATGTACACTGATCTGGGAGAAAGTGAAGGCAAATATTGTTCCTTCTGTGGGAGTGAGAGCACTCTAAATGATCAACAGGCGGAGGGGACACGCACGGAATACAAACCGCCAATAAATGTGATCAAGTTCTTTGTTTCTTGTCAGTGCGGAGATTCAAGAAGACTTTTCCTATCATCACTATTTGTGTCCCTCACCATTTCTGTCCGGTCTGACTGCTACATTCCTGCAGACTCACCATCGTCAGTTTCTCCGAGAGGAGTTCGTTTGTGACAGAAACTGTGAACGTGCCCGACTTGTACTCCCAACTCCTCTAACGTTCGCGAAGTCCAGTGGTCTTTCCATCTTCCACCTTGGTCAGTTCTGAGCATTACCTTGTGCGGACACGGACAGTCATAATGGCTGCTCTGAAACCGAGTCATGTCTAGAATTGGAGAAAGAAAAAACAGGGAAGTGTTTGCGAAACAGAAGGATTCCAAACGCTCAAAATCTGCACGTATCTTCATAACACACAGCAAAAAGTTTCTGCCAAAAAGGAAGAAAATGACTTGCCCGTTTGGCTTTGTTTTGTTTGCAGCAAAAAGAGAAGAAATGTTTGACTCAAAAATTTGAAATTGTTTTTGTCGCTGAACAACCAGTGCGAACAAAATCGTGCACTTGCTCGCCTGGTTTGGTGTATTTCTGTTTTGTTTTCTTCCTCCTTTGATTTTGCTGTTGCATTCTTTCACAGAAATGTGATACATATCTCATTTTATCTTTTTTTGTGTGTGACAAGTCGAGACCGTCCTTCCAATTCGTGGCCTTTAATTTGTGAGACGGGTGGTGTCCATCACAGTTTTACCTTTACGAGTTTTGATGATGTGTCTCACTTTGTTGAACTCGGACGTAGAATTAGCAGCAAAATCTCGGTGGAAACACAAGAAGGGCGGTCCAAATGAAAATGTGGGTTTGATTTGTTGTTGAATATGTCTTCAGCAGAACTGAAAGGCTTCTTTTTGCCGTGGACAAGAAGTAAATGGAGATTAGTGGTCAAGTCTATTGATAGACATCGCTGCGCTGGGGGGTCCTCTGTGGGTCACAGCCCCAATATGGGCCCGCTGGGCAAGAGTAAAAAATTAATCTATTACGCTTTTCAGGTGTTGAAAATTGATACCACGGTTTAGCACTTTGAGATTTTTGCTTGTTTTCTTCAGTGGAGCCCTGGGGTGGGATTTGCAGGGTAAAGGGCACTTGTGAAGTGGTATTGATTGAATTATGATGATTTATGAACTGTACTGATGCTACTCTGCAGAAAGACGGTTGGAAATCAAAGAAGCCTGCGAATCTCAGCAACAGCCAAAAAGCTGAATTCTTGCAGTGAAGATAAGAACACGCTTGTGGATATTGAAAGATAGCAAAAGAAATTTCTTGTGATTTGCTTTTAATCGTGCTGTGCAAGAGAATTTGAAATTTACAACTCTGCATCTTGCAACGGAATGTGATTTAATTTTGATGCGAGTGCACGTGAAAAAATTGTTCATTGTGTCCTTATTCATTCACACATATCGTAGATGAAGGGAAACGCGACATGCAGAAACGGAACAGACCAATTCCTCCATTTGGTTGTGAAATCGCAAAAAAAAAGGCTTGAATTCCACACGACGCCGTGGCCTCGGTGGCGGTGTCTTGGAGCGAACCACCGCGCTTACTTGTCCCAAGAATTTACGCAAATTATTCTTGCTCTTGAAAGTATGCGGGGGACGAAGGTGGATCAATTTGACATTCAAGTGGAATTTACACACACCCGACGTGGCACAAAAACGTGGATTCCAACCTCGTTGCCTCTCAGGTCACACACACACACACACACACACACACACACACACACACACACACACACCGCACCTGGCAACGATGACTTCTGCTCGTGCTTGCGCGGGGAAGGGTGATCGGGCTGACTCCGCGTCCATCAACAGCGCTACATGCATGCACGTGCACGAGCAATTGAGAACACTTGAAATCCAGCCGACACTGCCCACAGCAATCTAAAAGCCAAATTACAGACATTATTGGAATTGCTGGTGAACTCTCCAAACGTTTCTTACGGTAACTTAGTGGTCAGTGGAGTACGATTCCTGTGTGCAAGCGCGTAATTTTAGGATTTGTCCTCAAAACCTGCATGTGTGTAAGTGGTTTGAGGGGACTGAAACTGTTTCCTGCGTTTTATTCGTGTTCTTTGCAAGTCATTGTCGTTTTTTCACAGGATGAAGAATATTTGAAATGGGAAACCTTTCCATCAAGCAGTTACTCAAAAGCAAGATAGTACCAGTATCGTGGATATATATATGGAGGTCATGCAACAACATTTAAACACAAGACAATCCCGCCCCCAGGAGACCAGGTATCTGATACGACTGGCGGTCATCCTACATTACCTCAATTTCGGGTCTATTATTGCCAGTCTGAAAAGACTGAAGAACTCAGCAACGCATAATTTGTTCTGGGTATCTTGTTTCTGGAAGCCTAGTGGCCACAGGGGTCGGGACCCTCCCACGTCCAGGCACCGCGGCCCGTCAAACAGAACTCGATCAAGACGAATCAGGTTCGTTCTTATTGACAGACACGGTGTCTTCCCATTAGCCATTTGAAGGACCTCAGCTTGTCTCCTCATTCGAGAAACTTGCGTTGCTTCCAAATGAAGAATGTCGATTTTCTTCAGAACTCGCTCGATAAAAATGTTCCTTCCTTCCACAGTTAAAACGTTTAGACCAAGCTAATGGGAGAAGAATGAAATTGTGAATTGCATTGGAACATCAGACAAAGGAGGACGAAAGGAAGACAGGACGAGCGGAGCTTATTTTGCAGTCTTGTTGTGAAGATTGCTTCTGCGTGTGTCTCCTGGCAAAGGAAAATGTCTTCAACATTCGTGTTTCTTGTGGAATTTTGCTGAAAGCGGCGTTCAGGGTGAAATGAAAGCCTTGGACCCTGTTCTTCGCTGGTCAAGAGCATCGTGAATCAACAATTAAGGCTTGCATCACAGCGTTGTGTTGCACCCTTCATGTACTCGTACGGCCAAAGAAAACTTGGATTTGAAAGCACGAGAATGCGTAGCAAACAGCACAGTGCGTCCAAACAGATGCGTCAGAAAAATCTACAGAGTAAACTTGAAACAAAGTAAAACAAAAACAGTTGCTTGTGGTCGGTAGATTCCTATTGTTTGGAGCGAGACCAAAATCTTGTGCCGGTGCATTAAGAAGTCATAGACAGATTTTCCTTGTCCTGACAGATGGTTCAAACAAATTGTCTCTCTATTTGAAGAGAAAGTCCTTTGTTGTCATTTGTATCATCAAAAGCCTTCAAATAGGTTCTAAACGATGTCCAAATGACCAATATGTCCAACGAATCTGTGCAAATACTTGAACAAACATTTGTTTTGGTTGTATCTGGCCGGTTCAAAATTACCGCTGGGTGACGCGCAATGTCCAGACGGGCGGCTGGTGGTTCTGATTGGAGCCCCGGGCCAGGTGCAGATGTGTGTAACTTGCTGGAGCCCCGCCGGGTGTGGTTTTTGCACACAACTCGGCCCTCCCCAGTCACTCATTGTTCTTTCGTAGTTCATGGATGTACGTACATTTGCAGGAGATGAGTGAATTTTTGCATTGAATTCGAAGAAAAAAAGAACAATTTGGAATTTACTCAAGACACCCAGGATATCAAAACACACAAAAGGTAAGCGTTGGGTGTTTTTTGACATTTTTGACTGATCCCGATTCTTGTGGGGAGCATCTGCGTCTTCCACTGTGTTTGTCCTGTCGTGTTGTTGCTGTTTGTTGTGCACGAAACGATCAGCGTGCGGTGTGGCTTTCAAACCATATTTGCACCGAGTTGAGATTATCATATTTTGTCGCAAAATTGTGACAGTTTCCTTCACTTCAAAGACCTTTGAACGCATTTGAAACTCGACAGGAAGTTATCAGAACGGATCCCAAGTCGCTTCGAAAGGATGACTTGTTGAGGGATTAAAAGCTCAATTTGTGTCAATCTTTGGATGCGCAAAGGGACTGTTCTGTGGTTGTGCGGCCGCAGAGATGACTTTGGGTGCACTGTGCATGGACAAAAAACAGTGGTGCCTGCAGTTTTAGTTGCAGGTTGAAGCAAAATTTGAAAATGCAGTGACGAATGACTGACTCTGGATTGGGTTGAGTCCTGTTCAAATTAAATGGCCCGAAAGATACGGTTGCTATGCCAACGTTTTGCAGGAGGGCAGATTTCTAGGAACAAGGGTCAGCTGGCAAAACACTTTCACTGCGATAGTGCACGTTGCGAATTTTTTTGTTTCCAAAATACATTTCTTGTGCAAACAGAGAAAGATGCTTCAAGCAGTGCGCTTACACGTCAGTGTGATGCCAACAACATTCTTCGTTAAACCATTGTTTTTCATTGCTAAATTTAGCACAGTGCCTTGTGTGGTAATTGTGCATCTTCCTGATGAGGGTTGCCCGCTTTGTCAGGGTTAACCCTCGATTTCGATAAGCCCTGAATATGAGTGATGCTTGCGCCAGGTGTTTTCGGGTTCGGGCTCCGATAAGGGTCGTTTTTAATCGTCCAACTTCCTCGTCATACTCAATTCAACTGACATGTTTCACACCGGGAGAGACAGCCAACTGCACATTTTCGTGATTGCAACAAAGACTTTTGAAACAAGAAGTTCCGAGGCGGGAACCCTG
>JAAUXT010111023.1_pt1 | contig 13122 bp, 11 predicted proteins | sample 7278171 | NCBI WGS metagenome assembly JAAUXT01 (sample SAMN14350112, study PRJNA611818) | marine sediment metagenome | isolation source: surface marine sediment (1.8m) | place: French Polynesia: Moorea | collected 2018-08
ACGCCACTTTTACCGTGTTCAATTTTTTTCCCGGGTGGTAGAGCTTCGATTCTGCCACCCGCCCGCGGGTGTGTGTGTGTGTGTGTGTGTGTGTGTGTGTGTGTGTGTGTGTGTGTGTGTGTGCGTGTGTGTGTGTGTGCGCACGCGTGTGCGTGTGCGTGTGCGTGTGTGTGTGCGTGAGTGCGCGCGTGTGTGTTACCAAACGAGGTCTCTGAAGTCACTGCACAAACGCAGCAGGTGAGCGTCCTGCAGATCAGGAGACAGATTTGTGAACGCTGAAACTGCAACGTCTTCCGTTTTTGTTTTTGACAGTTATAGGGCCGAATTCTTGCGTTTGCTGATCGTACTGTCACCCACTTGTCTCAGTTTCATGATGGGCGGGCGGTGGGCAGGCGAGCGACACTCGTTCAGAACTGCACCGAGGCGCGACAGACCACGCTCCGCGCGTCCGTCTCCCGTGCCGAACTCAGACCTGCCATTCAAACCAACTCATTGTCTCGCTGCCATTTCAAGTGGATCAACTGGCCTCATCCCCCCTGCGCAACGACGTAGTAAAGATAGTAATGCACTGCCATGTCAGCAAACATTGACAAGTCCGTGGTTAGATTGCCTGTCGCCTTGTAGGGTCAGACCCCGAAACAGGCCCGATCCATAAGGCTCAACGTCGCTGCAATATTAGTTTGCAGGCAGTGCACACAATAAGATTACATCTGCTTTAGGAAATTGAGATCTGCTTTATGCATGGGAGGTAATATGATAATCCACTTCAAGTGAATATATGGCAGTGCTTTCAGGCGGACATGACTGGTGCATTGGCGCAGACATTGGTCTTTTCTCTCGTTGCCGGGGTAATATGAGTCGTGTGTCGGGCTGAGAAACTCCTTTCTCTCCTGTGGGTGAAGAAGCCCAATCATTTTCCACTGGATCGCGTGGAGTGTGTAAATGAAAGCGTAAATGGATTTAATAGACTCGAGGAACGCGGCTTTGTCGGCAGATGCACCAGCTGCACGCGGCTCCCCCGGAATAGAAATGATGTTTTTGAGGAGGACCCGTCAGCGCTGAGCAGAGTCGGACTCTCCTCCGGATATTGCAGCCAAAGGAAGCGCGCAGACGAGTCAAACCGAATGCATCTTTTCAAACGATGAAAAATAGAATGTGAAGTGTTTGCCTGATCCAGTGTGTGTGTGTGTGTGTGTGTGTGTGTGTGTGTGTGTGTGTGTGTGTATGTGTGTGCGTGCGTGTGTGTGTGTGTCTCTCCCTCCCCTTTCTGTCTTTTGCTCCTCTTTCTCTTTCTCTTTTTTCTGTCTGTCTGTCTGTCTGTCTGTCTGTCTGTCTGTCTGTCTGTCTGTCTGTCTGTCTGTCTGTCTGTCTGTCTCTCTCTCTCTCTCTCTTTGCATCAGGACACGGGTGTTCCAGATCCGTATGATTTGGCACAGACGACCCGTCCTCGGTGCAGCCAAATATGAAGCGCACATAGTCATGGGTGTGGGAAAGCACAGGGGGCGGGAGTTTAGGAGGCCGATGTCCCGTTGCCTTGGCAAGAGAACCAGCCTCTGTGGATGTACGTCAGCTCAACAAGTCAATCCTGCTCCTCATGTTTCCACCCATTGTCTATTTTCAGACGGAACCCGCGAGTACTGCCAGTCGGAGTACTTCAACGTGTCGTGCCCGCAGAACCACGTCATCTTCATGACGTCAGCGCAGTACGGACGCATGAGCTCGGGCCGCTGCGTCACGGCGCACCACGGCGCGCTCGGCTGCTCCAAGAACGTGCTCCCCTTCATGGACAAGAAATGCAGCGGGAAGCACAAGTGTCAGGTGTACATCGCCGAGCCCGAGCTGCACGACACCAAGCCGTGCCCCCGGGACTTCGCGTCCTATTTGCAAGCCAGCTACCAGTGTGTTCCAGGTAATGTAGTTCGGAGACGTCTTAATGTAGTAATGTAGCCGCAACACATTAACCAGCTAACCAAGTAGCCTGGGGACTGCCGGCCTTTTAGCTTGTCGTTTCCCCTGCAGTTGCGAGGTCAAGTTTCTGACAATCTATTTTTTTGAGGCCAGAGTCTGTTTTTGTTCCACTATATGTGCTACCTGTGGCTGATGGCCTGATGTCACCTTTTCACCTCGCGCTGAAGCTGCAGGATTGAGAAGCGACATCTCTGATGCGTCTGCGATTCATGCGCAGATTGCCGTGTGTTGTCCGTATGATTCGCGAGGTTCCGCCCCGGACAGCGCGGGACAATAGAGAGTTTTAGGTGCAACACGTGGGAACCCAATTCGGTGCCATTTTACGTCCCATGGAAAAACGTGGCAAAAAACGTGGCAAAAAACGTGGGAATACCAATTGATTCACCACCAAAACTAAGTGATTCAAGTGAAGAATCAACACAAATTTTTACACAATGAAAGACAAGGACACCAACCACAAAATTCTCAAAAAACTTGAGTCATTGCAGCTTTGAAAAATCTGTCAAATTGCCACGGAATTTGCTCCGTGGCAAGTTGAGTTGCCACGTAAAAAATGGTGGTTTTCAGACCGGGCGTAGGACCGCGCGTGGGCTCTCACGTGTTGCACCTAAAACTCTCTAATGGTCGCCCCGGACTCCCTCCGTCCGTCCCCTGACCCGCCGCGTCCGGTCCATTACCCGGGGGCGCACGCACCTCCGATTGCGCCGCCGCGCCCCGTAATGGCGCGGGCACGAGTCGCGCGGCCGGCCGGACGCCGACTCTTCTGCAGATTGCCGCCCGCAGCTCCCGCTGTTTCAATGATTGCGAGCGCCGTCCTCGCAGCAGCACGAAACACTGTGTTCCCTGCGAGTCCTGTGTGAAACTCAAGCCCGTTAAAGTACAGTTCTGCACTTCTTCCTTCATTCTTACAACACAGTGAAGTTGTGTCCGTTTTCCCTGAACCGCCTTGACTCGAGGTGATCTGTTGGAGTCCACGTCGCCGCGGGGACGGTGCGACAGCGCGCAGGACGGTCCCTCACCACAGAGCACGTCGCAGGGGGATCCCATTAGTGGGATCGCAGCGCGCTCCTATTAGAGCCGCTATTAGCTACCTTCCCACCTCCATTTCCTCGGGATAATCCGCCGCCGCCGCCGCCGCTATTAAAGAGCTAAAGAGAAAGACGACCGTTAAGAGGGACCAGAAACGCCCCTCCCGGGAGTTTCAGGACAGTACGCGGAGCTAGTTCCATCTCGGAACCAGGATTGGGGTGGGAGACCCGACCAGGACATGTCATTGTCAGGGAGGCCCGACCCAGCCCTGCTATCCTCAGACTCTCGGGTGGGAACCACAACTGTGAGAAACTTAACACGGAGAAAGTGCAGTTTGATAAAAACAATTGTTTGGGGCCACAGGAAGAGCTCTCCGATCCAGACAATGGATCGCTTGTGATCTTGCAATTTCAACAGACCTTTGTGCGCATAATTCCTCCGTGTCTTTTCCAAGTTATGCCTTTTGTGCTTGCATTTGTTGAAGTTATGCAGGTATTGAAAATGCATGAATGTAGGAAACAGACGCGATCGTTGTGCAATCCCATTCTGTAGGAAAAAAGATGAGAACGTTTTGTTTTGTCAGTCATGATGCAGTTTTTGAAAATTCAGATCGGGCGACTAGAATTCAACTTCAATGGAATGGCAAAAACAGATCGCCTCCGTTTGAACAGTCGCTGGCGGGAAATGAAAACGAAGCAGCCAAAGCTTCAGGTGGCCGTGCTTTGTGCTTTGTCAGCAAGCGAAACTTAACATTGTGGAGTTGTCTTCCTGAATGAGCACGACAGTGCAAGAACTGCGAGTCAAACGGAGACTGCAAAAGGCGGATGTCAGGAAGGCACGTGTGCAAGAAAGGTGGTGACCCGCCAGCTCCCTCTGCTCTTGAACTCACAATCTGTATTGCCCAGTTTCAGTGACAGGTGACAAGGTCTGTGGCGCCAGGGACCACTTCGAGCCGCCCCGCTCCTCCACACACACACACACACACACACACACACACACACACACACACGCACACAGGCTGCTCACCTCAGCATCTCGTTGCAGTGGTGGGTGACGCGATCTGCGGAGCCGCGGACCACATCGAGCTGCGCGGGGCAGACTCCGGCTTCCTCGTCGCCTCCTCCAACATCCAGGCGGACTTCCGCACCGGCACGGCGCAGTGCCCCTGGAGGATCCACGTCAGGCCCGGCCAGCGCGTCGCCATCCAACTCTTCAACCTCGGACAGTGGTTCGTCGAGGAGGACCTCGTGCAGCAGGTGCCGGGGAAGAGGCCCGGGTCCCGGAACCCGTGCTACGAGCTGGCGAGGGCGGTGGAGGGGCCGGAGGGGGAGGAGCGCAGCATCACCACCTGCACGGACGGGCAGCGCGAGGCGAACATCTACAACTCGGACTGGCACGTCGTCAGCATCTACCTGACGGACGAGGAGATGATCCGATCCGTCGGTCCTTTTCTACTCAAATATGAAGGTGAGTACATCTGCACAGTCTCGACTGCAAAATCACCTGTACCGAGTACCCAGGGCAAAACAGCCCCCAAACTTGCTCTGCGCTCTTATTCTTCAGACGACATTGAGAGGACTGACTGAGAGGTTGGATAGTCTTGGGTAAAAACGCAAGATTTTGTGATTGCTGCTGAGTTCGATCGCGAGTTTCGGTGGACCAAAGGGTTCACTTGACCGCAAAGGAGTTGCTGGGGCAGTACATGCTCGTGTTATGCTGAAGATCGTAGCAATGGGGGCTGCACGTCAGGTTGGCCAAATGGCTGAGGTGTCAGCATTTGTGTCAGTTGGTCATGGCGAGAACAGCAATGGTGGACCTCGTTGGTCGGGGCTGTCGCGTGGGCATCACTCTTCTGTCTTGTGTTGTTGAAACCACAAGGCTTTTTCTTTCGTGCACACGTAGGTGGAGAACTGAATATTTACTGTCCCTTGAGTTCACATCACACACCACACAGCTGTGCGACCCACACGAATCATCGTTCTGGACAGACGAGACTGAACAAACTTGAGGCGCAGACGCAGTTTGCATGCTGTGCGCCTGCAGGGACCTCGCGCGTCCAGAAGGCTCAACTCCTCTGGAAAAATTGGCACGAAAATGTTGGAGTCACAGTTTTTTGAGATTTGCATGGGGCCTGAGCCTCCAGGCCTCCTGGATCTGTCTCTGATTCTGGCCGTACTCAAAAATGTTGCACAGATACAATTCCCGCTCTGGCGCTGTCCCACGAAGAACGCTGCAATGGAACTCGCGGACCATGCATAATTTAATGCATCTGGAGCAAGAGGCCGCGGCATTTGCTGCAATGGTTCATTTCCTATTGCAATTTGTGTCCTGCTCCTTTTAGCTGAATTGGTTTAAGTAATAGCCGAAGGTGGCAGGTGGACGTGGTCATTGCAGTTTCCTCCACATCTGTCTCGCAGAAATTAGAAGCTCGGTTGAAGAGATAATCCAGGCTGCTGCGCCAAGCAAGATCAGTGCTGAGATGTTTGAGACAGGTTTCACTGCACAAGTTCCGAATCTGCTGTTTGCACAAACACACCGAATTGAGGGAGGTCTGGGCCTCTGCAGGAGGTTGAGCCGCAGTTCTGCGAGCTGTTCCCACGAGCCGCAGCCTAATCCGGATTCATTGAGAGTGTCGAGATGGGTTTGGACAGCATGACATGCAGTGTAGGAAAAAAAGTGCCTTCAGCAAACAGCCCCGACAACCGGGGAACCAGAAATTCCAAGTCAATACAAGCAGGCTTGAAGTCCATCACTGCAAATGCAAGTGGAATGGTTTGGTTTGTACCAGACCGTTGACCTTTGATCTGGAACTGATGGACAAAATCCATGCTCCCCAGATTCCCTTTGTGTGGCGCTTGCAGAGAGGCAGGATAAAATCAATTTGAAAAGACCCACGTTTGCGGACCGAGTGTCACTTTCACATTAACCAATCATCCTCGAATAAGGGCTGCCCTCGCTCAAACAAAGGCAATGGCCCCGGGTCTAATCTTCAAATGGCCAGGGACTCCATTTGGTCCGAGAAGCCCCCTAAGACATGGCTTAGCTGCAGCCCAGGTCAAAATGCACGAGTAATGCTAATGTCACATCAGATCAGGTTTGCGGCCGCATGTTTGATCCAACTGGGCAGATGAGATTTGGATCAAAGGGTCAGGTTGCGGAAATGTGCGTCAGACCGACCCGAGTCCCGACCTTCCCCCTCCGGCCACATTCCGTTGCTGGACAGAACAGTAGACAGAATTCAGTTCCGCACACCTTGGAAAGAGAGGTTCAGAGGTACTCTCGTACCTATTGTTTCCAAGGCCCTGTTGTTGTGTCAAAGGTTCCACTCGGTGCGAACGCAGTCCCCAACTCACAACGTTCTTTGGTGTGCAAGATTTCAAACAGCAAAAAATGAAGAGAAGAGCGCAGAGGGGGTATATATTTCTACGCGTCTCTTCGTACACGGAAGACTCACCTCGGCTGCTCGGACCCAGAGACGAAGAATGAATGGATCTACTTGGGACGTGCGCATCAATGTTTCATGAAACGATCTGCTCACAAGCGCAGCAATATGCAGCACTTGTTATTGCGCATGACAACTGTTTGTTTGCAATGCCCCTTGTCGTCTCCGCCTCCTGAGATTTGTCGTCGGGGGCTATTTGCTTTTTTCATCCAGAAAAAGAGTAATAATGGTCTCATCATTATTCATGGCAAGCTGTCATCTTTAGTCGCCAAAATAAGTTGGCAATTGGGGTTAGATTAGCCGTCCCCTTAATGTCCGCGGCCCCAGGAAAATGGATTCTGAATATTGCCTGATCAACATATCCATCATTCATCATTTATATACAAATTATTCTGGACAATGTACTGCGGATTAAGGCCGGGTCCGTAAGTGGAGAGCGGGGTGTTACGTCTGGGCCGAGATTCCGTATCCATCATGATTAACCTTGTCCGTGCACCTGCCCCCGTGACGGACGCTGGCCCGACCGCCGCCCAGGCGCAATATTGCACAACCCGTCATGACTCCTCCGAGCCTCAATTTGCCTTTCTGAGACGGTGTGCACTGGTGCCTCTGGCAGTTCTAGGCCTTTCTCTGTTTGTTCCTTTTGAACACGGAGCAATGCTGCAGGTTTTCCCGGAAACCATCCCGTTTCGCCGTCCGTGTTTTCACGAATGTGGATCTTGTTCGACGCTTCCGCCTTTGACGACAGCGCATTTACACAGATGAGCAGGACTGATCCATTGAAACACTTCCGCAGAAGCACAAGGCTTCAGAGAAGGACAAACTCCTGAACCCAGAACGTCCAACATAAAACGGAGAACGCATTGAAGATGGTGAAAACACGTCAGCGTCCCCCTGGGGCTCCACACGCACAGTTGTAGCCGCTCACAGCTGCAGGGAAGGAACAAAGCCAATGGAGTACACGTAATACTCGTGGCATTAAGAAACTCAGCATGCCTTGGATATGAGCAATTACTTGCTGGAGACAATGTGTAACTTATCTCGCCACTGAACAGAAGTGAATCGGGAGACGCGTGAGAGACGCGCTTCTCATCAACCGTCCGTGGGCGGATCCCGAGGGAGTTGTTGGGTGGGGCAAAATCCAGGGGGATCCGGACAAAACATGGAAATTATTACAGGGTTTCTATTTTGTTCGGGGGTGACAGGGCCGGGCTACACCCCCTCTGAATCTGCCCCTCCCTGTTTGCCACAGTTTGATTGGTAACGAAGTTATGCGCGCCGGATGGAGCAGCGCATTCTGTTATTAACCCAATCTGCTCGGACAGACGCTGAAAGCCTGTCGCTCATTTGGCCGGATAATTACACATTCGTTTTGTTTTGCTGCGGCAGTTGCACAGCGACAGCGCGTGTGAGTGAGTGAAAGCATGCAATCTCGAGTTCTCATCAGACTTTACACCGCAATCCTTCATGAGGAGCTGTGCGCGGCGGCAATGAAGACGAGGGACGATGACCATCATGTCGCAGCGCAGGCTTCAGCGGGAAGCTCATTGTCCTGCGCGTCCTGTCAGAAATTGCAGTAATTTTCCCTTCCGTTGTTCTCCCGCTTCGTGGCGCGCTGCACCTCGAGCCTGGAGCTCTGCGCTTCTCCCGACCTGCGGGCCCCAGAGCTCGGGGCCCTGGACCGGTGATTTAAAACCTTATCTGCCCAGTTTTATGATATTCAAACAACGTTGGTCAACAAGGGAGCAATCTTGGACGGGTTCCGGGGAAGCAGCGGAATGGTACTTCTGGACCTTTTGTGCAAACGTGGCTGCCTCAGTTCCCGCAGTCTCCTTTTTCCTGAACATTTTTTCGGAACTGTGAGTGTTGGCTGCCAGCGGTCAACATTATGACTTCTCTGCAGTTCTGTCAGTGTTCTTCAGCAAAGCCTTGCGTGCAGCTGCCGTTTGAAAATGTGTTACAGAGCATGTTGTGAGAGACACTCAAACTTCTCGTGTGCAGAGCTATCACCAGGGTCATCGCCCTCCCACAGACACTGCAGTCAGGTCGGTTTGGTTGAAGATACAAGTTCGGATTGACCGGGCCCGACTGCGTGTTCCACCACGCTACGGTCAAAAAGCCTCTCGTTCGTGACTTTCTTGTGATAGAAGTGAGTTCACGCACAGCCAGAATGGTTCCTGTTCACTCATACAACTCTTTTCTCGACCAAAGGTCTCGAAAAGTCGCATGATTTCACAGGAACCATTTTTGCAGCTTGTGTGAACTCTTACTTTACAAAGTGCGCTCTCAGCTGGATAGAGTGACGTCCGTGACAGCGTGTGACTCTTGGTGTCGGTTTGTTTGCAGCGACGGGGTGCGCGGAGCCGCGGATCCCGCGCGAGGCCTGGATGCGCAAGGAGGGCGACAGCCTCGTCGTGCGCTGCAACCGCACCCAGGAGACGTGGACACTCGTGTGCCGCGACACCGAGTGGATCGGGGAGGTGGGCAACTGCTCCGGGGAACAGGCAGGTGAGTAGCGGGGGCCGGCAAGCATGAAGCACAGACAGGGTTCTCACGCTCTGCAGGTTTTCCGCAAAATCGTACTTGTTCCTTTCAAGAACTTTGGCTGGGAAAATATTGTTGCGTGAATTGCAAGGCTCCCTTATTTCTGCAACGATGAGGGCACGAACGACAGATGTTGTGCTCGCAAAGTTGTGGACCTGCGCTTCCAGAGCGGAACGATTGCTGAATTCGCTTCCAAAGTATTGCTGTTGGATCTATGAGGCACAAATTTAGAAGATTCCAGAAGGCAAAAATAGACCTGAAACCAAGGCATGGAGGGCTCATCTGCTGCTCCTCAGGGTTTCTGTGCTTGGCCCACCACGGCCTAATCTCTGGACGAGCCGCGATGAGACTCAGGTGGATTCGCAGCGCAGGAAAGAGAACTTCAAACCGCGTCGGTGCGGGGCCGCAGAGCAGGATCCGCTGGAAGCCGGGCAATCTCCAGCGGATCCAGGGGGCCAGGTCGCCCCACCCTCCGCCACCTCCCACCCTGTTTGTGAGCCTCTGAGGGTCACACTTAGAGGGAGGTTCTCGCCTCCAACGCCGACTCTGGGTCCGCTCGACAACCGAACTGGAGGAATGGACCTGGATGCGACTTGGATGTGTCTGGTCCCCTGAGCCCCGGCAAAGCGGATTGAGTCTTGAACAAGAACCAGTCAAGACAGGGTGTTTGGAGGAAACGTTTCTCTTCCTTTTTCAGAGGTTTCGTGGAACATCAGAAACTTTTTACCAGAGGAGGAGTCTTTTCCATACGGTACGTCGAAAATAGCATTTCTGTGTTCCTTCTTTCTTTTCGGATTTTCTTGACAAAAAGCACATCTGTTGTATGTGCGTCTTTTTTGTTTTATTGTTCTTCACATTCAATCGATCCTTTTTGGTGGGTGGGAGGCGAACAGCTTAATGAATCCATTACAAATTTCGCACACATGTTTTTAATCTGCAGCTTCCGATGATGTTTATGACCAACACACCTCTTTCTTTTTCAGGAATACTTTTGCTCGTAGCTATAGGTGTAGCTTTAGGCGTATTTTTAGGCGGCTTGCTTCTGACCTGTGCCATTTACTACTTGAAAAGGTAAGAAGATCCCTTTGAGTGTAATCCTCACTCCAAAGAAGGGCACTTCCTCCATACAATCTCATTGCAAGTGCAGAAGCTCGTCCTCTTCGTTCTCAGTCCGACCCGGGCACAGTTGGCCACAGATCAACGCAAATTTTGCTTGAACCGGAGCTTGACTTTTTTTTTTGCACCAAACACGCAAAAAAGAAAATAAGTCTCTTCGCGACAACCCACCGCGAAGACACGAGCAGCAGCTCCTCGCTGCAAATTTCGTCCCGTTGTTCCATTTCGACTCACAATGCGGAGGTAATTGGCTCAAGTTGCACAAAAGCAGCGCAGCTGCAGTGTCCAGTGCGCGCTGTATCACGGCCGCCATCCGGAATCAAATTGAGCAGATGAAACTCGGCCCCTTGATAGGAGGGTCGCGTGTCCTTTGGAACGCGCTTGATCCGGGCTCGGATGCCAACTCATTATCGCGTACAATAGCAGGTTATGGATTGTTGAAGGACTGAATAATTGATGGCACCACTTCAGGTATCATAACAAAGCTTTGGCAAACACGGATCACTGCTAATTATAGACCCTGTTCACCAGCGTCGTGTTGTCACAACAAAATTTGCTCTTTTCCCACGAGGTTCACGGACACGAAATTGTGCTGGTCAAACCTTTCTCAAAATATTCATCGTTTCCTGTGTCAGCTCCCAGATTTTCCCTTCCGCTCGTATTTGACCCGATTTCGCGTGTCTTGTCGCAGGAAGCAGCGGCGCCCGGCGTCCCGGTCTCCGTCGAGTCGCGGCGGCGGCGGCGGCGGCAGCGCCACGCTGCAGCACGAGCACCCGAAACTGCTGGCGGAGCAGGAGCGCGACGCCGCCGCCGCCGCCGTCGCTACCGCCGGCGTGCACCACCACACGTGGAGCGCCGCCAGCCTGCGGCGCGGCGTGCGGCACACCGCCGTGCCGGGCTACGAGCCCTGCGGCGGCGGCGGCGGCGGCGGTGTGGACCCGCGGGGGATCCTGCAGCACCTCCCGCCGCCCGGCGCCACCGACGTTCAGCTGGAGATTCAGCAGGGTAAGGACGGTAGCTACCAGTGCAGGCCCACCTGCAGACTCCTTAGTGCCCCTGCTGCCTCGGACCCCAGATCCAATTCGCATTTGTACTCGTGAAATTGCGCGATGCGGCGCACGAATTTCTGAACTGCAGGAACCCGAACTGCTGCAAAAGTTCTCTCGTCTCTATGCGGAAGCGAACAGCGCTCCATTTCAAGCTTCTCGTACTTCAAAGGAATTGATATCTGCGATGATGTGACAGAAACGATGTGAAACCTCCAAACATCCCTGAATACTGCACTGCGCTGATTTTCTCTTGAGTCGCTGAAAACTTCGCTGTCGTGTCGCTGTTGTCTTCTGCTTCCTCCAGAGCAACTCCTAATTTCTCCTATCCCCTTTGCAGGTCCTTTCACGGATTTAAATTGTAATTGTTCGGCCTAGAATCGAATGGACTTAACAAGCCGTTGTGTCAAAAGACATTTGAATGAATCTCGAGTCGCGCTGCGCGGTTCGGCTCGACATCGCAGGATCCGTGTCGCGTCCTGCGAACTGCAGATCAAGTCCCGGATCTAAAGCTTTAACGAGCGGAGTCACCGCCAAACGTGTCGTTGTGCTTGAGTCTCAGTCTCACCCATCTGACGTCTGTGTCTGCATGGAGTACACCCCTCACAGGAGTGTGGACTGCACCCAGTGTGCACCCAGTGTGACCAACCGAATCACAGTGCATCTGCTCGGGTGTGTCTTCGTGTGTGTGCTCACATGACAATCCTTGTGCTACTTCACTGAACCAGCCGCCAGCCGTGAGGGGACTCTCACGTGTACACTGGAACAATGTGCAAAACTGTGTTTCGCTTTGTCTGATGTTGCTCTCCAAGTTCTGCTTTTTGATCGCTGCAGTATTTCTTGATTCTTCTCTTTTCGAAAGTGAACGGAATGAAATGTTAACACACGTGTCCCCGCCCGCTCTCCGAGTGCGGAGCGAACACCGCGATTCCTCGTTTCTGTCTCGTCGAATTCCTCACAAATTGCCGTTTGTTCCTGCTGAGGGCATTTTGGGTGTGCCGCGTCATCCAAGGAGTATCGTTTTTGGTTGCAAGTGATTAGCGTTTTTTTTTTGCGCACAAAACGCGTAAATTGATGTAGAACGCGCAATCGATGTGTCTGGTGCAACTCTCAACCCTGGTGCACCGTGAGTCTTCTTGAACGTACACTGACAAACCGAATGGAATGACGGACATCAGTGCCATATGTGTTGGCACCGCACACTGTATTCGATCCAACGATTTGTTGCGAACGTCTGTTCAGGCTGAGTTGAAGGGAAACGGTTGGCGCGACATCAGGGAGGTTCAGATGCAGCCCATGCGAGCCTCCGCCCGGTCCCGTCGGACCAGAGTCGGTGGTGGCACCACAAATCTGTCCAGTCCGGGGGCTTCTCACTGGATGCAAGGCAGAGCGGACCTGAAAAAGAATCTGTATCGGGTGCGTCTGAACGTCTCTTTTGTGAGGAGTCTCATGTTTGTTCGTGTGCCTTCTTGTCAGAAGCACTCTGAGGCGTCTTCACGCAGAAGGAAAAACCAATGGCTGTTCGTGGAATTTTTGTGTCACAGATTTGCTCATTGACTTGCATTGGCTACTCACGGGAATTGCTGTATGATGATCCTCACGAGTGGCCAATGCAACGCAAGTCGATGGGCCACTCACGCACGAGTCCTTTTGCGAGGGGTTTTCATGAGTAGCCATTGGGGTTTGTCTTGTGTGTGAAGACGCGGCAATTTCGGGTTGAGCAGACTCGACACTCGGTGGTCACGTGCTGAGGGCAGACACCCTGCAGTGACGGGTGGAGGGGAGACCTCCTGTAGTGACGGGTTGAGGGGAGACCTCCTGCAGTGACGGGTTGAGGGGAGACCTCCTGCAGTGACGGGTGGAGGGGAGACCTCCTGTAGTGACGGGTTGAGGGGAGACCTCCTGCAGTGACGGGTTGAGGGGAGACCTCCTGCAGTGACGGGTTGAGGGGAGACCTCCTGCAGTGACGGGTTGAGG
>JAAUXT010147295.1_pt1 | contig 13121 bp, 18 predicted proteins | sample 7278171 | NCBI WGS metagenome assembly JAAUXT01 (sample SAMN14350112, study PRJNA611818) | marine sediment metagenome | isolation source: surface marine sediment (1.8m) | place: French Polynesia: Moorea | collected 2018-08
CCCCTCCCACCTGTCTGCCCCACCCCTCCCACCTGTCTGCCCCACCCCTCTCAACATGTGTACCCCTCCACTGCCACCTGTCTGCCTCACCCCTCCCACCTGTCTGCCCCACCCCTCCCACCTGTCTGCCCCACCCCTTCTCACCTTGAGTTCCCTGTTACCCAGGTGCTTGTGGCACACCATGTAGACTGGGTAGGGCAGCTCGCCCGGCTCGAAGACGACGCCGGCGGCGTGGCCGCACGTCACGTGGTACGACATGGTGCACTTTCCGGCCGAGCACTGCACGAGGCCCCCGTCCACCTCGGGGGCGGCGCGGTCCGCCAGGAACCCGCAGCAGTAGCCGCACTTCTGCAGCGAACAGAGAGGAAGCGGTGCAATCCTGGTTCGCAAACGAATGTCCCTGCACAGCACTGTCTAACGTAAGTACTGGTTGTCGAGTTTCACAGGTACAGCAATGTGCTTTGGTCACAGAATGCCACAGGAATCTCATGAGATGCGTGCGCACAGCACAGACGACAATTCCAATATGTATGCAAAATACCACAAACACCTCCAGTCTCAACATAATTAGTAGCGCCTTTCTGCGATTTTGCTCTGTTGAAAGAACGAACCGCCCAGAAGCAATTCTGAACGCCACGGACGCGCACCAGTTTTTTGCGTGCTGACGTAATCCGACTGAGGTCGACGGGACTCCTGTAGCCGTGTTTGTGGAAGAACGTCTCCTTGATGGGCAGCGCGCACACCAGGTGGCACCAGCGCCCGTCCGCCGTCGGCTTCAGAGCGCCCCCTCGCAGGTTACACAGGCAACACGACGCCTAAAACAAACCGGGTTCTCCGTGGAAGAACACTTCACGAACAGACGGCATGCTCTCTCGCGTTGACGTCAAAATTTCCCACAAAATCTAACAACAGCGAAAAACTTCAGAGTCATTCTCCACAAGGTAATATTTTGCCATTGCGCATCTCGTGTAAAACCCTTTTCAAAGAGAGTGCAGGACATATGGCGTTGGATCACAACTCACGGCTTCACGGTCGCTCCCCAGGCACCGGTCGCAGAACCACATTCCGTCGCTCGGATCCCGCTTCACAGCGCCGTAGCAATCTGCAACACAAGAGGGCGGCGCCCGGTCAACGACGCTCCAGACACACGTCTGCTGTATCCACTCGTACATCAGACCCATATCGACACGACTGTGAGACGCACCTTTTTGTAAAGGGTTTTGTCTTTCTCAAGATTGTTTCAATGTCACCTCAACACCCCAAAACAAGGACAGACTTTGAGGTGCTCCTTCCTGGGTGCGTTGGTACCCGAGAGGATCGAAAACACCCGTACACGCACGCACACACACACACTCCACTGTGAAACTGCTCGCGAGAACATGTGCAGTGAGTTGGCACGCCAGATGAATGTACTCACAGGCGTGAACGCAGACGCCGCAGGAGGCGCAGCGGAGGAGCGGGCTCTCCCCGGCCTCGCCGGGCGGGGGCGGCGGCTGCAGGGCCTCCCCGCTGTAGCCGAAGATGAGCTCCGTCATGAGCGGGGCCGACGCGGCGGGCAGCGGAGACGTCTCCGGCGCCGCGTTCACCTCCCCGGAAGCCTTCTGCAAACACGTGTTACGGGTGCTCGTTTTGGTCGATACATGTCAAGTTCTTCAAAGTCCATGGATGTAACGAATGCCGCGTTGAAGGTCAAGACGTCGGCTTTCGAGTTTGCCTTCCACGAGTAAGAATGCGTTGTGTGTTCGTGTTCACGAGTTACAGTTGCATGTGCTGTGTATGACATCCAATGTGCTTCATACACTACGCATGCGCAAGCGACTGCGCACGCGCAGCAGACACCGCACGTCGCCCACTCACCACGATGCGCGGCTTGAAGAGCGCGCAGACGGCGCAGTGCGGCCAGCGCAGCGCGCTCTCTTCGTTGTGCGCACGCTCCGCCTCGAAGCCGCCGCCGCCGCGCCCGTCGAACCGGAACAGCGCGAAGAAAGGACGCGCCCACGGCGGCAGCGCCTCCGGCTGGACCGGCGGCGCCGGCTCCGACGCTTCTGCAAAGGGACGAGTTCAGTCAGGGCTGCGTTCGATGTGCCGCTTCGGTGGACTCGGAACACAATCGCTTTCATCGGGACCTCAACAGGTTCTTTTGCTCAAGCGGCGGCCACACAGACGTGTTTATTGAGATGTTCTGAAAAATAAATGCGTCATAAACACTTCCTGTGTGGCCACCCTGATTGAAAATAGTGGGAGATGTTTTTGACACACATCAAAATTGATGCGCATCAAAAATAAACGCGCCTGTGTGGCTGCCCCTTCAGTTTTCAAACAACTCCGTGTGTCCAACAATGACACGAGGACTTCAGCTTCAATTTCTTCCGAGAAACTCACCGGATTTTTTCCTTTTCCTCGTTGTCGACGTCGTTGCGCTGTCCGGGTTCTTGTTTTCGGTGTCGCTCGACTCTGAGCTTCTCTTCTTGGATCTGGATCTCTTTCTCTGCTTCGTCGCCGGTGTCTGCAAGAAGCGACGAGTCGAGACGGTGACTTTGCGACCACAGACCGCTGCACAAGGCAACTTCATTCACAAGTTTTTGCACGCGAATCTGTCCACACAAAAGCTCCATCCACCGACACGCGCATGAATATGTACAACGAGCCACTTTACCTGCTGGGTGGCGCCGCACTGCGCGGGTTGCGGCGGCGGCGGGGGCGGCGGGTCCGGCTGGTCGATGATGAGCGCTCCCCCGCCCTCCTCCTCCCCGGCCACGCCCTCCCCGATCTCCTCCTTGATCTCGGCCAGCTCGCAGTAGTTGTGGTGCGCCAGCTCCATGCCCAGCTCGACCGCCGCGCTCGCGCCCGTGCTGCCCTCCTCGTCCGCCGACGTGTTCACGTCGCTGCCGCAGTACGCTGGGTTCACGTCGGCGGGCGCCGGCGAGTCCGCGCCCTGCACCGAGACCTGCGTCATCACCGGGTTCGTCGAGACCTGCAATAAACATGCGTCCGTTTTGTCAAACATCGTGTACCAGTGAGCGCACCCACTATACCATTTCGATCAACAAACGTAATCACCCAATATCGCCCACTCAGGACGTGAAGCACGAACTCACGTGTGTGAGGCTGTCGGCGGCGTTGATCAGATCGTCGAGCGTAGCGCGCGCCTCTGGCGGCGGCGGAGGCTGCGTCAGCGCGGCGCGGACACTTCCGGTGTGCGACACGGGTGCCACTTCCGGGGACCGGATCTGCACAGACTGGGCCCCGGTGGCGAGCAGCGTCGACTGCATGTCCGTGATGGACGTCGCCGAGATGGTGTGCCCCACAGTCGCGAGCTGCAGCGGCTTCGTGTGACTCTGAATCCGAGTCTCTTTCGTCGTCATGACGACCTGTCCTGGGTGTATGACGTTGTTACGTACGATGGATAGGCCCTGTAGCAGCGCGTTTTGATTCGCGGACACATCCACCGTTCCGCTCTGCTGCTGCTGGATCAAAGTCTTCATCGCGGGGAACTTCAAGGCTGGAATCGCGGCTTGCTGGATCTTGACGGCCGGCTGCGCCGTGAGAGTCTGACCCGACGGCGGGCTCGTGGCGGGAATGCTTAGAATTTTCTGGACCGGAGTACCGGCGGTGGCGGGGACCACGAGCCTCGGTTTGACGTCAGAGGGGAGCGGCGGACTAATGATATTGAGGGGGTTGCCAGGCGCCTGGCCAGCCGCTGCCGTGCGGTAGGTGGGGCTGGCCAGGGACGCTGTTGCCTGCGGGAGCTGGTGCACCAAAACGGTCCCGTTCGGTTGTTGCATAAGGAGGACCAAGGGCTGGTGGCCCGGCGTTGTTGCTGCTGCTGCTGCCGGCGATGCCTTGGTAACCAGGGTAGTCTGGCCTTGCGGGGAGCTGGTAGGCGGGGTGATAGTAATCGGGCGTGGGGGGCCCGACCCCGCCGACGAGGGGAGGGAAACCACCACCTTGGTAGTACCCGGCGCCGCCGGCGTAGTGACCGTGGACTGCACCGGGGGGCGCTGCGGGGCCAAGGCCGTAGCTCCCGCCGGGGGCGTGGTTTGAGTGGGCGGGAGCTGGGCGAGCCTCAGCATCTGCTGGTGCTGCTGCAGGGATGTAGCCACCTGCTGCGGCGGGAGCCTGTTGTTGCTGCTGCTGTTGCTCGCGCGCTGCGAGGTCTCCATCTTTGCGCTGGAGATGAGTGGCTGGGGATGGAGACGGGTCCCAGCCACTCCATACGCGTTTTTTGGCTGCTCTGAAGCACTGTTGGCACCAGACATGGTCGTCTGGAAAGCTTGCTGCTGCTGCTGCGTATGTTGCGATACTCCTTGTGGAATTGGTTCCCCTTGGAAACCTGCAGATGGCGCTGAAGACGGAGGAGGCTGCTGTTTTCCCTGCTGGTTTTGAAGAGGGAGCGCTCCGTTTGCCTGCTGCTGTCCAGGAACAGAGTTCGTGCTCGTTGAAACTCGGGAGCCAGCACCACTACCACCACCACCGCTACTGCTTGACTGCACGGTGCTTCCGACTTGCTTACTTCCACTGAGATCAAACGACTGCGTCGCCGGGTTGGCGGGCAACTTGAGCTGATGCACGGTGACGGGAGGGCCTGCGTTGTCCGGCTGCACCACAATGGCGCGGTGCTGTGATGCGGTCGTGGCGGCGCTCACTTTGGGCGGAACTACTTCTTCCTCGGCGGAGGAGTTGGCGCCGCCGCCGCCGCCGGCGCCACTGCGCTTCCGCGGCCGCACTTGGATGTTGGCCGACCTGACCGTGCGCCCGTCTGCATCTCTGTGAACTTCAACAATCACCTCGATCTTAGTCGACTTCCGCTTGGTGTGGATCTCGTGCACCGTGGTCGAGGCGGGGCGCTTTACTCCCCTCGCCGCAGCAATCGAGCAGAAATCGCAAACTAGGGTCGCCGGGTCAACAGTAGGGGGCGCCATGCTCCTCTTGGCTTTGCAATGCTCGCAAACTTCGAGCTTAACAAAATCCCAGCGCTTCTGCATCTCCTTGATCTTCTCGATCACTTCGTCGTCATGCTCTGCGTTTCCCAACTCCTTATTGATCTGCACCAGAAATCTATCATAGAGAATATTGATCTCACGTTTTTCTATTTCCTGCGGGCTCATTTCCGGCGGTTCCTCCTCCTCCTCCTCTGTTTTCTGGACGCCGAGGCGCTCCTTGAGGCGATCCTGGGTTTCCTGCAGGCTGTACACCTTGACGGGGTCGGAGCTGTCGCCGCGCCCCGCCGCAGCCCGATCCTGGAGGTGCTTCTTCAGGATCAGCTCGTTCATCCTCGTCAGAGCGGGGCCTCCGTTCTTCTTGCTGCTCGAAGACGCTTCTTCCTCATTCTTCCTTTTCCCGTGGAATTTCTTCACCAGCGAACTGCAAATTGACAGGAATGTGTTGCAGTCTGTGTCTGGAACGAGCTTTCTGACTCCTTGAGGAAAGGACATTTTCCCTCTCCACATACAGGGCCACAACGCACGCACACTTACGACAAACATCACTTCCATAAAATGTTAGTGAGCGTCAACTACAGCGCACCAGCCACACACACACACACACACACACACACACACACACACAAACCACAAAACAAGACACAACTCACTCTTCGATCGAGCCCTTGGCGATCTCGAGCCACTTCTTGTCGTGCTGCTTCGTCTCGCGGAACTTCTGCGTCGACTCGGCGAGCCACTTCCGCTCCTCCTGCACGCGCACGAGGAACTCGTCGTTCTCCTGCTTCTGCTTCTCGGCTCGCGCTCGGGCCACGTTCGGGTAAAGTCGGCTGTGATCGTCCTCCGGGTGCGGCGCGATGTCCTTGCCGGCCCTCCAGAGCGCGTACCGCTCCGGCTGGTACCGCTTCACGAAGCAGTCCATGTGGATCTTCACCATGTCCGATCGACACTCGCACTGCAAGAGAAGGCATCGCTTTGAGTGAAACGTCGCACGAAAGATCAGTTGCGGAACGCACCTCTTTGAGAGCGCAACACACAATCGTCCCTCAGAAGCGACAAAGGTGCTGCGTCACCCACTGAAATTTGGCTCACCCATGATTGATTTTCATTTCACATGTGTGACCCTTCCAATGCAACACTGTATGGTGACCACTTTCTGCGTGTTTGCGTGGCGCCACCTCTGCAACTCTGACCGTAACAGCGTTCTCTTGTGAAACACAACTGCAGGGCTCCGAACCAACTGGCCGAAAAACACAACTCACCACGGTGCACCTCTTGCCGTACTCCACCCATCTCTCCGTGGCGAAGTTGGTCGACTCTGCGATGTTGAAGCCGTGGTTGTAGCCGGCGTGGTATCCGAAGGGAAACGTGATCATGATCTCTCCCTCTTCCTGGGTAATCTGGGGAAGGCACAAACCAACACATCAGCGAAGCCCCAACTTTGAAACATCCCGGAATTTCCCTTTGGCAGATGTATACCAGAAGCACCAAATGTGAAACTTGCAAGAGCTCGTGTTGCAGGGAGCAACCGAATTGGACGTCGTTGGAAGCTGAATTGACATCACACGATGCAGCACTGGTGCTTCAGAACAGAGACGACCCCCCCCCCTCTCCCTCTCTCACACACACACACGCGCGATCGAACACATTTATTGCTGACATTTGCACAGGAAACTGCACTCACCTTGTTGAACGGAATCGAAAACTGCTTGAGGACCGTGGGGGAGATGATGGTCATCTTGTGGCGCAGGAAGGCAGGGCACGCCTTGTAACTGCTGGGGAAGAAGCCTGCAACCGAGCGACATTTCGTTGAGCAAAGCAGTTTTTTTTTTTTTTTTTTTCTTTTTTCCAGCAGCTTCACAAGCACACAGGTGGACCAACTTGCGTGTGACAGAAGCGGAAGAGACGAGTGACTGGTCGAAGCCATCAACCCCCACCCCTCCTCCCCCCGGCAATGAAAACTAACTTTTTCCCAAAACTGCAGTGACCCGTCCACCAATCCAGTTTTCCCGACCCGTCACCCCGATCTCTGAGCGGCTGCAGTGTTTCATACAGAACCTGTGAACGGAACTGACCTGTGGCGAGTCGCTCGAAGCGCTTGCCGTGCTCCGGGGGGATGGCGTACCACGACTTGGGCGCGCCGTGGTGCAGGTAGTTGATGCTGTAGAGATCCATGTCTTCCGTGTGCCAAGGGAAGGAAGTCTTCCACATGCCGAAGTACAGGTACGCCGTGTTTACCCCTGAAGAGAGTACTCAGGTTTTGATTTGACCACGGTTTTGAACAGCTTCAACCTTGCAAAATGATCTTTTCATGGGTCTAGATATTCTTGCTCACAAGTCTGCTGGACAAACCACAGTCAGCACTGAGCGCAGTCAGAAAAGCACCACCGCCCCGAAATCTTTGCCGATGAGTGTGGTCGAATTGTGGGCTTTATGATCAAATGACGTCCATTTGCGAGGCTCAACCAACCAACACTCACCTTCGATTTTGACCTCGTAGTCCTTCTCGACACAGTCGAGGATGGAGCCGAGGTGGTTGATGTTCCAAACGTCCTGCTCGGGGTCCGTGATGGATCCGGACACGTCCGCGCCGTAGATGGGCTGGTTGTAGGTCACGTTTTTCCAGTACTTCCGCTCCAGATCTTCGTAGTCGAAGTGCGTGGGCGTCATGTACCTGACAAGAGCACGTGGGTTGAATCACGCGTGGCTCAATCAAAACCAGAGCTGTTGGCAACTTTGGGATTGTTTTGCGCCTGGTTCTTCCAACACAATTCTCTCTTCACACACTGTTGCGGAGCCAAAAGTTGCATCAGTTTTCATTGTGCAAAAGATCACATAGTAAGTGACTCACTTTTCACTATTGGCCAACTCTTTGAAGTCTCTGACGTGGATCTTGTTCTTGGTGATGTTGTACTGTTGGTACATCCCCCCGGTGCCCGTCACGTGTTGGGAGATGGGCGCTGGGATCTCCGTGTCAATGTTGTCGTACCCACTTTTCCTCGGCACCCACTCTTTTGGCGGGACGATCTGAAGGACAAATTGTGCATTTTGAAAGTCAAGTTTGTGCTGTGCTCAAGGGAATAGCAACAGGACATTACCATAGGTTTATTTGTCTTGTGAAGTGTTACTGTGAAGAGAGATTCTGAAACTTGTGAAACACCCGACTTGTGCCCGCTGCGCTTTTTATCAAAATCCAATGCGAATCATCACTTCGCCACTGCCAGCATTCGCAGAACTCGTACCTTGGCCAGTCCCGCTTTGTGAGCTCCCTGCGACTCAATGTACTTGATGTAAGTCATGAAGTCCTTGAACTCCTCCATAGTGGGACGGAACACCATAATTTTGGGGGTATTGTTAGTACCCCCGCTTGACGCTTCCATCTTGTCGTCTTCTGTCGTACTGTCTCCTGAAATTAAAGTTTTGGATTTGTACCGACTGAACTTCGACTCGGAGATGCCCTTCTTCCTGGGACCACTAACATCTCAAAACTGTGGAACATGCTTGCCCCAAGGAAGGAATTGTCCCTATTCGCGGCGGGAAAACGTTGCAATTCTGACCGCAAGGAATGCAGCTGCAAATACAGCTGCTGCAACACACATTCAAAATTTAAAAGTTGCCAATTTTGCAGTTCTAACGAACACGATGTGTATGAGTGACTCCCAACGCGTGGATCTTGACGAGTTGCGAACAACCAACTGACCAGGACGTAAAAATCCAAAGCAAACAGATCGACAACGAGATCGACAGACAACTTTTCAACCCCTGAACCGGGAAAGTAGTCCCTGTTTAGCATAATAATGCAAGGGACTTTGTTTACAAAAATCCCGAACACTTTGTGAGGTAATTCTGCGACACATCACACGATATGCCCTCAATCAGGCAAGGAGTTTCGCACACTGGTCACCTTTCAACGAAAATCAGGACCCGAGACTGCCCAGCTCGTCCCTGGGGCGACGCAATGCAGAAATTGCTGGACGGTGGTGCCTACGTGCAAAACATGGCTTCACCGGAAACTGACTTCACGAAACCAGTTTTGAAATGAACGGAGCCTCTTCAAGCCCTGTGCCTGCCTAAAATACGTCGCACTGAGTGCAACAAATTGGTTATGTTCAAAACTGATGCTTGTTCAGTGACGCAAAGTTTACACAGGGGGAAAACACTGGAAAATGGCAAATTAACCCGTGCCACATGATTGATGGTCACGCAACAGAACGATTTCTGAACGCTGCAGTTCCCAGAGGGGCTCCTGCACTTTTCCGCACACTGTATCAAGAATTTACACAATAGCTCCACTTATCACGTCGCCTGCCTACCTTTCAACTACATACTAACACTGCAGACAGGCCTTTTTCAGCCAAATGCAGAAATGGCGTCCCAGCTTGCTCGCCCTCAGCAGACCGCCATTTTTTGCCAGGATAAATCACTCCGCCCACAGGAAGTTTCGATTCATTTTTGAACACTGGAAAAACTGGAGAGTTTCAACAATGTTTGAATGACTGGTGAGAATATCTTCAATGACAGTGTGTTTCGAAACGAAACAAAAAATCAATTTCACACCCGCACTACTTTTAGCTTGGTGCCTGTTAACTCATGACCGGCGCACCTGCTTCCGGTGCTAGTTTTGCCATCACGAATCTTCCTTCATCCTTGCACATTTGTCACAGCATTTGACTTCTGGCGCTCGAAGTACTTGAGAAATATTTGAAATGTTTTTCTACACGACTTCCTCAGAAACAAATTTGTTTGCCTGTTTCCTTTTCTCAAACAACATTTTCCAATCGCGGTTGCCATCGCACACCAGCCAGCTGTTTGTGAGACGGTCCCCGACCTTCACCTCACCGGCCGCCGCAGAAAACGCCTCTGTTGTGTGCACCAGTTTGCAGTTCCATTTTGTTGTGCAGCGCAAACTGCGATCAATGTCAGGACGCAAAACTAAAAGAGCGAAGATGAGTGAAGATGGAGATGCAAATGGAGTTCAATCAGACTATTTCAAAGGTTTGGCTGACGAAAAATCTCGTATATCTTGGCCTCCAAAAAGCTGTGGTTTCAAGTTTCTTTTTGCACAGAAAATGCAAATCGACTGACAATTTTTCAGAACCTCAGACCAACATTTCTGAATTATCTTCAGCGTCACAGCCGATCTGTTTTGCAGGGATTGGAAACATCGAGTACAAGCCGGATGCCGGGCCGGGGGAGACTCTGGTCTTCAAACACTACAACGCCAAGGAAGTGGTGATGGGCAAGTCGATGGAAGACTGGCTGCGCTTCTCCGTCTGCTACTGGCACACGTTCCGAGGCTCAGGTACACCTCGACGATCTTTTGCGGAGAAATCGCACTGGTCTTTGGACTAGCATTGCAGGAATGGTTGAATAAATGCGAGCACCAGAGCAGTCGACAATTTCTCCAAGCGCGCACACACAAAATAAAACTTGCCTTTGAACACACAAGTTTGTGATGACTGCTTTGGTGCAGGTGGGTGAACAAAACCCTGAGGACCTTTGTCTTAATCCGTTTCAGGTCTGGATCCGTTCGGCTTCCCGACGATCAGCAGGGAGTGGGATGACGAGAGCAGCAGCCTGGAGAACGCCAAGCGTAGACTCCGAGTCGCCTTCCAGTTCATGTCCAAACTGGGCGTCAAGTACTGGACATTCCACGACAGGTAAAGTTTCATTCGCGAACACTTGAGCAATGCTACCGGCAGATGTTGCACGTCCTGAAAGTGCAACGTGGCACGCCCACGCCAGGGAAGGGGGGGGGCGGCGTTGCACAAGATTCGAATTTCAGCAAACGAAGTCGTGCACCACTTTACGTACAGTGTTCTTCTGGTGCCTTGTGTTGATGTCAGGAGCCCATTTAAATTTTTCCAGAGACGTAGCACCAGAGGGCAAAACGTTGGAAGAGACCAACAAAAACTTGGACGAAATCATCGATTTGGCCAAACAGCTGATGGACGAGACTGGAATCAAACTCCTGTGGATAACGTGTAACCTCTTCTCCCACCCCAGGTAGTCTAATTGGTTGGAGACTTGAGGAGCCAATGAAATTTTCTGCTCAGTTTTGGCACGGGACACGGAGTCACGAGTTGTGTTTTTTCCAGGTACATGAATGGCGCGGCGACGAACCCTGACGCGCACGTTGTGGCGTACGCAGGCGCGCAGGAGAAAAAGGGCCTGGACATTGCGAAAAAATTGAACGCTGAAAATTACGGTGCGCTTCCATTGTTTTGAGACTTCCGTGACAGTTTTGAGTCAAAACCAGACAGTTCTTGTCACAACAGCGAAGAAAATTTCTCAAAAACCTTCTGAATTGCAGTGTTTTGGGGCGGCCGGGAAGGCTACCAATCCCTGCTCAACACGGACCTCCATTCCGAGATGCTACACATGGCCAACTTCTTCAAGAGCTGCGTCGGTGCGTTCAATTTTCGTGCATTGGAGTGTCCTATGCCCACTGAAAAATTGGGAAAATGCCTTCAAGTATCTTTGAGCAAAAGATTGAAAGAACAAACTGTGATTCACCTACTTTTTCAGCCTACGCAAAAAAGATTGGCTTCACCGGACAGTTCTTGGTGGAACCGAAGCCAAAAGAACCGACCAAGCATCAGTACGACTTCGGTGAGCGGGAAGTTCTTCCGGAATTTACTTGCGTGCACGAGAACAGCGAAGAGGACAACTTTTCACTGTGTTGTGATTGACAGACTCATTGTCGTGTGTTGAGGAGCGGAACATGTGCTTTTCAATTTCAGATGCGATGACTGTGATAGGTTTTCTGAAAACGTTTGACCTAGACAAGCACTTCAAGGTACGATTGTCCTCTTCAAATATTGTTGGGTTTATCTTTCCACAACTGAAATAGATTTTGAAGACGACCCGTGTCTCGGATGGAGTTATCGTGGTGTTCAGTTGTGTGGCCAACTCAAGTGGCTCTTGACGAAGTCACGTCTTCCCGTTTGACAGGTCAATCTTCCAGTTGCCTTGTTGCTGTGAACATGACACGGGGTCAATGTCTTGGGAAAAATTTTGAGGAATTCACCCAACTCCATGCCAGCATTCCAGCTGTTCAGTTTCTGCGTTGAAAAATGTTCACCTGTCACTATTCGCACTTTCAGAACGCACCTCGCGAGCCATTTTTTCTGTTGTTGCAGCTGAATATCGAACCGAACCACACGACTCTGGCTGGTCATTCCTACGAACATGACATCTACATGGCCTCTGTGTGAGTATGCTGTGTCGTACATCAGACCTTGCGGGTGGTGGACATCGTGAATTGATTTCTGAACAACATGTTGCCTTAATTGTTGCGCTGCCAGGAACAAAATGTTCGCTGTTCACTGCTGTGCTGAAAGCTGTTCTCGGTTGGGGTCGGATCGAGGTCGCTGGTCTCATGCAGATCATGTTTGTTTCTCTGCCAGGTTGGGGATGCTGGGCTCTGTGGACAGCAACACCGGGTCCCCAGACCTGGGCTGGGACACCGACCAGTTCCCGATGGACGTCAAAGGAGCCACGATGGTCATGAAGGTCAGTCGCGTTGTCATCGCTGCGCCTACGAACACGCATGTGCCACAGGCACAGCGACTCTCCCACAAATCGCGTCCGACACACTATTATTTGTCAACAGAAAGCTCCGCAATGGCCGAGACATTTCACGATCAGAGTGTTGCTTGGAACAGCCGTGTGCAACACAAAATGTAGTCTGTGTGGTCACATCCCAGGTGCAGATATCAGGCCGCCCCTTTGAGCGTTGGATTTTGGAAACCATGGCAACCAGTTGCTGCTGTGTTGCAGGCGATCATCCAACAGGGCGGTCTGCAGCCGGGCGGCCTCAACTTCGACGCCAAAGTTCGACGCGAGTCGACCGACGTCGACGACATGTTCATCGCTCACATCGGTGCGTCTCCCGATTCCTGCGCGCGCACTGCGGGCTGGGTTCACATCACAGGCTGGGTTCACACCACAGGCTGGGTTCACATCACGGGCTGGGTTCACATCACAGGCTGGGTTCACATCACGAGCTGGGTTCACATCACGGGTTGGGTTCACATCACAGGCTGGGTTCACATCACAGGCTGGGTTCACATCACGGGTTGGGTTCACATCATGGGTTGGGTTCACATCACGGGCTGGGTTCACATCATGGGTTGGGTCCACATCACAGGCTGGGTTCACATCACGGGCTGGGTTCAC